>Ga0209640_10002361_pt1 | contig 16446 bp, 14 predicted proteins | sample RifCSP10_1_FD_184018 | JGI IMG/M metagenome (GOLD analysis project Ga0209640, IMG submission 184018) | Soil microbial communities from Rifle, Colorado - Rifle CSP2_sed 10_1 (SPAdes) (version 2) | ecosystem: Environmental > Terrestrial > Deep subsurface > Rock core/Sediment | place: Rifle... | reverse complement strand
CGGCGAGCCCGTGGGAGCCGCTCCACGTCGAGCGCGGACTGCCGCGCGAAGCGAGCGCCGTGACCGTGATCGGCGCCGAGTGCCCTCACAACGTGAACGACCACGAGAGCATCACCGCCGAGGGCATACTCACCACGATCGCCGGCACCCTGATCGCCGTCGGCGCGAACGACGTCTATTACCACGCACAGCCGCTCATCGTGATGGGCCCGGAGCACGCGAGGACTGTCGCGGACGGCGGCTTCAGCAAGGCGGACGCCAAGCGCTTTCTCCACGAACATGCGCACCTGCCGATGCGGCGTTTCTCGAAGGAAAACATCGAGCGGCGCCTGCGCGTGACCTGGAAGGAGCGCCTCGGTGCCGCGGGCCTGGACGCGCCGGTACCCATGGTGCAGCGCCCCGAGGACCTCCTGATTGCCGTCATCGGCGGCGCGGGCAAGCACTCGGCGGTGATCCACACCTTCGGCGCCACCCAGGCCGTCACCCGGGCACTCAAGACCCGCGACGGAAGCCTGGCCCGCAGCGTCGCTGACTTTCGAAGGGATTGACCATGAAGAGCTATTACATCAAATCCGTGAACGGAAAAACCGTATTCGAGCCGCGCGAGGTGCCCAAGCCGCAGCCCAAGGCGGGCGAGCTGCTCGTGCGCGTGCGCGCCGCGTCGCTCAACCGCGGCGAGATCCTCGCCAGCATCAGCCTGCACCAGGTGCACGAGCCGCATCCCGGTGGCGGGGACTGCGCGGGGGAGGTCGAAGCCGTGGGCGAGGGCGTTACCGCCTTCAAGAGCGGCGACCGGATCCTGGGGCGCGCGCGCGGCTCGTTCGCCGAATTTGTCGTGATGGGGGCGGCGCAGGCGGCGGCAAAGCCGGAGCGGCTTACGTGGGAGCAGGCGGCGGCGGTGCCGATCGTGTCGGTCACGGCCTATGAAGCCATTTGCCAGTACGGAAAGCTCAGGTCGGGCGAGACTCTGCTCGTCGCGGGCGCGTCCTCCGGCGTGGGCGTCGTGGCCGTGCAGATCGGCAAGTACCTGGGCGCGAAGGTGCTCGGCATCTCGCGCTCGGCGCAAAAGCTCGAGAAGCTGAAGGGGGTGGGACTCGACGCCGGCATCGTGGCCTCCGGCGGCGGCTTCGCGGACAAGGTGCTGGCGGCGACCGGCGGCCAGGGGGTCAACCTGTCGCTCAATCTGATCGGCGGCAGCGTGTTTCCCGATCTCGTGCGCTCGGCCGCCAACCAGGGACGGATTGCGATCATCGGCTACGTGGACAACCAGCACCACGCCGAGATCGACCTCGAGACGGTGCACGGCAAGCGGCTGCAGATCTTCGGCGTCTCGAACGCGCTGCTGCCGGCCGCCCAGCGCGCCGAGGCGATGCGCGGTTTCGCGCGCGACCTCCTGCCCGGCTATGCCGACGGGCGCATCACGCCCGTGATCGACAAGGTGTTTGCCTTCGACGAGCTGCCGGCCGCCAAGGCCTATGTCGAGACCAACGCGCAGCTCGGGAAGGTCGTCGTCACAATGCCGTGACGGAAGGGGGAGCCATGACAGGAACCAAGCCCGCGCTGCCGATGAAGATGGTGCCGAAGCGCCCGCTCAAGCAGGACGTCACGCTGAAGACGCTCGAGAGCATGGCGGCGCGCGTCAGGAACTGGGGAAGGTGGGGGCCCGATGACCAGCTCGGCACGCTCAACTTCGTGACCCCGCAGGACATCGTGAAGGCGGCGGCGCTGGTGAAACGCGGCCAAGCGTTCGCGCTGGGCCTCGACTTCAACTCGAACGGCCCCCAGCGCACCGGCTGGGGCGGGCGCTTCAACCCCATCCACACCATGCTCGCGACCGGCACCGACGCGGTGGCGGGCACGCAGGACGCCGGGAAGATCCGCTACGCCGACGACATGGTGTCGATGCCGCTGCAATGCGGCACGCAATGGGACGCGCTCGGGCACATCTTCTACGGCGACAGGATGTGGAACGGCTACGACGCGCGGCTCGTGGACTCCACCGGCGCGAAGAAGAACGGGATCCACAAGACGCGCGACCGCATGATCGGGCGCGGCGTGCTGCTCGACATCCCGCGCCATCTCGGCGGCGACTACCTAGAGGACGGCTTCGGCGTCGGCAACGCAGAGCTCGACGCCTGCGCGAAGGCGCAGGGCGTGGAAGTGCGGCGGGGCGATTTCGTGATCGTGCGCACCGGCCAGATGGAGCACTGCCTCGCGCAGGGCGACTGGGGGACCTACGCGGCCGGGGACGCGCCGGGCCTGCGCTTCGAGACCTGCGAATGGATCCACAGGAAGGAGATCGCCGCGATCTGCTTCGACACCTGGGGCTGCGAGGTGCGTCCGAACGAAAGCACCGAGGCATTCCAGCCCTGGCACTGGATCATCATTCCCATGGTCGGCGTTACCATGGGCGAGATCTTCTATCTCAAGGACCTCGCCGACGACTGCGCGCAGGACCGGGTCTACGAGTTCCTCTTTTGCGGGCCCCCGCTGCCCATTACCGGCGCCGTGGGATCACCGATCAATCCCATGGCCATCAAGTAACAGCGTTCGAGCTGAATGAGCGAAGAGCTCCCCAAAGAGAGAAACGTCCTCGGCGGGGCGCTGCTCGCCTGCAGCTACGACCCGGTCACCGGCTACTTCCGGGACGGCTGCTGCGCGACGCGTGGCGAGCAGGACGTGTTTCACCTGGTGTGCGTGCGGGTGACGGCGGAGTTCCTGGAGTTCTCGCGCAGCCGCGGCAACGATCTCACCACGCCGCGCCCCGAGATGCGCTTCCGCGGATTGAAGCCCGGCGACCGCTGGTGCCTGCACGTGCTGCGCTGGGTCGAGGCGTGGGAAGCGGGCCAGGCCCCGCGCGTCGTGCTCGAGGCGACCCACGAGCAGGTGCTCAAGTACGCGCCGCTCTCGGCGCTGAAACGACACGCCCTCGACCTGCACTGACCTCAGTCGATCTTGGCTCCCGAGCGCTTCACCACGTCGGCCCACTTCGCGTGCTCCTTGCGGATGAATGCGCCGAACTGCTCGGGCGTCCCGCCGGCCGGCTCCGAGCCGATCGCCGCGACCTTGTCCCGGAATGAGGGGGACGCGATGACCTTGTTGAGCTCGGCGTTGAGCCGCGCGACGATGGGCTTCGGCATGCCGACCGGGGCGACGATGCCGGTCCAGGTCGTCGCTTCATAGCCGGGCACGCCCGCTTCCGCGATCGTCGGCACGTCAGGCAGCGCCGGAGAGCGCTTCGGACCGCTCACCGCCAGCGCGCGGACGCGGCCCGATCTGGCGAACGGCGTGATCGAGTTCGTGCTCTCCAGCATCAGTTGCACCTGGCCGGCGATGAGCTCGGCGATGCCCGCCGCCCCGCCCTTGTACGGCACGTGCACGATGCTGGTTCCGGTCATCAGCTTGAACAGCTCGAATCCCACGTGCCCGGGCGTGCCGTTGCCGGAGGACGCGTTGAAGAGCTTGCCGGGGTTCTGCCTGGCGAAGGAGACGACGTCGCCCACGCTCCGGAACGGCGTCGACGGGCCGGCGGCAAGCAGCATCTGCCCGGTCGTCGTCTGGGTGATGGGCTGCAGGTCCTTCAGCACGTTGAGCGGCGCCTTCTTGACGACGTTGGGGCTGATCGCGAGCGCGCCGACCATGGCGTAACCGATAGTGTAGCCGTCGGGGGTGGCCTTCGACGTCAGCGCGAGCCCTATCATCAACGCCCCGCCGGGCCGGTTGTCGACGACGAGCTGCTGCTTCAGCAGGGGCGTCAGCTCCGCGGCGATGATGCGGGCGACGGTGTCCGACGCGCTGCCGGGCGCCTGGGGCACGATCATCCGGATCGGGCGGCTCGGATAGCTCTGCGCGAGCGCCGGGCCGGAAAGCAGGCAGGCGAGCAGGACGAGATGGTGCAGGCGAGGCATGGTTCCTCCCAAAGGTATCTTTTGTGGCAGCGTAACATGATCCGAAGGCAGAAGTCAGACCCCCGCAGCGCGGGATCAAGACCAAGTCATCCTTCTGCCTTCATCCTTCAGGCGGGAACGAAAAGGGGACGCACACCTTTTTCAAGTGATATATTCGGGACCTGCCGAGACACGCGTCGCACACGGAAAAAGGTGTGCGTCCCCAACAATGACCGATTCCACCGTCGCCATGGACCTGAGCCTCCAGGTCGGGAAATACGAGGTCCAGAAGCTCATCAGCAAGGGCGCGACCGGCACCGTGTACCTGGCGAAAGACACGTTTTCCGGCAGGGAAGTCGCGCTGAAGACGATCGAGCCCGAGGTGTTCCGCGATCCCGAGTTCGGGACCGTTTACCGGCAGCAGTTCCTCAACGAGGCGTCGCTCGCCGGCAAGCTCAGGCATCCGCACATCGTCGCGATATTCGACGCGGTGGTGCGGGAGAATTCCGGCTACATCGCGATGGAATACGTCGACGGGGGCGACCTGTCGCAGCATGCCCGCCCCGGGAAGCTCCTGCCGGTCGGAGACGTGCTTCAGCTGGGCTTCAAGTGCTGCGGCGCGCTCGAATACGCGTTCCGGGAGGGGATCGTCCACCGCGACATCAAGCCGGCAAACCTCATGATTGCGAAGAGCGGCGTCGTGAAGATCTCGGACTTCGGCGCGGCGCACCTGCGCAAGAGCCAGGCGGTGCAGACCGCGGCGATGGGCTCCCCGTTTTACATGTCGCCCGAGCAGCTGGAGCGCCACGAGCTCACCTTCCACAGCGACATGTACTCGCTCGGCGTCGTGCTCTACGAGCTGCTCACCGGCCAGCGCCCGTTCACGGCGGACAACCTGGAAGCGCTGCGCCGCAAGATCCTGCAGCAGCCGCCCGTCGCGCCGAGCAACCTGCGCAAGGACCTGCCGAAGGAGCTCGATGGGGTGCTCCTGCGCGTGCTCGCCAAGAAGCCCGGGCAGCGCTACGGGACCTGGCCCGAATTTGCCCTTGCGCTGTCGGCGGTGGCCGAGAAGTCGCTGCCGCCCGGCGTGGTCGCCGACAGCGAGAAATACGTCGCGCTGAAGCGGGAGCCGACGCTGTCGGGGCTGTCCGACCTGGAGCTCTGGGAACTTGCGCGCACGGGGAACTGGATACGGGTCCCGCCCAATTCGATCATCATGCGCGAGAATGACAAGGGCAGGAAGCTCTTCTTCCTTGGCAAGGGCGAAGCCAAGGTCACCCGCGCCGGGCGCTTGCTCAACGTCATACACGACGGCGAGTGCTTTGGCGAGATGGCCTACATCCGCGACGGCGAGGCGCCGCGCAGCGCGACGGTGATGTCGGTGAAAGAGCTGCTGCTCGCCGAATTCGAGCCGGAGGCGCTCGAGCGCATGAGCGCCGGCGCGCAGCTCTTCCTCACCCGGGCGCTGGTGCGCAACCTCGCCGACCGCCTCGAGCTCGCGAACACGATGCCCACCCGGTGAGCAGCGGAACGGTCGTGTTCAAGGGCCGGCGCGAGGACGCGCGGCTCGTTACCGGAGGCGGCCGCTACACCGCCGACTGGAACCTGCCCGGCCAGCTCCACGCGCATTTCCTGCGCTCGGACCGCGCGCACGCGGAGCTAGTCTCCCTCGATATCAAGCCCGCGCTCGCCTCGCCCGGCGTCGTTGCCGTGCTGACCGGCGCGGACACGACGCGCGCCGGCTTCAAGGTCGCGCCGCCGCTGGTGAAGTTCCCCGGCAGGGGCGGCGCGGCGCTCAAGGTGCCGCACCGCGACGTGCTCGCCAGCGGGCGCGTGCGCTTCGTCGGGCAGGAAGTGGCGATGGTGGTCGCGACGAGCGCGGCGGCCGCGCAGGACGGCGCCGAGGCGATCGAGGTCGAGTACCGCGATCTCCCGCCGGTGGTGGACGAGGAAGCCGCTCTGGCGCCGGGCGCGCCGCAGCTCCATGCCGATATCCCCGGCAACCTCTGCTTTGATTTCGAGTACGGCGACGAGGCGACGACCGCGCAGGCCTTCGCGCAGGCGGCGCACGTGACGCGGCTGACGCTGGAGTCGAACCGGATGGTCGGCAACCCGATGGAGCCGAAGGCCTGTCTCGCCGCGTACGACCCCGCGACGGACACCTACGACCTGTACTCCAGCACCCAGGGCATCTCGCTCATGCTGGCGGGCCTCTCGGGCATCACCGGCATCCCGGCGGATAAAATCCGCGTGCACGCGCACGACGTGGGCGGCGCGTTCGGCATCCGCTCCGACGCCTACGTCGAGTACTGCGGCGCGGTGCTCGCGGCAAGAACGCTCGGCCGCCCGGTCAAATGGGTGTCCTCGCGCGCGGAGACCTTTGTGAGCGACTACCACGGCCGCGCGGCGCGCCTCGGCGGAGAGCTCGCGCTCGACCGCGACGGACGCTTTCTCGGCATCCGGTTCAACTGGATCGTGAACTCGGGGGCGTACCTCTCCCAGCCCGGTCCGCTCATCAACACGATGACCACCACGGCGCACGTGACGAACGCCTACCGCATCCCGGCGGTCTACGGCCGCCACCGCCTGGCGCTCACCAATACCACGCCGACCTCCGCCTATCGCGGCGCGGGGCGGCCTAATGTCAGCTACCTCGTCGAGCGCCTGGTGGAGCAGGCGGCACGCGAGACCGGCATCGATCGCATCGAGCTGCGCCGGCGCAACCTCATTCCGCGAGACGCATTTCCCTATCAGACGCCGATTGCCGCCTTCGTCTACGACAGCGGCGATCCGCCCGGCCTGCTCGCGCTCGCCGTGAAGCACTCGCGGTGGAAGTCGTTCGACGCACGCCGGGCACAAGCCGCGCGGCGGGGCAGGCTCCGCGGCATCGGCTGCGCCATTTTCATCGAGCCTTCCGGCGGCGGCGCCAGTCCCCGGGAGCAGGCCGCAATTCGCTTCGACGCCTCGGGCAGCGCGCGGGTCTACGCGCTGGCGGGGCCTTCCGGCCAGGGGCACGAGACGGTATTCCCGGAGATCGTCGCCGCGGTCCTCGGCATGGACGCGCGAAGCATCTCGCTGCGGGCGAGCGACCCTCTGGGACCCAAGCTCGCGGGCGAGGGCACCATCTCCTCGCGCTCGATGATCTCGCACGGCGGCGCGATGGTGCACGCGGCACGCGAGGTGATCCGCAAGGGCCGCGCGCCGGCAGCGGCGGAACTGCGCGCGCGCACGGAAGACATCGAGTTCGAACGCGGGCGCTATCGAGTCCGGGGCGGCCGCGCTTCCATCGGCATCGCGGAGCTTGCCGCGAAACTCGCCGGCGCCTCCCCGCACCCGCTCGATGCACTGGGCGAGATCCAGCTCGTGCGGTCCTTCCCGGGCGGCGCGCACGTCGCGGAGGTCGAGATCGACCCGGACACCGGCGAGATCCGCGTCGAGGGCTACGTCGCGGTGGACGACTGCGGGCGCGTGCTCAATCACGTGCTGCTCGAGGGCCAGTTACACGGCGGCATCGTGCAGGGCCTCGGACAGGTGCTCGGCGAGCACTGCATTTACGATCCCGCGTCCGGCCAGCTGCTGACGGGCAGTTTCATGGACTACACCATGCCGCGCGCCCCGGTGCTGCGCGAGGCGAAGCTCGTCGATCACTCGGTGCCGTCGCCGAACAATCCGCTCGGCGCGAAGGGCGGCGGCGAAGCGGGCACCACCGGCGCGGTTCCCGCGGCCGCGAACGCGGTGCTCGACGCGCTGCACCCGCTCGGCATCGACCGCCTCGATCTCCCGTACACGCCGGCGCGCATCTGGCACGCCATCGCATCCGCCAGGCGGCAGAAGCCGTAACGAAATCCCCCCGCGTTTCGCGCCCCCCTTTGACAAAGGGGGAGTAGGGCGATTCACGTCACCCCCCTTTGACAAAGGGGGGTAGGGGGGATTGGATGATGCATTGACCCAGTGACGAAGCAACGCGGCGGTGAGGTATGTCCTACGAAGTCGTGATCATCGGTGCCGGTGCCGCCGGGCTGGCTGCAGCGGCAGAGCTCGCCCGCCGCGGAAAATCGGCCGTCGTTCTCGAAGCGCGTGACCGCATCGGCGGCCGCGTCTGGTCGCTCGATGTGCCCGGCTTGCCGGTCCCCGTCGAGCTCGGCGCGGAATTCATCCATGGACATCCCTCGGCGACGCTGTCCCGGATGCGGCAGGCGGGCATTGCCGCGGTCGATGCGCCGATCGTCCGCCGGGCGGTCGTCGGCGGGAAGCTGGAGCCGAGGGGAGATGGTCTCTACGCGGAGGTCCAGCGCGCCCTGCGGCGTCATGCCGGCGCGCTTCGCCGAAAAGACGTCTCCGTCGAGGCATTTCTCGCCCGCGGCCGGCACGGGCTGTCCGCGGAGGCGCGGGTATTCGCCCGGATGCGGGTACAGGGCTACGACGCCGCGGATCCGGCGCGCGCCAGTGCCCGCGCCATTGCGGAGGAATGGAGCGCGGAGGCGGCCGCGCGCGCCGGGCATTTCCGGCCGCAGGGCGGCTACGGCGCGCTGCTCGCCGTCCTTGCCGGCAGCCTGCGCGGCAGCGGGGTCGAGCTGCGGCTGCAGAACGTCGTGCGCGCGGTGCGATGGCAGCGCGGGCGTGTCGAGATCACGGGCGTGAGCCGGGTCGCTCCCCTCCTGCCCGAGGAGGGGTCGCGGCGAAACGGCGGAGGTGGTGGGAGGAATCGCGCCGACTCCCGCACGTTTCGTGTCACAGCGCGGCGCGCAATTGTCACGCTGCCGCTCGGCGTGCTCAAGCGCGCGCCGCGCGCGCCGGGCGCGGTACGCTTTACCCCGTCGCTCAAGGAAAAGCGCGCCGCGCTGGACGGGCTCGCTTCCGGCGCGGTCATCAAGGCCGCTTTGCTGTTTCGCACCGCCTTCTGGGAGCAGCTCGATCATGCGCGCTATCGGGGCGTCTCGTTCTTCCACTCGCCGCTCGCGCGGTTTCCGACCTTCTGGACCGCGCTTCCCGAACCGGTGCCGCTCCTCATCGCGTGGGCGGGCGGCCCGAACGCGGACCGGCTTGCGGACGCCGCCGCGCCCGCCATCGTGCGTGAGGCCGTGGCGAGCCTCGCATCCATTCTTTCCGCGCGGACGGGCGTTGAAGAGCACCTCGCCGCCGCCTGGGTCCACCACTGGCAGCAGGATCCGTTTGCGCGCGGGGCCTACAGCTACGTGACGGTCGGCGGGCACGGCGCGCGGCGCTCGCTCGCCGAGCCGCTCCGTGACACGCTCTTCTTCGCCGGCGAGGCCGCGGACGACGCAGGCGAGCACGGCACCGTGGCGGGCGCGCTCGCGAGCGGCGAGCGCGCTGCCCGCGAAGTGTGAGCTATACTTTCCTTCCCGCCGGGAGGAGACCCGCCATGTCGTTTTCGCTCGCGTTCACGCACGTCGGCATCTACGTCTCCGAGCTGGAGCGCATGGTGGACTTCTATACCCGTGTCGTGGGCTTCGCGGTCAGCGATCGGGGCCCGCGCCTGAGCGGCGGCGGGGAGATCGCCTTCATGACCCGCGACCCGCGGGAGCACCACCAGCTGGTGCTGGCGACCGGCCGGCCGGCAAACCTCCCGTTCAACATGGTGAATCAGCTTTCCTTCCTGGTGGACGGGCTGGCGACCCTCAAAGCGCTTTACCGCGATCTCAAGCGCGAGCCCGGCGTGGAGGATCTCGGGCCGGTCAGTCACGGCAACGCGCTGTCGGCCTACTTCCTGGATCCCGAAAAGAACCGGATCGAGTTCTATATGCATACGCCCTGGCACGTGTCGCAGCCCCATCGCATTGCGGTGGACCTGTCGCTGCCCGACGCGCAGCTGTGGGCGGCCGTCGAGCAGGACGTGCGCGCGACGCCCGGCTTCAAGCGACGGGGGGAATGGATTGTGGAAATGGAGCGGAAAGTCGCGCAAGCCACGGCGCGCCGCGGAGCGACACGGGCCACCGAGCGCGCCTGATGGGCCATGCGTAGCGCGGGCTCGTTTGACTACGTCATCGCGGGAGCGGGCACGGCGGGCTGCGTGCTCGCGAACCGCCTGTCCGCGGACCCGGACGTCACGGTGCTGCTGCTCGAGGCGGGCGGCAAGGACGACTGGGTCTGGATCCACATCCCGGTCGGCTACCTCTACTGCATCGGCAACCCGCGCACCGACTGGTGCTACCGGACGGTGGCCGAGCCGGGGCTGAACGGGCGCTCGATCGGCTATCCGCGGGGCCGGGTGCTGGGCGGGTCCTCGTCGATCAACGCGATGCTGTGCCTGCGCGGCCAGGCGCGCGACTACGACGAGTGGGCGGCGCTGACCGGCGACTCCGGCTGGGCGTGGCGCAACGTGCTGCCGGTTTTCATCCAGTCCGAGGATCACTGGCGCGGAGCGGACGAGAAGCACGGCCAGGGCGGCGAGTGGCGCGTCGAGACCCCCCGCGCGCGCTGGGAGATCATCGAAGCCTTCCGCGACGCCGCGATCGAGTCGGGCATACCCTGGACCGAGGACTTCAACCGCGGGGACAACAGCGGAGTCTCGCGCTTCGACGTGAACCAGAGAAACGGCGTGCGCTGGAACGCGTCGAAGGCGTTCCTGAGGCCGGCGGCCGCGCGCCCCAACCTCAAAGTCGTCACCGGCGCGCTGGTGAGGCGGGTCAGGCTCGAGGGGCGGAGCGCGCGCGGCGTCGAATTCTCGCAGGGCAACGAGGCGCGCTTCGCCGAAGCCCGCCGCGAGACGATACTCGCCGCGGGCGCGATCGGGAGTCCCCAGATCCTTCAGCTCTCCGGCATCGGCCCCGGCGCGCTGCTCCAGAAGCTCGGCGTCCCGGTCGCGCTCGATGCTCCGGTCGGCGAGAACCTGCAGGATCACCTGCAATTGCGGATGGCGTTCCGGGTGAAGAATGTCGTGACGCTCAACGCGCTGCTGCACTCGTGGTGGGCGAAGGCGAAGATCGGCCTCGAGTACGCGCTGTTCCGCACCGGTCCCATGACCATGCCGCCGTCGCAGCTCGGCGCGTTCGTGAAGTCCGACCCGTCCCAGGCAACCCCCAACCTCGAGTACCACGTCCAGCCGATCTCGCTCGACAGGTTCGGCGAGCCGCCGCACCGGTTTCCGGCGTTCACCGCGAGCGTGTGCAACCTGCGGCCGACCGCGCGCGGGAACGTGCGCATCACCACGCCCGACCCGGCCGCGCACCCCGCGATCACGTTGAACTACCTCTCCACGCCCGAGGACCGCAAGGTGGCGGCGGACTCGATCCGGCTGACGCGCCGCATCGTGACCGGCACCGGCGCGCTGAAGAAATACGAGCCGGAGGAATTCATGCCGGGACCTCAATACCAGTCGGAGGAGGCGCTCGTCGCCGCCGCGGGCAATATCGGCACCACGATCTTCCACCCGGTGGGAACCTGCAGGATGGGGCGTGACGGCGATCCCGCGGCCGTGGTGGACACGAAGCTGCGCGTGCGCGGCATCGAGCGCCTGCGCGTGATCGACGCCTCGATCATGCCCACGATCACTTCCGGCAACACCAACACGCCGACCGTGATGATCGCGGAGCGCGGCGCGCAGTTGATCAAGGCTGGAGGTTGAAATACGCGAAAGCGGCGTCGATCGGCGAGGCGTAGATCGGCACGCGGTCCACGATGGTTGCGGTCTTGCCCTCGGCGACGGCGGCGGCCGCAATCCAGTTGCAGATCTCGCGCGTGCCGCCCTGCGGCCCGCCGAAACCCGGCATGCCGGTCACGGTGCGCCCGCGCGCACCGATCTCCTGGCTGGTGTCGCCCTCCGGGATGCGGTACTCGTCGAAGTACGCGGCCATCGCCTTGATGTCGCCCCGAGCCATGCGGGCGAGCAGCGCCTCGTCGAAGGCCTCGTTCAGCCACGCACCCGGCTTCTGGGGCGTGTGCCACAGCCCCCCGGAGCCGATCACGGCGACGCGCAGTCCGTCCGGAAACTCCTCGATGATCTCGCGCGCCGCGCGCCCGACCTGGTAGCAGCGCACCGCGGTCGGCTGCGGCGCGTAGTAGCAGTTGATCAGGACCGGCACGATCGGTGTGTTGAGGTCGGTAAGCGACTGCGCCGGCCGGAGAATGGAGTGCCCGATCCCGTCCTGGGGCTTGGGCATGTCCATGGAATACGCCGGATCGATGCCGCGCCTCATCATGCCCGTGAGCAGCGCGACGCCCAGTTCCGGGTGGCCCTTGAGCCGCACCTTTTTCGGGGGCACGGACTCCATCTTCCCGCCCATTGGCGCGTCTTCTCTCGTGAGGGCGCCCTCGAACGTCTCGCCCACGTAGATAGAGAAGGCGGGGTAATTGGTGAAGTCGAAGCACTCGAGCTGGTCGTCGCCGAAGATCACGACGACGTCGGGCCGTGCGTCCGCGAGCTTGCGCCGCAGCACGGCGAAGCCTTCCTGGACCCGGGCGTGCTTGCGCTGGTTCGACTCGAGGTCGTCGAGCGGCACATCCGCCCGCAGCGGCCGCCCGCTGCGGGCGCGGTTCCAGTCCTCCGGCCTGCGGTAGCAGAACGGCGTGTGGGCCGTCTGGAAAACACCGACGATTTTCGCCATGGCCTATTCCACCTTGACTCCGGTTACCTTGATCATCTTCGCCCATTTCTCGACTTCCGCGCGCACGTGCCGCGCGAAGTCGGCGGGCGAGCCTGGATGCGTTTGCATGCCGCGCAGCTTGATGTTCGCGACGAGGTCCGGAGACGTGAGCGCCCGGTTGACTTCCTGGTTGAGCCGATTGACGATGGCGGTGGGCGTCCCCGACGGGACGAAGAACCCCACCCACGAGCGCTCCTCGAAGCCGGGAAACCCGGCCTCGGCGACGGTCGGCACGTCGGGCAGGGCCTCGATGCGCTTGAGGCTCGCTATCCCCAGCGGCTTCATCCTGCCAGCCTGGATGTGCGGCAGCCCGGCCATCGAGCCGTAGAGCACCTCGACCTGGTTGCCCAGCACCGCGATGGTCGCCGGCCCGCCGCCCTTGAACGGGACGTGCACCGCGTCGAGTTTTGCCAACACCCGCAGCAGGTAATCGGCCCCGATATGCGAGGACGTGCCGATGCCCGCCGTGGCGTAATTCAGCTGCTTGCCTTTGGAGCGCTGGATCAGATCCTTCAGATCACGCGCCGGATGCGAGGCCAGCACCGAGAACAGTCCCGCGGCGGAGACCGTGTTTGCCACCGGCGTGAAGTCCTTCAGCAGGTCGTATCCGAGATTTTTGTACAGGCTTGGCGCGACAGTGCTGGCCGCTGTATTCACGAGTACTGTGTAGCCGTCGGGCGCGCTTTCGGACGCGATCTTCGCGCCGTAGGTGCCGCCGGCGCCGCCGCGATTGTCGATTATGAATGACTGCCCCAGCCGGTCCGTTAACTTCAGCCCGATCGAGCGCCCCATGAAGTCGGCAAAGCCGCCGGCCGCAAACGCCACGATCACTCGCACCGGCTTGGTGGGGTAGGCCTGCGCAGCGGCCGCGCCCGCGTGGCCGAGCAACGCCGCGGCCGCTCCGAAGATAATGCATCGATCCCAACGGCGTATCGAATTCATGCTTTCCTCCTCCTTGTTGTGAAACGTCCGAACGCTTCGGCTACGGTTTGGTGCCCCAGAATATCTCGACGCCCTTCCAGACGAAGGTACCGGGATTGGTGACGAGGCCGGAGAAGGCCTGCGTCAGGTCGCCCGGACTGAAATAGGGAAACTCGTCGAGGGTCCAGCCGACCCGCGACAGGAGCTTCTCGAACACGTACTCGATGTGCAGGTCGAGCCCGATCTTCATCTGCGTCTCCGGGCTGTAGGCGATCTCCGCCAGCACGATGCCGCGCCCCGGCTTCATCACCCGCAGCAGCTCCTTGCCGGTCTCGCGCCAGTCGTCATTGTGCTGTATGGCCTGGAGCACGGCGACGCAGTCGAACGACGCGTCGGCAAACACGCGCGAATACTGCCAGCGCCAGGTGGCGATCTGGCCGCCGGAGCCGCGCTTCCTGGCGATGTAGGCGTCGCGCGCCTCGTCGGTGATATCGAAGACGGTCAGTTCGCCGCCCGGCCCGATGCGCGCGCGAATATCATCGGCGAAGCCGCACGATTCGACGCACTCGCCGATCACCAGCACCTTGTCGCCGGGGCGCAGGCCGAGCCTGTCGTAGATGACCTGCTTGGCGACATCGGCCTTGCGCCACATGTAGGGCAGCCCGCCGAGGAGGACGGCGCGGCACCAGCGCTCCTGCTCGGCGCGGTCGAGGATGACCTCGCCGAAGCGGCGCGCGTCGTAGGGCTGCATCCAGTCCCACGGGTCCTTGCCTTCGATCTTCATTTCCATGGCTTGATTCCGTCTTCAGTCAGCCGGGCTATTCCGGCCGGATCTTCGCGTCGCGGATGACTTTCGCCCACTTGCGGCCCTCGGCGCGGATGAACTCGCGGAATGCCTCGGGTGAGGCGCTCGGCGCGGGCTCTCCCCCGCCGGCAAGATAGCGCTGCTTGATTACGGGGTCCTGCACCGCCCGCACCACCGCGCCGTGGAGCTTAACGACGATGTCGCGCGGCGTCGCCGCAGGCACCAGTATGCCGAACCAGGTCGCGGCATCATAGCCCGCGAGCCCGCCCTCGGCGATGGTTGGAATCTCCGGCGCCGCGCTCGAGCGCCTGGCGGTGGTGACGCCGTAGGCCCGCATCCTCCCGGCCTTCACCCTCGGCAGCGAGCTCAGGATATTGCTCACCATCATGGGCATGTAGCCGGCCATGATGTCTACCAGCGCCGGACCTGCCCCCTTGTACGGGACGTGGATCATCTCGAGGCCGGCCAGGTTGTTGAACATCGCCATCATAAGGTGCGGCGCGCTGCCGAGCCCGGCCGAGGCGAACTGCAGCTCGCCCGGGCGCGCGCGGATGAAGGCGATCAACTCCTTCACGTTCTTCGCCGGCAGCGATGGATGCGAAACGAGGAGACTCGGAACGATCACCACCAGTGACACCGGCGCGAAGTCGCGATCGAGGTCGAAGGACACCTTGCGCATCACGTACGGGTTGCTGGTATGCGAGGCGATCACCGCGAGCAGCGTGTAGCCGTCGGGTGCGGCCTTCGCTACGTGCTCCGCCCCGATGTTGCCCGCTGCTCCGCCCCGATTGTCGATCACGACCTGCTGCCCGAGGATCTCGGCGAGCTTGGGCGCGACGATGCGCATGGAGAGGTCCGTCCCGCCGCCGGGCACCGAGGGCACGACGAGCCGGACCGGGCGCTCCGGCCAGGATGCGCCGGTCGCCGGCGCGGCGCACGCGAAGGGCAGGGCGAGCGCCCAAGGCAACGCAGCCAGAATGTGCGTCCGCTTCATGGCCTCACCAGCCGCGCGGCTCGGCCTTGAGAAACGCCAGCGACTGCACGGCGTCCTCGAAGCGTCCCCGCTCGACCTCGCCGAGCGGCCTGACCGGGGGTCGCGGCACTCCGCATTCGCGGCCCATCGCCGCCATGGCGCACTTGATGCCGGCGAGCCCGTCCTTCAACCCGGAGGCACCCGCCTCCCGCACCAGGTGGTGGAGATGCGCGATGTCCTCCTGCTTGCCGCGCGCTTCCAAAAATTTCTGCTGCCGGCACAGGTCGTAGACCTGGCGCACGAGATTCGGCGCAATGCCCGCGAGCGGCACGACTGCGCCATTGCCGCCAAGGGCGGACGCCGACACCAGGTAGTCCCGGCCCGCGAGGAGCTGGAAGCCCGGCCGCAGCCGCCGCCCGCCGGAAATCACCTCTTCCATGAAGACGAAGTCGAGGCTCGCGTCCACCACGCCCACCAGGTTCGGCACGCGCTCGATCAACTGCATCACCATATCGGACATGAGCTCCGTGCCCGGCGATTCGACCGGGGGAGTGCACACGTAGAACGGCAGCTTCACCGCCGCGCCGATCCGCGCGAGATGCTCCACCACCATCGCGGGCCGCGGGTGCCAGAAGTACGGCGGGTGGGAGAGGATCGCCGCCGCGCCGGTTTTCTCCGCGTGGATGGCGCGCGCCACCGCGATGCTCGTGCCGGCATCGCTCACGTGGGCGAGCACCGGCACCCGTCCCTTCACCTGCTTCACGGCGAACTCGAGGAGCTCGCGCAGCTCCCCGTCGCGCAGGCTCATGTCCTCGCCTTCGGGCATCGGCAGCGCGAGCGCCTCCGCCCCGTTGCGCAGGTGGAACTCGATGACCTTCGCGTAGGTTGCGTAATCGACGCTCTGGTCGCGCCTGAACGGCGTGACCGGCGCGTGCACCAGGCCGGGTTGCAAGGTCTTCATTTACCAGCCGTGCGGCTCGGTCTGCAGGATGTCGAGCTCCTCGAGCCGCTTGCGCAGAAACTCGAGGCGCTCCTTGGTGGCGGTGGGCAGCGGGGAGCGCGTCGGGCCGACCGGGCGGCCCATCATGATCATCGCGCCCTTGAGCGAGGAGGGGTACTGCTCCTTGAACAGCCGCCACAGCTCGGAAATCTTGAACTGGCACTCGCGCGCCGTCTCCCAGTCATGCGCCTCGAGCGCGGCGAAAAACTTGTTGCACAGGTTGGGCGCGATCGCGCCGGACGAGGAGAACGAGCCGC
>Ga0209640_10002360_pt1 | contig 16450 bp, 20 predicted proteins | sample RifCSP10_1_FD_184018 | JGI IMG/M metagenome (GOLD analysis project Ga0209640, IMG submission 184018) | Soil microbial communities from Rifle, Colorado - Rifle CSP2_sed 10_1 (SPAdes) (version 2) | ecosystem: Environmental > Terrestrial > Deep subsurface > Rock core/Sediment | place: Rifle... | reverse complement strand
GGAACCGAAGTACGTCATCGCGATGGGGTCCTGCGCCACGTCCGGGAACATCTACGACAGCTACAGCGTGGTGCAGGGGGTTGATCGGTTCGTTCCAGTCGACATGTATGTGCCCGGCTGTCCGCCGACGCCGGAAGCCCTATTCGACGGCATCTTGAAGCTGCAAGAGCGCATCATGCAGAAGCGGGTGTTCGTCACACAACCGAAAGAAGTCAGGCAGTGGCTCAAAGATCATAATCGAAGCCATACCTGAGAGGGTCCGCACGGTTCAACCGAACAAATGGAGCTACTAATGATTACGATCACACCGGAAGCAGAACAAAAGATTCGTGAACTGATGCAGCAAGACAACGAAGCCGTTGGATTGCGGATCTACGTTCGCGGTGGAGGCTGTCACGGATACCAATATGGCATGGCGTTTGAGTCCAAGATCGCCGAAGACGACACTGTGATCGAGAAAGGGGATGTGAAGGTCATCATGGACTCACAGAGTGCCCCACTGCTTCAAGGGACTGAGGTAGAGTACCTTGACAGTGTGCAAGGATCAGGCTTCTCGCTCAAGAACCCTCAGGCCAAGACGACCTGCGGGTGCGGAAGTTCCTTCAGTGCCTGAGGAAACCCTAACCGACACACCCTGAGAAGGCAAAGAGGATCTGAATGATACCCACCATTACGCCGCGCGAACTGAAAGACAAATTGAAGAGTGGAGAGAAGCTGTTTCTCCTTGACGTGCGAGAACCGTGGGAATATGCACTGGCGAAACTCGAAGGGTCTCAACTCCTCCCGTTGGGAACGCTTACGCAATCCTTAGGGAAGCTGGATCGGAACGCGGAGATCGTGGCCTATTGTCATCATGGGATGCGGAGTGCTGATGCCGTCGGATTTCTCCTGCAGCAGGGGATTACACAGGTGAAGAATCTCGCCGGCGGGATCGACGCCTGGTCTGTACAGGTTGATCCGACGGTGCTTCGGTATCGTTGAACTCCCCTTGGGCCTGTCAGGAATCCGGGGCGGAGAGTCTCTGCCTGAATGAGTACGGTGCAGCATGGCGGCCACGGTAGCGGGAAATAAACTGGGGATCCTCCTCTCGACGCCCGACTCCCATCCCAGCGTAGACACGGTTGTGGGTCTCTGCAACGCCGCTCTTCAACAAGGGAGCGATGTCTATCTGTATCTCATCGACGAGGGTGTCAAGAATATCCGTGATCCCAGGCTTGTGACATTAGCTGAAAAAGGCATGAAGCTCTTCGCCTGCGCCTACGGATGCCAGCAACATGGGGTGTCAACCGCCGATCTGGATCCACATGTCAGCTTGTGTGGGTTGGTCGTGCTGTCAAACATGATTGAGGCGTGTGATCGCTTTCTCGCCTTTACGTAAGGAGGGCTTCTTCTATGCGCCGTAAGGACTCAGCACGAGAGAGGCAGCTGTCGTCATCGCCGCCTCGCCAGAGAGAGACCTGATCCATGCCTGACTCACCGTCCCTTCCCACACAACACACGGGTCATTGGCTCAGCCGGACCGACCGATTGATCGAGTGGCTGAAGACCATCACATTCTATGAGATTGCGGTCGGGATGAAGGCGACGCTCATGCATCTGATCCACTACCGGCCGATTACACTCCAGTACCCCCACGAAAAGCGGGTCTTGCCGGATAATTACCGCGGCATGCTCGCCTTACTGCGATATGACGATGGAACGGAGAAATGCGTGGGCTGCGATTTATGCGAAGCGGCTTGCCCGTCTCGAGTGATCGCCGTTGTGAGTGCCGAAGTGCCTGAGGAACCCATCAAACGATATGCCAAAGAATATTATATGGACATGACCCGCTGCCTCTTTTGCGGAATGTGCGTGCAAGCTTGTCCAGTCGATGCCCTAGCCATGACTCGCGAGTACGAATGGTCGGTCTATGACAAACGAGATCTCTTCCTGAACAAGCAACAGCTCCTCGCCATCGGCGATCGCAATTTCCCGGTTCGAGAGAAGCGGCTAGACTTCCAGCACCCCAACGTGGCCCTCTTCAACGTCGGCTTTCACAACCATCCCCTCAAGCAATTCTGACCTCGTAAAATCGCACGGCACCCCCAAGCTGCGGGACATAGACGCCGAATTGATGACCCGAATAGAGCATCGCCAACGGGGCCATCCCGGGCGCCAGCAGACTTCCGCCGGAGACGCCGGCAAACTCAGGACGTGTCGCTTCGTCGGGATCGAGGTCGATCAGTTCCGCGGCGGCGGGATTGAAGCTGACAAGGTCCGGAGGGTCAGAGAAGGGGGTCGGCGAGAGCTTGTCATAGAAGGTTTCCGGCAAGCGCGCGTAGCTGTTCTCGAAGGAAAGCTCTTCTAGTTTCCGCAGAATGGCCATCTCTTTATCTTTATCATGGCCTCAGAACCAATCGCCGTCCCTCCTCTGGGCGCAGAACCTAATCGGCCAGGTTCAGCTCAGGCCGCCGAACAATGAAGGCCTTGAGTCGTACGGCCCCCGCCCCATGAATTTCTGTTCGAATTTGATGATTGCCTACGAATTGCCACATCGATTTTGCCTTTGGTCCGTCGGTTGTGAAGACGCCTCCTCACTCGGCCGACAGCGCGCATATCCAAAGATTAATAAAATATAATTTGCGCGCGCCATTGGGAGCGCTACAATACAGCAGCACCAGTGTTTGACCCGTCAGAGAGTTGCTCCAAGGTCTAAAGTCCTAGCCCAGGGTCACCGATCAGTGTTACCAATGTGAATGATATCTTGACTCCGAAATGATGAATAGGCGATAGAGTAAACATATCCTTGTTCGTTCGATTGTGCTCCTTGTCTCTCAGTGGACAGGGGGAACGATCAATTTCGATAGAATATAGGCAGTAGGGTGACTGGTTCCTTGGAGGACCAGTCACAGTGCAAGCCAGCCAGTCGTGTTCCTCGCGGCAGGAAGTCGACGGCTGGCTTTTTGCTTATTGTGAGGAGTCCGCAGGCGGTATTTTCCAGCATGAGGAGAGGAACTGTGATGCTCACTCAGACTGACGAGCCAGTCATCACCGATGAAGCCCTTCGGCAGCTTCACAAGGAAGTGTCCCTTGCCGCCGAAGTGATCGCACTGAACTGGCCCATACGCACTTTTATTTCACGCAGTCCCTTGGCTGGATTTGAACATCTGCCGTTCGGGGAAGCAGTCATGCGGGCGCGGCACCTGTTGGGCGGTGAGGGCTATCTGTCACTGACGGAGTATCGTGCCTGTTGGGCGCGGGGACGGATCGTCCGAGAGGATCTTGAGCAGGCCCTGAGAGAGATGGGGCCGGAAGCCATCGTAGGTGCTTCCATTCAAGCCGGCAGCAAGCGAATTCAGGCGGAGGAGGTGCTTCTCCTGCACCTGATCCACGGATTTGATCCGATTGACGCTGCAACGTGTTCTTGGAGGGCTCTGAATGAGCATGCTCTCGGACGGTTTCAAGAAGCTCGACCGGCAGCGACGCAGGCACGTCTCTTGGCCGATTCGGACGGGGACCCGTCGGATTCCCATCTTCTCACCGCTCTCTGGGAAGCGATCAATGCGAAGCTGCCGTTGCCCTTAGGCGACGCACCTCGCAGTTCCGCCTCCTTCCGGGAAGCTGATCGACTACCCCTTCAGACCGTCGTGGAGTTGGTTGACCACTTGACCGGCTCGACACTCCTGAAGACCCTCAACGACGAAATGATCAAATGGCTGGTCGCCTTTACCGACGAAGGTCTCGGCGACTGGGCCATGCCCAGTCGCCACTCTGGGTTTTACGGCGCATGGCGCACTCTCGCTCGACATGACACCTCCGGTTGGTTTCTCGGGATAGAGAATTTCTCGAAGAAGCTGCAGGTCTTGCCCGATCGGGCAGAGGTTGCATTGATTCAATTGCTCCAGCGCCTTGACGTTCCAGGACAGCAGCGCATTGACTACTGCTCCAGACACCTGGCCCATCTCCACGGATGGAGTGGATACATTCGCTGGAAAGGTCAGCAGCCCGACCAGCACTACTCCATCGACCTGGTTCAATACCTTGCGGTGCGGCTCTTTTACGAAGTGGAGCTGGCCTCTTCGACCTGTTTGGCTTCGCTTGATGGGCAAGCCACGTTCCCCCAACTGCACGCCTCGCTGCTCAGACGCTCTGGTGACTCAGGTGGGCCCCACACGACGCGCGAGACCGATTCCGATTGTACGTTAGGAGATGCATGGCGGCTCTTTCTATTGGCGCAGCAGCTTGGGCTCACCCCACGGGACATCCGTACGCTTCGCGGCGGCGACGCTCGAACTCTCCTAGGATGGCTCGACTCGATGCCAACCGAAACTCATCACCCCGTATGGCAGGAGGCCTACGAGCGTCGGTACCGCCGGGACCTGCTTAGCCGATTACATCATCCTCTCTCCGATGAGACTTCTGTTCCCTTACAGAGCCATCCCCTGGCCCAGGCCGTCTTTTGCATCGATGTTCGTTCCGAACCATTCCGGCGGCATCTCGAAGCACAGGGCACATACGACACGATCGGCTTCGCCGGGTTCTTCGGGGTCCCGCTCTGTTATCGAGGCCTCCATCACGAAGAAGATCTGTCCCTCTGTCCGGTCTTGATCAAGCCCAAAGTCTCCGTCCGCGAGACACCGCGATCCGATCGACCCGTTGCATCCGAAGCCCACCTCCGTGGGAGCTACTGGCACGAAATCGGCGAACACTTATTCCATCGGCTGAAGGCGAACCCGCTCAGCTCCTACATGCTGATCGATGTGACGGGCGCGCTGTTTGTTTTCGCCCTGGCCGGAAAGACCGTCCTGCTATCCTTTTATAACCGTATGATGTCTCGGCTACGGCGGTGGTTCATCCCGACAGTGCCTACGATCATTCTTACCGAGAAGCAACGCCCGGCTTCCTCCGAGCTTCAGACTCAGCACAAAGAGGCGGGATTGCCCCACGGGTTCGCAGCGGACGAACAGGCTATGGTAGTTGAAAACTCGCTCCGATTGATGGGGCTGACAAGAAACTTTGCCCGACTGGTTCTGCTATGCGGACACGGCAGTGCAACTGCGAACAATCCCTATGCTTCCGCCTATGACTGTGGAGCCTGCGGCGGAAACCACGGCGGTCCCAATGCCCGTGTCCTGGCCCGCCTGGCGAACGGTTCGGGGACTCGTGCCGCGCTGCGGGCTCACGGAATCGCTATCCCGGATGACACCAGGTTCTTAGCAGCCGAACACAACACGACCACCGACCGGGTGACTTTCTTTGACCTGGAAGATCTGCCTTCGTCGTATCGCGAAGAATGGCAGCAGCTCGCGCGGGATCTCGAACGGGCTGGGACTGCAACTGCGGCGGAGCGGTGTGGACGGATTCCAGGTGCTTCCCGCTTTGCGACAACCGACCTCGCCACCGGTCATGTCGGGGTTCGCAGCCTCGATTGGGCGCAGACCAGACCGGAATGGGGTCTCTCCGGCAATGCGGCCTTTATCATCGGGCGGCGGGCTTTGACCCGGGACGTGACCCTGGACGGGCGAGTCTTCCTTCACAGTTACGATTCGGCGGCGGACGAGTCAGGCAAAGTCTTGGAGACGATCATGACCGCGCCACTGGTCGTGGCCGTGTGGATTAATCTTCAATATTATTTCTCGGCGGTCGATAGCTGGACCTATGGGAGCGGAAGCAAGGTTCTGCACAATGTCGTAGGCGGCATCGGTGTGATGCTGGGCCGTCACAGCGATCTGCAGACCGGCCTCCCCCTGCAAAGCGTCAAGGACGGGGCTCGACTCTATCACGAGCCCATGCGGCTGCTCGCGATCATCGAGGCGACAACCGAGCGGCTGTCCCAGATCATCAGCGGTCATCAAATCTTGCAACAGTTTTTTGATCATCGATGGGTCCACCTGGTAGCCATGAATCCTGGGACCTGGGACCTGCAGGAATATCGACCGGGCGGCCAGTGGTGCACGGTGACGGTGCGGGCTTCTCGTGAGGAAGCGCAGTGACGAAGATTCCTCGACTGCTCAAGAAGACAGTCGCCTATTGGATCATCTGGTTGTTCGTGGTGGGACAAATGACCCTGTACGTCGTCCTGCTTGGCATGCTCTGCTCGTTCATTGTTGCGTGGATTGATCTCCACCGCTCCCCCCCACCTGCTCGATCCTTTCCCTGGGTCAGGCTCTTTCTGTATGTGCCCTGGCTTGTCGTGCAGGTGGTGAAAAGTGGGCTACACATGACGCGTCTGATTCTCCACCCCAAATTGCCGATCGACCCACAGATCATTCCCTACAAACCCCGGCTTCGGGATCCTGCCGGTCTTGTGCTGTTGGGGAATTCGATTACCTTAACGCCTGGCACGATCACGGTGGAGATTGCCCCCGATGAACTGCTGGTCCATGCCATCGATTCCCGTTCAGGAGAGGATATCGTGAACGGAACGATGGAATGCCGGGTTGCGCAGATCTTCGAACGCGACCTTCACGGAGGGCGATGAGCGAGTTTTTATACAGCACGATGACTGTTCTCGCGATACTCATCCTCGTGTATCTATACCGGGTGATTGCGGGCCCGACGGTCTTCGACCGGTTGCTCGGCCTTAACGGTATCTCCACGAAGGCGATCCTCTTAGTGGTGGTTATCGGTACGATCTATGGGCGCGTCGACATGTTCGTGGACATCTCGACGGGCTATGCGTTGCTGAACTTGGTGAGCGCCCTGGCCGTCACGAAATACTTTGAACATCGAAGGTCTGTCTAGATGACTATCCTGGTCTGGGCTTGTGTTGCCGTGGGGCTGTTCTTCTTGGCCGTCGCAGCCGTAGGAATGCTCCGACTGCCCGATGTGTATACTCGCTCGCACGCGCTCGGCGTGACCGATACCTTGGGTGCGTCGCTGGTCCTGATCGGCCTTGCGTTTCACCAAGGGTTCACGCTCACGGCAGGAAGAATTCTGGTCATCCTGTTGTTGCTCTTGTTCCTCAACCCGGTCATTTCCCATGCGACGGTCCGAGCCGCGCTTCGCGTCGGTCTTAAGCCATGGACGAAGGAGCCTTGATGCAGATCTGGGGCGATCTGCCGCTACTCATCCTGCTCTTGGTCACTGCCCTTGGTGCCGTTATAGTGAGGGACCTGATCGGCGCGGTGCTTATTCTTGGGTCCTACAGCTTCTTTCTCGCCCTGTGCTGGGCCTGGATGGGATCTCCCGATGTGGCCTTTACCGAAGCAGTGGTGGGATCCGGCATGTCGACCGTGCTGTTCTTGTTTGCCCTGTTTCAAACGGTCCCCCAGGAGGATCCGTCGAGCCATCGAGATACGCCCTGGTTTGTCGCGCTCGGGCTCGGGGTCTTAGGCCTGCTCTTGCTGTATGGCGCAATCGACCTGCCACGCTTCGGCGATATCGCAGCACCAGCCAACGCGTATCTCTCTCCAACCTATATACAACAGAGCCTTGAGCAGATGAACACGCCGAATATCGTGACCGCAATCCTGATGGACTACCGAAGCCTCGATACGCTGATCGAGACCGCGGTGGTCTTCACGGCCGGCGTGGCCTGCGCGCTTCTCTTGCGGAGGCACGATTCATGATCGCGGCCCACGACAGTCTGATTGTACACATGATCACCCGAGTGCTTCTGCCCGTCATCCAGCTTTACGGGATCTATGTCCTGTTCTTCGGTCAATACGGCCCGGGAGGGGGATTCGTGGGCGGAGTCATCTTTGGAGCAAGCTTAATCCTCACACTGCTCGTCTTCGGGGCCAGGTCGAACGAGAACTATCTCGCTAAGCGGGCACTCCGTGCCGACGGACTTGGCCTCATCATCTATGCCGGCATTGGTGGGCTTTGCATGATCTTCGCGGGACAGTTCCTCAATTATTCCGCCGTCCCGCTACCAGGGTTCGACCCGCCAGCAACGCGATCGCTAGGGATTCTTGGCACCATGATCGGGGTGGCGGTCGACATCGCTGTGACGTCAATCTCGATCGTTGACAGTCTCTCTTTTGCCGACGAGGAGGGGCGCCTTGTTTGAGAACCTTCTCTCTCCCAACTTCACGACCTTCATCACCCTGTTTATTTTTGGTCTGACGATCATGGTGACCCACCACAATCTCATCAAGAAGTTGATCGGCATGTACCTTGTCCAGACCAGCATCATTTTTTTCCTCGTGACCATCGGCGCCAAATCCGGCAGCACCGTGCCCATTCTCCTCTCGGCAGCAGGCCCGATCGAGCCCCATGTCTATGCGAATCCCCTTCCCCACGCCTTGGTGGTGACGGCGATTGTCGTTGGGGTCTCAACGTTGGGCGTCTCGCTCGGGCTCACCATCGCTATTTTTCGACGCTACGGCTCACTCGAAGAGGATGAAATCCTCAAGAGGTTGGAATGACTAGCCAGGCGGTGTGCTTGATATTCCTCCTGCCCTTTTCAGCCGCCGTCGCGATGCCGATGCTGGGAGCCTGGCGTCGCAGTTGGTGCCGGCCCTTAGCGCTCTCGGCTGTGGGGCTCATGGCGCTGTTTGCTTTTTCCGCCTGCTACGACGTTCTTACACAGGGTCCGGTTCGATACGCGCTGGGCGGGTGGGATCCGCCGGTCGGCATCGTCTTGGTCCTCGATGGATTGAGCGGCCTCCTCGCGGTGGCCTTGAGTCTCGTGAGCCTAGCCTGCTTGTTCTTCGGTGGTCCTGCGCTGCCCAAGGATCTCGGCTCGAAGGTGGTACCGTACCACACGCTGGTTCTGCTGATGATTTCTGCCCTTGCCGGAGTCACGCTGAGCGGTGACCTATTCAACCTCTTCGTCTTTCTCGAAGTCAGTGCGCTTTGCGCCTATGCGCTGGTCGGGCTGAGCGGAGGCCGAGCCCTTATTGCCGCATTCCGGTACCTCATCCTGGGGACGATCGGCGCGTCGTTCTATCTCCTCGGAGTTGGATACTTCTACGCTGCCACCGGCACGCTCAATATGGAGGATTTTCTCAACCGGTTGCCCGACGCGCTTCATTCTAAGGCCGTGCTGACCGGCCTGACTTTTATCCTTCTCGGATTGGCCATCAAGGCTGCGATGGTGCCTTTTCATGGATGGTTACCGGATGCCTACGCTCATGCGCCGGACGCGGTGGTGCCATTACTGGCCTCGTTGGTTACCAAGGTGTCACTGTACGCCATGACCAGGATTACATTTTGGGTGCTGGGTGCCAGCCCCCTCACCTATGAGTTCCCCCTCCTGTTTTTACTCAGTATGGGCGGTACAGTTGGGGCGGTTGTCGGGGCCTTTTTAGCTCTCACTCAGCAGGATCTCCGCCGCATGTTCGCGTACGGCGGGATTTCCCACGTCGGCTTGATCGTGATCGGCATCACGGCCGGCAACCAAACTGGCTTTTCTGGCGGCGTGTTTTATTTGGCGAATGATGCAGTCATGCAAGCGACGCTCTTCTTCATCGCTGGGATCATCATGTATCGGTGTGGGGCAAGGGACCTGAATCAGTTGGGCCATCTGGGGTCGCAGATGCCCTGGACCTCGGCTGCGCTGATCGTGACGGCGCTCTCGATGATCGGCATCCCGCCGACCGGGGGTTTCTTTGGAAAGTGGTACATGGTCTTGGGTGCATTGGAGGCGAAGAATTATCTGGCGGTCGCCGCAATCCTGTCGTCCACGCTCCTCACGCTGGCCTACTTTGTCCGCATTATCGAGCGAATGTTCGGCGAGAAGCCGTCTAATGCATCGGCCGCCCAGCTCGCATCTGAGGAACCGGTGGAAATGCGTGTCAGCATGGGAGCGCTGGCGGCCAGTATTATTCTTCTCGGTCTATTCAGCGATCGGATCGTGGGATTGATTCTCCGGTCGGCGGTACCGCCGGGGCTTGGATAGAAAAGAGGTTTGCTATGAGTCTGGCCTGCCTGCAAGGAGCTTGACGCATGTGGATCGCGCTCATACCGGCAAGTCCAGTCATCGCCTTCCTGGTAATTGCACTAGGAGGCCGTTGGCTTGGTGAGCGAAGCCACCTTATCGGCATCGTCGCCGTGACGACCTCCTTCGCCCTCAGCATCCTCGCCACCATTCTCGTCGTCACAAGCGGCCCGATCGCTTTGCCCTTGTACAAGTTGATCCAGTCCGGCCCATTGACTGTCGAAATCGGCCTCTACGCAGACGGGTTTGCCATGGCCTTGCTCCTGCTCGTGAGCGGTGTCAGCGCCATTGTCCATGTCTTCTCGTCACGGTACATGCAAGGCGATCCTCGATATGTTCGTTTCTTCGCCGTCATCGCGCTGTTCACCTCCGCCATGCTTCTGCTGGTCCTGAGCGCCAACCTGATGATGCTGTACATGTGTTGGGAAGTAATGGGCCTCTGTTCTTACCTACTGATCTCCCACTGGGCCGAGCGTCGTTCAGCCTGTCAGGCGGCGACCAAGGCCTATCTCGTCAACGCGGTAGCCGACCTCGGGCTCGGGCTCGGGGTGATCCTAACCTGGTCGACCTTTGACACGCTCGACATTCAAACGATTCTGTCCCGCGCGCCGGAGGTCGTGCCCAAGACAGTCAATGTCCTCTCGCTCGTTGGCCTGGAATGGTCCGTTCCGGTGCTGTTCCTGATTTCGTCCCTCCTGTTCGCCGGAGCCGTTGGCAAGTCGGCACAGTTTCCGCTCCACGTGTGGTTACCCTTCGCGATGGAGGCCCCCACTCCCGTTTCTGCTTTGATCCATGCAGCGACGATGGTCAACGCTGGCGTCTATCTGTTGGTTCGTCTCGCGCCGCTGTATGTCCTTTCCCCCGGGGCAATGGTGCTGGTCGCACTGACCGGAGGACTCACCGCGCTGTTCGCCGGGATCGTCGGCCTGACGCAATGCGACATCAAACGGATCCTCGCCTACTCGACGATCAGCCAGCTTGGCTTCATGATCATGGCCTGCGGCGTCGGCGCCTTCCGCGCTGCGACGTTCCATCTCATTTCCCATGGAGCACTCAAAGCCTATCTCTTCCTTTCGACGGGAAGTGCAGTCGCGGCAGTCATGCGGACCAAGTCCCATCACCCTGCCGTACCTAGGTCGGGCCCATGCAGCGACGCATGGCCTCTCTATTGCGGGAGCTTTCTGCTCGCCCTGCTGCCGTCGGTTTTCCTGTTCTCGGCGCCGTTCTCCGCGCTTTGGACCTCAACAGGCCAGGCACCGGCCGCTGGCCTATATTTAATGCTCGCCTCTGCTGCCTCGTTCTTTGCAGCCTATTATCTCTCTCGGCTGGTACTCGAAACATTCCAGAAACCCATCCCGCTCGTGTGGAAGCAGGCGTTGCCCGCCTCGTTGGCTCGCCCTCGGTTTTTTACAGCCTCTCTGATCCTTGGGTTCATTCCTCTTGTAGTGGGACTCGCGGTTCTTTTGGCCTTCCTCTGGACGGCCTTTACTCACATCCTCGTCCCGGGTGGTGTGCAAAGGCTTCCGGCATTGGATAACCTGATTCGAAGTGCCTTCGACCTCGAGCACTTGATCATGCCTTTGCTCGTCGCAACAGCAGGCTGGGGTTTGGCTCTTACTGTGCATGGACGACCCTGGCCGAGGCCATCCTGGGTCACCGCTGCCCTTGACCGTCTGTACGTGTATTTCATGAACCGTGGCTATATTGACGAATTCTACGAGGTCTTCGTCGTGCGGCCCACGCTGCGCGCCGCCCGATGGGTATGGATCTCCGGCGATGTTATGGTGATCGACGGAATGTACCGGGCTGTGGCCACCTTTTCACTGGCCTTGTCTCGGTGGCTGTGGCAGGTAGTCGATGTACGCGGGATCGATCGTGGGGTAGTTGGCTTCGGGACCTCGTCCTTGACCCTTGCCCGCTGGTTGTGGCGGGTGATCGACGTGCGGGGTATCGACCGGGCCGTGACCGACCTCGGGGCTTCGTCATTCACGACTGCCCGATGGCTGTGGAAGGTCGACGTGCGGGGAATCGAGAGGGTTGCAGAAGAAGTCGGCCGCCAAAGCGACGCCACTGGACAAAGGCTGGCGAGACTCGAGCCCAGGACGCTTCAACACCATATTCTTGTCGTGATCACCTGGTTGGTGCTCGGACTGACGCTCTTCTATTGGTTCGCTCCGTGATCTCCATCAGGAGCCACGTATGGTGACGTTCCTGACCGACCACCTCTTGAGTTGGATCATTGCTGCACCCTTGGCGGGGCTAGCTCTTGTCGCGTGGCTCCGTGACGAAGAGTTGATCAAACGGGTCAGCCTCGCCTCGACGCTCGTCTCGTTCCTCCTGTCCTTGGTAGTGTGGGCTCGGTTCGACCATGGGAGGGAAGGCATGCAGTTTGTTGAACGAGCCGAGTGGATGCCGACGTTCAATATTCAATACGCTGTGGGCGTCGACGGCATCAGCCTGCCCTTGTTGCTGTTGACCACGCTCCTCCCGCCGCTGTGCGTGCTCACCTCCTGGAACGCCATCGAGACGAAGGTCAAGGCCTTCATGATGCTGATCCTTCTGGTGGAATCCGCCATGATCGTGGTGTTCACCGCGCTCGACTTGTTCCTTTTCTTTATGCTCTGGGAAGTCACCATGATTCCCATGTACTTCATGATCGTGCTGTGGGGCGGTCCGCAACGGGTTCCCGCGGCGGTCAAGTTCGTGCTCTTCAGTTTGACCGGAAGTTTGCTGCTCCTGGTCGCAATTCTCGGACTGTACTTGGAAGGTGGCAAGACCTTCGACATGATCGCACTGTCGCAGGTGAGTTATTCCGTCGATACGCAATTCTGGATCTTCCTCGCCCTTTTCCTGGCCTTCGCCATAAAGATGCCGATGCTTCCGTTCCACACATGGCTTCCGGAGGCCCACTCCGAGGCCCCCACGGCGGGGAGCGTCATCCTTGCCGGTATTTTGCTGAAAATGGGCGGGTACGGCTTCCTGCGTCTCTGCCTGCCTCTCTTCCCCCAGGCGTCCGCGGACTTTGCTACTTTCATCCTCTGGCTCTCGGTGGCAGCAATTCTGTACGGCGGGTACAACGCGCTCGCTCAGGAAGACATCAAGAAAATGGTGGCCTATTCGTCCATTTCGCACATGGGCTTCGTGACACTCGGCATCTTCGTCTTCAACACTCAGGGGATCCATGGAGCCATCTTGCAGATGTTCAATCACGGGATCACCACCGGAGCGCTCTTCCTCATCGTCGGCCAACTTTACGATCGGACCCATAGCCGCGAGATCAACGACTATGGCGGGCTACACAAGCTGATGCCACGATTCACGACGTTTCTCTGCATCTTCTCTGTGGCCTCCTTCGGCCTGCCGGGCACCTGTAGTTTCATCGGTGAGTTTTTGGTGCTGGTAGGAACCTCTTCGCGCAGCTATGTGATGGTGCTGTTGGCGATGGGCGGCATAGTCCTGGCTGCGTCCTACATGCTGTGGATGTTGCAGCGCGTGGCGCTTGGACCGGTCACTACCCGCTTCGCCTCCAGCCTGCCTGATTTGACGATGCGGGAAATCGTGGTGCTCGTTCCGCTCGCGATTCTGGTCTTTGCGATCGGGCTCTACCCTGGTCCGCTGATCCACGCCATGGATGCAACCGTGACAGGCCTCATCCAGGGTTTCGATGCCGGTCCGCCGCTGAAGACCACGGCTCACTTCTAACGACAGCATACCTCGCCAGGACTCCACCCATGGGCGACGCGTCACCTCACATCATCTTCGGCTGGTCGCCGCTCATCCTCTCGAGCTTCATCATGGTCGTGTCCTACGCGGTGATCGTCTCCGAGCGATTCAACCGCGCGATCGTCGCGCTTCTAGGCGCGACGCTGGCCGTGGGGCTTGGTGTGCTCACTCAGGAGCAAGCGATCCGTGGCGTAGATTTCAACACCATCGGGCTCCTGACCGGCATGATGGTGTTGGTCGGTGTCACGAAGGAAAGCGGAATCTTCCAGTTCCTGGCGATCAAATCGGCGAAAATGGCCAAGGGCAGCCCATGGGGCATCCTGGTTATGCTTTCAATCATTACTGCAGTCCTGTCGGCCTTCCTCGACAATGTCACGACCGTCCTCCTGGTGGCCCCCGTCACGCTGCTGATCGCCGACGAGCTGCAGATCAATCCCTATCCGCTACTGTTTGCCGAGATCAATGCGTCGAATTCCGGAGGCACGGCAACCCTGATCGGGGATCCCCCGAACATCATGATCGGGTCGGCCACGCATCTGACGTTCAATGATTTCATCCTGCACCTTAGCCCACTGAGCCTTGTCGTGTTTACGGTGACCCTGGTCCCGCTCTGGTTCATCTATGGCCGGCACTTGAGCGTCTCGCCGGAGGCCAGGGAGCGGGTGATGGCTTTCAATGAGTATGCGGCGATCCGGGATGTCAGACTCCTGAAGCAATCGCTGACGGTGTTCGGCCTCGTGATCGCGGGATTCGTGCTCGCACACCCTCTGCACCTTGAACCAGCGACGATCGCCATGGGCGGAGCCGCGCTGCTCCTCTTGCTCGTCACGCTGGGTGCTGGTCAGGAAGAGGCCAGTCATAAATTGCACGAGTTCTTCACGCGAGTCGAGTGGGTGACCATCTTCTTCTTCATAGGATTGTTCATTATTGTCGCTGGCGTCGAGCACGCGGGTCTGCTAAAGCTGATGGCCGAATGGACCTTGAGCTTCACCGGCGGTGATTTCGCCGTAACCACCATGGTCGTGCTCTGGACCTCGGCCATTCTCTCAGCGATCGTAGATAACATCCCGTTCGTGGCCACGATGATCCCGCTGATCAAAGACATGCTGCCAGTGTTCGAAGCCGCTGGCGTTCCACCGTACCAACTTGAAGGGCTCTGGTGGGCCCTGGCGGCGGGAGCCTGTTTTGGTGGAAATGGCTCGCTGATCGGCGCGTCCGCGAATCTGATCGTGGCCGGCATCGCAGAACGGAACGGTGTCCCGTTTCGCTTCCTCCCGTTCCTCAAGGTCGCTTTTCCGCTGATGCTGCTCCAAGTCGGCATCAGCGCCGTCTATGTCTGGTGGCGGTACCTATGAAAGCGCGCGACATCATGACGACGGACGTGATCACGCTCCCGCCGGATTGTTTGATCGGCGACCTAGTCCGCAAATTAGCCGAGATGAAGCTGCAGGCGTTTCCTGTGGTGGACGCGAATGGGAACCTGCTCGGCATCGTTAATATCTGGCGGCTGCTCCGCCACGTACTGCCGCCCTACATAGTGTCGGGCGACTTGGTTGATGTCCGGTTCGCGCCGGATCTCAACCAGCTTCATGAGCGGCTGGCTTCCATGCGGAACCAGCCGGTGAGTGCTATCATGAATCGGAAACCGCCGACCGTGCGGCCTGACCATTCAGTCCTGGAGTGCGCTGCGCTCATGCTCAATACGCCGAAGACGGTTTATCTCCTGCCCGTTGTGGATGAGTCAGGGCGCTTCCTAGGGATCATCGCTCCCTTGGACCTGATCAAGGAGATAGCCTAATCATGCAGCTCTTCTACTGCCTCCACTTCAAGAACCTCCAGGGGGATATCTATGGAGGGCTGGTCGACGCAGTGGTCGCCCTGCCCCTGGCATTAGCCTTCGGTGTCGCCTCAGGAGCCGGGGCTATCGTGGAGCTGTACGGCGCGATTTTCGTGGGATTTTTCGCCCCGCTGTTCGGTGGGACGCTGACTCAGGTCTTCGGCTAGACAGGACCCATGAAGGTCGTCATGGCCGGGATTATCGCCCAGTTCGGCCAGGAACCGGCCTTAGCCTTCACTGCCGTGATCTTGGGCGGAGGATTACAAATCTTGCTGGGGGTGTCGGTGGCTTCGGGCGGTACATCACGTAGTTGGCGATGTTGATTTCTTTTCAGACTCACCCCGATTCCTTCCCTCTACACTGGGCCTTGCCAATCAGCAATCATGTCTATTGTTCGTCCACCTCTGCCTTATCTTTTATTCAGTCGTGGGAGGGCTCTAATTCGGAGTTTCAGTGTCTCTGATGTGGCGATCGCGACAGCTCCGATCTGGAAAGCCGTTCCCTACGAGAGTCCGTGCTGGGAAGCCTGTCGTGGTTGAAGAATTACTGGCCGGATGGTTGAACTGCGCCAAGGTCTTGATCGAGGGTAAACACCATAATCCGCTCTCCGATTTCCGTGTCAATGTCCGTGAACAGTCCCGTTACCTTCACACCTGTAATTCTGGCGATCTCGTTGCATAAACTGTCCCGGCCTTGCGCAATCAAGTTCTGGCGCATGCGTTTGACCATCTCAATACCGTCCGCGTTCTTGGCCAATTGACGTTCGGCATGGGTGAGGACCCCTTTCAGCCGGACGACCACCATGTCGCGGATGATTAAGGCTCGCACATCCGTCGGTCCGCGCCCCATAAAGTCCTGCTCAAACCTGATGATCGCCTGTCTGATTGCGTTGTACATGTCTCCCTACCTCACCGGGTGATGACCGCCAGACTGTGCCCTTCCACTTGGTCATGGTCAGACAAGGTAGATTATAGTAACCACGAGAGAGACAAGGCAATGATAAGAATGAGGCTCCGCGCATTATC
>Ga0209640_10002359_pt1 | contig 16455 bp, 14 predicted proteins | sample RifCSP10_1_FD_184018 | JGI IMG/M metagenome (GOLD analysis project Ga0209640, IMG submission 184018) | Soil microbial communities from Rifle, Colorado - Rifle CSP2_sed 10_1 (SPAdes) (version 2) | ecosystem: Environmental > Terrestrial > Deep subsurface > Rock core/Sediment | place: Rifle... | reverse complement strand
GAAAGGCAAGGTAATATTAATGAACTTAAAAACGATTTGATTATTAACCTTAAAGAATCGGGGCAAACCGATTCCGCCTTAGGCGCCGCCGGACACTTATTTGATGAGGCGGTTGACGAAATGGTTCATGAAAAAATATTGAATGAAAACTTGCGCCCCGATGGCCGCGCTATGGACGAAGTGAGAGAACTTTATTCCGAAGTTGGTATTCTGGCCAGAACTCATGGCTCGTCACTATTCGTAAGAGGGAATACCCAGGCCTTGGCGGTTGTGACTCTTGCCCCACCGGGCTCCGAACAACTAAGCGAAACTATGGAACAGTCTTCTAAGAAACGTTTTATGCTTCATTATAACTTTCCTCCTTATTCGGTTGGCGAAACAGGACGTTTGGGTATGCCCGGTAGGCGAGAGATAGGCCACGGCGCGCTGGCTGAGAAAGCTGTCCGACCACTCATCCCATCTAAAGAAGATTTTCCTTACACCATAAGAGTCGTTTCGGAAATTCTTTCTTCAAACGGCTCCTCTTCTATGGCTACAGTTTGCGCTTCGACCATGGCTCTGATGGATGCGGGCGTGCCCATCAAGAAACCGGCTGCGGGCATTGCTATGGGATTGATGAGCGATAAAAGCGGTAATTATAAGGTTTTAACCGATATCCAAGGGCCGGAAGACCATCATGGCGATATGGACTTGAAAGTTGCCGGCACGAGAGACGGTGTTAACGCCATACAGATGGACGTGAAAATTGAAGGCGTAACTTTCGAAATGCTCGAGAAATCTCTGGAGCAGGCGAAGCGTGCCAGACTCCATATATTGGACTCCATCATGAAAACGATTGATAAGCCCAGGGGAGAGATGTCTAACTTTGCCCCTCGTGTGCTGACCATAAATATTAATCCGGAGAAAATCGGCGAGGTCATTGGCCCGGGTGGCAAAATGATAAATGGCATTATCGCCAGAACCGGAGCAATAAGCATTGATATAGAACAAACCGGTATTGTGTATGTCTCGGGAACCAAACAGGCGGCCGAAGCGGCTATGGAAGAAGTTAAATCTATTATTAAAGAGTTTGAGGTTGGCGAAATAGTGGAGGGTCCGGTAATAAAACTCTTGGACTTCGGAGCAATAGTTGATTTAGGGGGAGCAAGAGACGGCATGATTCATATTTCCGAAATTAAAGATGGTTTTGTGGAAAAAATAACCGATGTTATTAAGCTTGGCGAAGTTGTTAAAGCCAAGGTTATAAAATCGGAAGGCGGCAAAATCGGGCTCTCTATTAAACAACTCGATAAAACCAAGTAGCTTATCCACACCTGAGAGAGGCGGTCGGTGGTATAATTAACGTATATGAACGGTAACCAAGACAATCTTCAAGGGCCAGCTCCATTGCCTGGCGAACCATCGCCAAATCAAAATTGGACTCCACAACAACCGTCACAGACTCCACCGCCAATTCCTCCTACGCCTCCTCCTGCGCCATCTCCATCCATCCCGTCTTTTGAGCCGCCAAAGCCGTCGGGCGTAGGCGCTCCTCCTCCACCGGACATCGGTATAAGAACTATGGCGAGCGACCTATCTTCTTTGAAGTCTTCAGGCGGCTTAGAGCCTAAAGCTAAAACTTTTAGACCCGAAGATTTTAGTACGGAAGCTGTTTTCAAGCCCTCGGAAGGTGACTCTGAACAGAATATGAATCAGCCAGGCGGCTCTCATAAACCTCTTTATATAGTTTTTGGGATAATCGGGTTTGTAATTATAGCCGGGCTCGTAATTTACTTCTTCGTCTGGCCTCTCATTAAATCTCCCGTAAATCCCGCCCCCGTAGTTGACGATAACCCGCCCGTTGTCACTGAACCGATTACTCCCGCGGCAATAGTTCATAAGAGTTTCTTTACTACTCCCGCCGCATCGGTAGTGCCGATGAATCTGAGTAACCTTAACTTAGCCGAAGTCAGCTCCGCTTTGAACGCAGCCGCTATCGGTATTAGCCAGGGTAGCTTGGCTGAAATCAATCTTACCGTTAATAGTATAGTGCCCGAGTCATCGGATTTCCTTTCAACTGTTTTCCCTCAACTGGATAAAACAATACTAGCGAGTAATTTCGAAAGAGATTTTACAGTTTTCGTTTATCGCGATGGTAATGGTTCTTGGCCAGGTTACGTTTTTAAAATTAGTGATACCGGCGTCATGGATAGGGTCGCAACTCCTTTTAAGGCTATCGTTGAATCTTCCACTAACCTAGGCGATTTATTTCTTACTGACGTAGGCAAGCAGGCTGGCGATTTTAAAGATGGCTTGAAGGCTGGAGAAAGCACCGCCCGATATGTTTCTTTTGCCACCACTGGAGCCTCATTTAATTATGGCTGGTTTGGAAATTATCTTATCGTAAGCACCTCTTTCAACGGTTTCAAGGAGTCATTGAAAGCGTTGGGCCTCTCTTCTTAAGGATTTGACGGACGCTTAAGAAAAAGTTACACTACTAGTAATCAAAGGCCCGCAGAAAACGGGCCTTTATATATAAAAGATATATAGTTGGTTCGCTCGGACGAAATGTAAACAAGTTTCCATTTCGCTCCTCGCTGCCAATTATAAATAAACAAAATAAAAATAAATATGGATTTAAAAGCGTTAATACAAGGCATCAATCAGATTGCGGAAGACAAAAAGATAGAAGCGGCTAAAGTTCTCGAGGCTATTGAAGGAGCCTTAGCGGCAGCTTATAAGAAAGAGTACCTCACGAGAGGTGCGGTAGTTAAGGCTAAATTGGATGCCGTTAACGGTGAGCTCTCTTTCAAGCAAGTTAAAGAGGTAGTTGATGAAACAACCGTTAGAATAGTAGAAGGAGAAGAGGAGGAAGAAGAACTGAGGCCCGCTCCGCTTAGAGGTGAGCCCGCCTCACAACCAGGCGGACAGGCTAAAGAGGGAGATGAGGAGGCGCCTATGCCACGGTATAATCCGGAGCGTCATCTTTTGGTTCCGGACGCGAAAAAGATAAAGAAAGACGCCAAATTAGGCGATGAAATAGAACTCCCCCTAGAGACTCACACCGATTTCGGCCGGATAGCCGCTCAAACCGCCAAGCAGGTCATAATACAAAAAATAAGAGAAGCGGAGAGGGATTCGATTATCTCTGAATTTAAAAATAAAGAAGGACAAGTCGTCTCGGGTATTATTCAGCGCTTTGAAAGAGGCAATGTTTTTATCGACCTGGGCAGAGCGACAGGCATTATGTTTCCTAATGAGTGTATCCCCGGCGAATATTATAAAAACGGCGAGCGCTTGAGATTTTATGTTCTGGCGGTTCAGACCGAGGGGCGAACCACGGGTATCGTGCTCTCACGCGCTCACCCTAAATTTGTAAGTAAGCTATTTGAAATGGAAGTTCCCGAGATTTCCGATAAAGTGGTGGAAGTTAAGGCCATTGCCCGTGAACCCGGGAGCCGCACTAAGATTGCAGTTTTCTCTAATGTGGAGGGCGTTGACCCAGTTGGGTCTTGCGTCGGCCAGCGTGGCACCAGAGTTATGGCGGTTAATAGCGAACTGGGACAGGAGAAATTGGATATTATCGAATGGTCCGAAGACCCGGAGAAATTTATCGGTAACGCCATTTCTCCGGCCAAAGCCAAATCGGTTGAGATATTACCCAAAAGAGAGGCCAGGGTTTTGGTCGCTGACGACCAATTAAGTTTGGCAATAGGAAAAGGTGGGCAAAACGTAAGACTTGCGGCAAAACTCACCGGCTGGAAGATAGATGTCCGTTCGCAATCCAAGCCCGAAGAATCTCAGGAAGGCGGAGTAGCGGCAAGCGAGGAAGCTGTTGCCGGGGCAGAAAGTAAAGCCGAAGAAACCGCGATTGATGAAACCGATAAGCCGGTTTATCATAAGGTAGACGACGAAGATTAATCTCCTTACATATGGCTAATATCAATCACGAACCAAGTAAATTTCAACTCAACCTTCTTCATGTGTTGCCGCCTTATGCCGAGCAAGATAAGGGCATTGTAAACGCGATTATAGAAGTAAGCCGCGGCTCCCTCTATAAATACGAACTTATTACCGAATCAGGCCAGTTAAAACTTGACCGCGTTAACTACTCTTCTTTGAGTTACCCCTTCACTTACGGAGCCATCCCCCAAACTTGGGATTTGGATAACGATCCGCTTGATATATTGATTGTGGGGACTAATGAGCCGCTTCAGCCCGGGTGTCTGGTAGGCGCAAGGGTAATCGGCGTTATGAAAATGGACGACGGAGGCGAGACCGACGATAAAATCATCGCTGTTTTGGCGGACGACAAAAGGATGGACCACATAAAAAAACTGGAAGATTTGGGCGAATATTTCAAAACAGAGTCTCAATATTATTGGGAACATTATAAAGATCTCAAAAAACCCGGCTCGGTGAAACCGGGAGGATTCTTCGGCAACGAAGAGGCGGCCAAAATAATTAGTGAGTGCGCCGGCCGCTATGCCAAAGATTACTTACCTAAGGTAAAATAAACATATGAAAAAATTTAAAGAAATAGAACTACAGTACTTAGTCCCGACCGTTATAGAAAAATCCGGCATGGGCGAACGCGCTTACGATATCTACTCCCGTCTCTTGGAAGACAGAATCATATTCTTGGGCGGACCGATTAACGGCCAAGTGGCTAACTTGGTCATCGCTCAAATGCTTTTCCTGGAAGCCAAAGACCCGAAGGCGGATATTAAACTTTACATAAATTCACCGGGAGGCTCCGTGCAAGACGGCATGGCTATCTACGACACCATGCAATACGTTAAGCCGGATGTCTCAACTATGTGCGTTGGTATAGCCGCTTCCATGGGCGCGTTTCTATTGGCCGCGGGTAAAAAAGGCAAGAGACTTGCCTTACCCAACTCGGACATATTAATTCACCAACTGATGGGCGGAGCCGAAGGTCAAGCCGTGGAAATTGAAATTGCCGCCAGGCAAATAATTAAAACCAAAGAGAAAATGAATCAGCTCTTGGCTAAGCACACGGGCCAGCCGATTGGTAAGATTGAAAAGGATAGCGATAGAGATTTCTGGTTAACTTCCGAAGAAGCAAAAGAATACGGACTCATTGATGAAGTTATCAAAAAAGCCAAGTAAGGCCCAACTTCATAATCTATTTGATCTCGGGATTGAGGAGATTGTTGACCGCGCTCATTTGGAAAAAGCCCTTTATTCGGGGAGGGTTTTAAGGGTTAAACTTGGTTTTGACCCGACTGGCGATAAGATACACATAGGCCGGGCAATAATTTTAAGAAAACTTCGGGATTTTCAAAGACTTGGGCATAAAGTGGTGTTTATTGTCGGTGACTTTACTGCCCGTATTGGTGACCCTTCGGACAAACTTTCTAAGCGACCTATGCTCTCGGTAGAAGTGATAAAGAAAAATATCAAAAATTATAAATCTCAAGTCGGTAAAGTCATTGATATTAAAAAAGCAGAATTTCATTTTAATAGTAAATGGCTTAAAAAGCTTGATTTTGAAGAAATCGCAGAGCTTGCCGAAAGTTTCTCTATCCAGCAGATGTTAGAAAGGCGCAATTTTAGCGACCGCATTAAGAAAGGAGAAGATATAAGTTTGCGAGAGCTCTTGTACCCTCTTATGCAAGGCTACGACAGCGTTGCTGTTAAAGCCGATGTGGAGTTAGGCGGGTCTGATCAGTTATTTAATCTTCACGCTGGCAGAGTTATCCAAAGACACTACGGGCAAGAAGCACAGGATATAATGACCGGCGAAATGCTTGAAGGCACCGATGGCCGCAAGATGTCCACGAGTTGGGGGAATGTTATTAATATGGTTGATGAATCGAACGATATGTTCGGCAAGGTTATGTCTTTACGAGACGACCTTATAGAAAGATATTTTCTTCTTTGTACCGACTTAGAAAGAGCCGAGATAGAAACTATTGTAGTTGGTATTAAGTCCGGAAAATTAAATCCAAGGGACGCCAAACTTAGACTCGCTAAAGAAATCGTAACTATTTACCACGGGGCCAAAAAGGCCAAGACGGCAGAAGAGTACTTTATAAAAGTATTCTCAAAGAAAGAACTCCCAAAAAAAATTAAAGAGGTAAAAGTTAGGAGCCAAGAACTATACGCAATTTTAGTTGAAACAAAACTTGTTGCCAGCAACGGCGAAGCCTGGAGGCTAATAAAACAAGGAGGCGTGAAGGCTGATAATATAGTTGTGAAAGACCCCAAGGCTAAAGTTTTAGGCGGCGTTACCATTCAAGCCGGTAAGAAGCAGTTTATTAAGGTTAGGTTCTAGTAATAACTAGCTATAAAATAAAACGACACACGAAAAGTGTGTCGTTTTATTTCTTGCGGGAGCTGTAGGAATCGAACCTACGACATCGGTTTTGGAGACCGAAGTTATACCATTTAACTAAGCTCCCAACTTACAATCCATTTCTATCGTAATGCCACGATAAAAGCAACTATAAAAAGCCAGATCATTATAATTATTCCTCCAAATCCCCACCAAAACCACAAGAAACGGTCTTTCTTATCTTTAGATGAACGCATTTGTTTGACTGAGAATCTCAGTCCAAAGAACGTGCCAACTACTATGAAAATCCAAGATATAATTGGGTGTTCTGTTACAAGCCACGTAATTATCGCATTATCCAAAATGGAATTAACACCCACAGCAACCGCAATAAATCCAAAAAGCACAATCAGTAAGGTTGTTTTGTATCTATTCTCTTTTTGTTCCATCTTTAAATATATTTACAGATGCACTCAAACTTACTTTATCAGAAAATAGTCGTTTTTACTACTTTAAATTTCAGCTCCGCCGTGGAAAGCCTTCTTATCTTTCTTAAAGATAGATTCAGCTACGTGGTAAACAGTGTAAGTCACGAAGAAAGCGGCCAGTACGTCTATAGAGTAGTGGAGATGTCCCAATAGAACTATGGCTCCGAAACCAATAGAGGAGAGTACAAAGAAAAACCTTAGATAGATATTATTCCAGAAGAGAAGCGCTAAAAGGAAGGGTAGCCCGGTATGCCCGGAAAAAAAGTAGTCGCCCCCGCCCATAAGGTTGCCCAGTAAGCTTAAGGGGTCAATCTCCACTTGCGTTGGGAAGGGCCCCAAGTGAGTTGCCATAACAAAGGCAGACCTTACAAACACAAATAAGGCAACGGACTTTAAAGTAAAATTTATTTTCTTCGGCTCATTTAATAGCAACAGAAGCACAAAGGCCCAAAGGAATACCGGGCCATAAATAAATAGGCCGTCAACGTCCCATACTTGGGTGTTGCTTAAAATTATATCGGTAACGTAGTTGCTGGCCTTCTCGGTCGCGTAGGCAGAAGAGTAAAGATTCGCTACCAAGGAAAGCGCTAACAGAGTTATGGAAAAGTAAAGAGAATATATATAAGAACCGCTGCCAAAGCAATCGCCATATTTTTTGATTAATTTCTTTAAATGTCTCTTGGTCACTAGCGTATATCTTTATATTCTTTGGTAAGAGGTTTGCCCCTGAATACTTCGGATAAGAAATTCAGGGTGTATTTAAAAGTCATATTTATAAGCCCTTCGTCTTTCAGCCTCCTAGCTGAAGTATACATGTAAAGCCCATGAGTGAATTTTACCTTGCCGGTTTTATTTAAACGTCTCGCTATATTTGTGTCCTCACCGTAGAAACTTATATTCTCATCAAAACCGCCAATTTTTTCCAAGGCATCACGCCTGGCGGCAAAATTACCGCCGACCGCCATATAACCTACCAGTAAATAGGCACCATAGGCGAATAAGTGCCAATACAACCAAACCAGCAACCTATCTGAAACGGAAAGGTCGTAATAAACATATGGCCCGCTTAGGCAAGCCAACCTAGGATTAGCTTCAAACGCTTTGTTAATTTTCTCCACCCACCCTTTAGGCATCTTAGTATCGGCATCCACAAAAGCGAGTATGTCTCCGGTACTTTCTTTCAGTCCTCGCTGTCTCGCCTTGGTCAGTCCTTTTGATAGTTCGGTAATAACTTTTACTCCCCCAAAGCTTCCCGCTATTTCAGCCGTCTTATCGGTGCTCGCGTTATTAATAACTATTACTTCCGATAACTCTTTGCCATTTTCCAAAACACTCTTAAGACAATCGCTTATGTACTTCTCTTCGTTATGAGCCGGTATGATAAGGCTTATCTTCATTTTTTGTTGGCCAAAGCTTTTCTATATACCTCTTCAAATTTAGCCGTGATGGATTCCGGAGAAAATTCCATAGCTTTTTTCCTACCCGCTTCCCCCAAAGCTTTCGATAATTTCTCATCCCTAACAAGCTTTAAAATCTTGTCCACGTAAGTGTTCTTATCCGTCGGTTCCACAATAAAGCCCGTTTCGTTATCGATTATATACTCGGGCAATCCGCCGGCCTTCGCGCCTACCACCGGGAGTTCGCAGGCCATTGATTGTAGGGTTGTCATCGACTGCGTGTCCGATGTGCTTGTTATGAGATATACATCGCAAGCATTCACGGCCTCTACCAACTTTTCTCCCTTCAGGGCTCCCAAAAACTTGGATTTAACCTTCATTGATTCGGCCTTAGTTTTAAGCTCCTCTTCGTATGGGCCGTGTCCCAAAACCACGAAAGTGAGAGCTTCTTTTTTAGCCGCTTCGGCAAAAACCTCCAAAGCAAAATCCAGATTTTTCTCTTTGGCTACCCGGCCGAAAATGAGAACTCCCTTACCCTCAATACCAAGCTTCTTTTTAAGAGAAGGCTTGCCAGGAAGCGGCCTAAAGATATCGGTGGGAATAATATTTGAAATTACGTTTGTGGGCGCCGTAAGTCCGTAATCTTTAAGTTCTTGAATCATGCTTTTACTTGGCGCTGTCACTTGGGCGCAGTGATTGTAAAACCAAGCGGCAAATCTCCTGGAGCCGTTCTTAAACGGTTCGTAATCAAGTTTAAAATAATGCATATAATCGGCGGGGAAAGTGTGGTCCGTGCCTACAAGCGGAACTCCCAGTTCCCATCTGGCGTATAATGCTACCAACCCCACAGTAGAAAAGGTATGAACGTGTATTAAGTCCGGATTAAAGTCCCTCATGTCCTTGGTCACTCCTACGGGTATTACGAAGGCCAAATCGCCTTGTGATTTTGGTATCTCCCAAGAGTTAAGCCTCATCACCTCTTCTTCGGGCTTAGCTCCCGGTCTATCGGGAGCGTAAATCCTTATAGTATGCCCGTTCTTTTTTAAATTTTGAGTTAGAAGAGAAATAGAATCGGCTATCCCGCTAAGTTGTGGCAGATACAGGTCGGTGCAGAACGCAATGCGTAATTTTTTATTTTCCATCTTCTTTTTTAACAAGTTCCGTTTTCATATATATGCTAAAGAAATAATAAGCGGCTATGGCAACTATTGCCAGACCGGCTATAACAATTTCCGCGCTTTTGAAGTATTGGGAAATAATCTCATATGAGCTACCGAAGTAAAATCCCAACAACATAAAAGCGGCATACTGGATGACCGTTACGGGGATGGTGAAAAGATAAAACCTGCCGAGTGTCATGCCCGAAAGGCCAGCAGTTATCAAAAACGGGGTAGAAAGCCCATAAGCCAGCTTGCTCATAAACATGGTTTTAAAGCCATGTTCTTTCCACAAATACTCTATAGTTTCAAATCTTTTTTCGGTAATACCGACTTTATGCCCGTGTTTAGCCAAAAACGTTTTTCTGTTTCCATGCCTGCCCACGTAATAATAAATAGTATCAGGTACTAAATCACCCAAAAGAAGAATTATATAAGCTATGAAAGGATTGAAATATCCCAGGCTCACCAATATCCCGGCAAATAAAGAAATTATAGGGCCTTCAAAGGCAGCCAGCGGGAAGAGTATCAAATACCTATAGTGCATTAAGAGCTGTATGATGCCGCTTTGATCCATTTGATTTAGCTTTGGTCCGGTTTTATTTAGAGTGCCTCGTAAGCCGCAATCCTACAATTTTAGCAGATTTAGGGCCTTTTACTAACGTATTAGGTTAAAGCATCGGAGATAGTATAATGTTTAAAACTAATGAGCAGACTAAAAGCTAACAAGGTAAGATTACCAGAATATTTCAGGCCCGAGAGGTATAAAATTTCCATTCATCCTAATCTGGAAGAAGCTTCTTTTAAAGGTGAAGAGTCTGTTACATTTCGATTGGACCGGGCGGTGAATAAAATCGTTTTACATGCGGATGAATTAGTAGTCAGCAGCGCCTCGGTTAAAATCAAAAACAAATTTTTTGCAACCAAAAGAATATCTTACGACAAGAAATCCGAAACCGTAATCTTTCTCTTCGGGCAAAACCTTCCAAAAGGAAAGGGTAAGCTTACCCTTTCCTTTACAGGGATACTTAACGATAAAATGACCGGGTTTTATAGAAGCCGTTATAAAGTTAATGGCGAGGAACACTTAATGGCTACAACTCAATTTGAAGCTACGCATGCGAGACAGGCTTTTCCTTGTATTGATGAACCGGCGGCTAAAGCTGTTTTTGACATCACTCTTATAATTCCTAAGGAGCACACAGCCATATCAAACACTATTCCTTCCGTAGTCAGTGAGCACGAATCCGGCCATCAAATAGTGGAGTTTGAATCAACGCCAAAGATGTCCACTTATTTAGCGGCTTTCATTGTGGGTAAGTTTGAGTGGATAGAAAAGAAAACCAGCAAGGGAACTTTAGTGAGGGTTTTTGTGACTCCCGGCAAAAAGAAGCAAGCGGAATTTGCCCTAGATGTAGGCGCTAAAGTGCTGGCTTTTTATGAAGACTATTTTGGGATTAAATACCCATTGCCGGTTTTAGATATGATAGCTATTCCTGATTTTTCATCAGGCGCTATGGAGAATTGGGGAGCGGTAACCTATAGGGAAACGGCCCTGCTCTTTGACACCGATAAGTCCTCTACCGCTACCAAGCAGCGAGTAGCGCTCGTCATCGCTCATGAATTGGCTCACCAATGGTTTGGTAATTTGGTAACTATGGAGTGGTGGACGCATCTTTGGTTAAACGAAGGATTCGCGTCTTACATAGAGTATTTGGCGTTGGATAAAATATTTCCGAAATGGGATATTTGGACTCAATTTGTTTACTCGGATTTAAGTCAGGCTATGAGTCTAGACTCCCTAAAAAACACCCACGCGATAGAGGTTGAAGTGCATCATCCTTCCGAAATCGGAGAAATTTTTGATGCCGTAAGTTATTCAAAGGGAGCATCGGTAATAAGGATGATTGCCGACTACCTCGGCGAAAAAGATTTTAGAGACGGGCTCCGGCATTACTTAAAGAAACACCAATATGGCAATGCTTCCACTAAAGATCTCTGGCTTGCCCTTGAACACGTTTCCGATAAGCCCGTTAGGTCTATTATGGATAACTGGACGAGCAAGCCCGGCTTTCCAGTTGTTATTATTGAAAACGATAGGCAAAAGATAAGACTAACGCAATCCAGATTTTTTTCGAGCTCCATTGCCAAAAAAAGCTCCAAAGACAAAACGATTTGGAAGGTGCCGATAAATATAAAAAGAGAATCTAAAAACAGGAACCAAGAATTCCTTCTGGATAAAAAATCCAAATCGATTGATTTATCTTTAAAAGCTGGAGAGTGGATTTATTTCAATTCAGGAAGCTCCGGTATGTATCGTTTGAATTATCCCGAAGTAATGCTCCGTAACTTGGAAGAAGCCGTTAAAAGAAAAAGCATACCGGCTCGTGATAGATTTTCCATTCAGGATGATGCTTTTGCTCTCTCCGAGTCGGGTGAATTTTTTACCGTGCCATGCCTGGAACTCGCCAGAAGCTATAAAAATGAAGACGATTATACCGTTTGGGCTTCCCTTATCTCTAATCTGGAAACGGTTAAAGACCTTACTTCCGGAGCATCATACCCGACTCTTTATTCGGCTTATATGAGGGATATCTTAAGCGTGATAGCTACCAAAGTAGGCTGGGAGGCCAAGAGAAACGAAAGCCACACAACTCCTATGTTACGGTCTCTGGTCTTATCCGTATTGGGGTATTCCGGAGATAGGCAGACTATAAAAAGAGCTCGGGAACTTTTTGAAGCCTTGAAGAAAGGGAAGTCGCTAAATCCCGATTTAAAAGGAGTGGTTTACGGACTTGTGGCGAGAAACGGAGGAGTTAAGGAATATGAGTGGTTTCTTAGACGTCACGAGGAAGAATCTTTACAAGAAGAGAAAAATCGTCTTTTATTTGTTCTTGCTTGCTTTGAGAATAAAAAACTAATCAAAAGAGCTTTGGAATATTCTTTCTCCGAAAGAGTTAGGCCTCAAGATACATATGGAGTCTTTTCCTATGCCTGGGGGAATCGTTTTGGTAGGGATATAGTTTGGGAATTCACTAAATCGCATTGGGACGAGATCCTTAAGAGGTACGGTAAGGGAGGGCATATGTTACCCCGCTTTATACAACCGGCCGGATTCTTTGCTTCTAATAAAAAGGCAGAAGAAGTGCGCCGATTTTTCCGAGTCCATAAAGCCCCAGGAGCCGAAAGGGCTGTCGAGCAGGCAATTGAAAAAATATATTCAAACGCCGCTTGGCTAAAAAGAGATAAGCGGAAAATAATAAACTGGCTTAGGAGCAATTCTTGATTATGGAGCGGGATACCGGAATCGAACCGGCGCCATTACCTTGGCAAGGTAGCGTACTGCCACTATACTAATCCCGCTTTTTCTTCGTAGCCGCTTTTAAACGGCCCGCGTAAAATCTAAGTTATTTTAGATTAACGCTTGATTCTTGTAAAGAAATTGCTTAGATTGGGAGTTATGCTGTTTATGAAGACTATCAGGAAATACTGGTTCATAGTACTCATTGTAATCGCTTTGGTTGCGGTGGTTGCTTACATTTTTGTGAGGTCTCCCGAGGCCCTTAGGTTTAATAAGGGATTTGTTCCGCCCGAATTTTTGGAGGCAAGAACAAGGGGGGCTATGATCGCCGAAGATATTGTGGGCCTATCTAAAGAATCAATTTCTAATTTAAGTAATATTAGCGCCGATGAGGAGATAGGCAACTATACCGGAGGTTTGAATCTGGTTTTAAAGGAAGTTGAAAATAACGAGAAAGCCAGAAGCTCGGCCTTGGAACTCTCTAAGGAGCTGGGGATTATGGCGACCAACTTAGGCAGTGTCCGACCAGACGAAGCGGCTAAAGTAGGATTGGAAGCGGTAATCAATGAATCTCAGATAGTTCAACGTCTCATTAATTACAACGCTTATGCCTTACAGCTTGTAGATTCACTTCAAGGCAGATTTACCGGCGGGGGAAGAGGGCCGGCCACAGACGGGAAAATTAAAGAGCTTTTATCCAAAATGAATGAAGAAGCAAGGGCCATCAACGAACTTAACTCCAAATATAAGGATTTAATGGCCCGGTTTAACACGCTTACGGGTAGTAAGTAGACTTTGACAAACGGGCTTCTTTGTGGTATAATAGGAGCACAATTACCTATTGGGTAATTCGTTATCAAGGTCGAACTTGATCGAATTACTACTTAGGTAATTCGATCCTTAATAATTAACCGCGGACCGTTGTCGCTCTCACGGGCGCCAGTTGTTCGCTACGTATATGTCAAAAAACATATGCGGGAAACAGTTGGGTTCTACTGAGTATGATACTTGTTATAAAGAGCTTAACCACGGGGGTAACTGCTACAAGACTTTCGGCTTAGAAGCTGAAGCCTGGATGCAGGAACTCTTAAGGCAATGTGATTGCCAAGTGGCTAAAGCTACCATACATGAGGATCATAAACTCAAGATCGACTTCTGGGTTTACAGTGCTGACCTCCGTTGTAATGGAGAATCTGCCAATAAAGATTTTTTGCCGATACAATTCACTATCGACAAAAACGCTGCCTGCGGACTTAAGGGCCGAGATGCTCTTAGGCAAGGTGTAGTAATACTCTTTATAGAGTCAGATGATTTATTGGAATGGAAGACCATGTCAGACGTGACCTTGAAGGAAGTAGTGAAGCTAAGAATTTACAGAAATTTCTGCGATTCCGTAAAAAGAATCGAAGAATATTTCGAGCGTACTTACATAAAAATCGCTCAGCCAATGACTATGCTTCGCCGCTTCGAACCAGAACCAATTAGGATTGAATCTCAATCCTAAAACCCCGGCCGTTCCCGTCACACTTTTACCGTAAAAGCCTACTTCACACGAAGTAGGCTTTTCAGTTCTCTTTTGTCGGAGCGCCGGGAATCGAACCCGGTCTACCTGCTCCCAAAGCAGGCGTACTACCGGTATACTACGCTCCGGTTACTGGTGCCCCCGGCAGGAATCGAACCCGCATCAATGCCTTAGAAGAGCACTGCTCTATCCATTGAGCTACAAGGGCCTAGTAAATTGATTCTAAGCGATTAGAATCTATCCCACAACACCTCCGTTGTCGCTCCTTGTTCTTCTGCGAGCCTGCCTATATCGCGGTCGGAAGATGTTGTGGGATAGATTCTGTTACCGTTCGCAAATATAAAAGAAAGCCGGCGGAAAATTTAAAAGAGTAAAATCTACTTTAAGTTTGGGGAATTTTCTCTTTATCCTATTTTTAGAAATCAGGGAATATTGTATCTGCACATATCGGCCCGTGGGCTTTAGTATTTTACTTACTGCCTCCAGTATTTTTTCATTAGTTTCTTCGTCCATTATGGCTAAAGGCAAGGTAGAAATTACATAATCAACTTGTTTTACGCCCAAACTTCCTAAGCGTTCTACTGCATTTATGGCAGATTCTTCTAAAACCGTAAGCCGTTCGTCTTTAAGATTACTCAAAGCCTTGGCAAAATTTGGGTTAGTTTCAAAAACGAAAAGTTTCGCCGTTTTATCCATTCGTCTTAATATCTCTTTGGTTATTACCCCAGTCCCGCCGCCCAACTCAACTATTATCTTAGCTCTATTAAAATCCACTGGCCTAGTCATCTTAATAGCTGACATCTGTGAAGAGGGTATTACTGTGCCCACCATTCCAAAGTGTTTTATAGATTCCATCAAAAAGCCTACTTTATTCATTGTTTAAATAAATCATCGGTACGATTACCAACTCTCGTTTTTATTACTTCCATTTCTTCGGCAATCTTCTTGAGGCTACCTTCTATTGTAGCTAATGTCTTTTGGACCCTTTCGTCTCCCATGGCATCCTCGTCTTCTTCCTGGATCTTATCAATATCTTCGCCCAAATCCTTAACTTCCTCTTGAATACCCTCAATATCCTCGCCAACTTCTTCGATTTGCTTTGCCTGGCGGTTAACTGTCATCTGAATGAATATTGCGAGATATATCGCCTCAAGCGAAACGATAGTAGTAAGAATTAAAAGAATGCTGTCAAAAGGTATGTCCAATAATTGGAGAGAAAAGGCCGCAATAAATAAGAATGTGTGTATTACAAGAGAACCGGGGGTGCCTATCCAGTTGGTCATATTGGTTGATTTTTTCTCTAGCCAGTTGTTCATTTCGATTAAAAATTATATTGGTGCCCTCGAGAAGAATCGAACTCCTATTTTTTCCTTAGGACGGAATTGTTCTATCCATTGAACTACGAGGGCAAGTGAGGAGTAATATGAAAATAGCATTTTCATATTAGGACGAACGCCGACCACGCAAGCTTTGCTTACGAGGGCGAGATTGTACATACAGAGGATATATAAATTAATCTTTGATTGCAATTTTTTAGACTCAGATGCTACAATTTTTTGCAGTTAAGCCCGCCTTGACTCAGCGAGGCAGGCCGCGATAGCTCAGTGGTAGAGCGCAGCCCTGAAGAGGCTGGCGTCGGGGGTTCAATTCCCTCTCGCGGCACATGAGTTTATTGGAAAAACGTTGCGTCCCTTGCGAAGGTGGAACTCCACCACTTTCTTCAATTCAAATCAAAGGATATTTAAAAGAGGTCCCAGCTTGGATTGTTGTTGAGGACAAGAAGATTAGCCGAGGATTTAAATTTAATAATTTTAACCAAGTAATGTTCTTCGTAAATAAAGTAGCTGACCTAGCGGAAGCCGAGGGGCATCATCCCGATATTCATATTTTCTACAATAGAGTTTCTTTGGAGTTATCCACGCATGCCATTAGGGGATTATCCGAAAACGATTTTATCTTAGCCACTAAAATTGACCGCCTCTAACATTGACATTTACCATAATTTATGGTATCTTACTTTTTAAGTTAGGTCGATTTTTGGTTTATTAGTTGTTTAGCACTTTTAAAACAATGCCTTTAATTAAAGAGGCGGATAAACCCCCTGAGGTTCAAGTAGACGAGTCTAAAGTTTGCGCCCATGGCAAGTGCACATGCATCAAGCCAAATTGGGAGAAATTTTATCTCTCACCACAACCGGATATGAATATCTTCAGTTGGTGGACGTGGTGTACAGTGAACTGTTGCGGTGAAGCTATGGCTCGTTACAATCGCAGATGGGTTTGGAAGTGTAAAGATTGCGGAGGAATGTCC
>Ga0209640_10002358_pt1 | contig 16456 bp, 12 predicted proteins | sample RifCSP10_1_FD_184018 | JGI IMG/M metagenome (GOLD analysis project Ga0209640, IMG submission 184018) | Soil microbial communities from Rifle, Colorado - Rifle CSP2_sed 10_1 (SPAdes) (version 2) | ecosystem: Environmental > Terrestrial > Deep subsurface > Rock core/Sediment | place: Rifle... | reverse complement strand
GCCCCCGTCCGCGACCATGATCGCATTGTCGCCCGCGACGCGGTCGAGCGCGCGAAAGAAGCCGATCGGATTGACGAATTCGCCCTGCACCGCCGCCTGTGCGTCGATCTCGGCCTCGCGCTCGAGGTCGCGCTTGCGCAGCGAGTGGGTCCAGCCTCGCCACTGTGCTCCGTCCGTGGTCCTCGCCGCGAGACGTTTGAGGAACAGCCCGGCGTCGCCGATTGCCGCGAGGGTTGGACGGCGATTCATGCGCGCGTCCCTGACGCTGCGGTTGGCAGCGACCAGCGTCGCGCCGCGCCGTATGTGGCGCCCGTAATCGAGCCGAAAGTCGCAGGGAACGCCGGCCAGGATCACGCAGTCCGACTCGCGCAACGCCTTGCGGCGCGCGTGTCGCATCTGCTGCGGATGCACGCGGCCCAGCAGCCCGCGCGCCATTCCGGACAGATAGACGGGTATACCAAGCTGCGCGACGGCGGCCGCGATGCGGTCGGCGTCGCCGGCGAGCGACAGCGCCTGGCTGCCGATCACCATCAGCGGCCGCTGGGCTTTCGCGAGCGCGGCAGCCGTGGCCTCGATGCGCGAATCCGGCGGCGTGGGAGGCAGCACCTCCCTCGCGCGCACGTCGACCGGCCGGTCGCTGCCGGCGAACATCCTCTCGACATGGTGGGTGAGATACCAGCGAAGCGCCCGGTCGGCGATCGACGTGCCCTTGCCTGCGGCGTCGGCGTACCACTGGCGGATGTTCGCCTCGTCGTACAGCAAATCCACCGGACATTCGATGCACACGGGCCCCGGCACGCCCTCACGCGCGACGGCGAACGCTTCCTCGATCGCCGGCGCGAGGCCGGCAACGCGCCGCACTTTGATGAAGCGTTTAACGTGCGGCGCGATGAGGGGACGCTGGTCGATGTCCTGCAACGCGCCACGGCCCTGCAACGCGGTGGGCGCCGCGCCTCCGATCAGCACGACGGGCGACTGCGCAAGCTGGGCGTTCTTGAGCGCAGTGATCGTGTTCGTCAGGCCGGGTCCGGCGGTGACGGCAGCGACGCCTGGGGTCCCGGTCAGCCGAGCGACCGCGTCGGCTGCGAACACAGCAGTGGCCTCATCGCGGCAGTCGATGATGCGAATGCCGCGCGCCTTCGAAGCGGTGAGGATCGGCGAGATGTGGCCGCCGCACAGCGTGAACACGAACGGCACACCCTGCGTTTCGAGCGCGGCGGCCACGCGGTCACCGCCGTGCGGGTGGGTTCGTTTCATCTGCATCAGGCGCCCTCCTTCGTGCCGTGTTTCGCGACATGCTCCTGCACGAGCACTCGATAGTCGATCTTGCCGACGCGGGTCTTGGGGAGCTCGCGCTCGAACTTCACTTCGCGCGGGCACGACCACTTGATGAGGCTTCTCTGGCAATGTTCGATCAGCGCCTGCTCAGTCGCCGCGCTTGCCTGTGCAGGATCCTTCAGCACGACATGCGCTTTGACCCGCTCGACCTGCGATGGGTCGGGGACGCCGACGACGCAGGCCTCCGCGACGAGCGGATGCTGGTAGAGCACCGCTTCGACCTGTGCGGGGTACACGTTGAAGCCCGACGACTTGATCATCCGCTTCAGCCGCACGGTGAAGTAGAAGAAGCCATCGGCGTCCATCTTGCCAAGGTCGCCGGCGTGCAGCCAAACGCGGCCGTCGGAATGCTTTTTCAGCGTCTCGGCCGTTGCCGCCGCATCATCGAGGTAGCCGAGCATCACGGCGGGCCCGGCAATGCAGATCTCGCCCTCCTCGCCCACGGCCGCTTCTTCCGTGGTGCCCGTCCTGCAGATCTTGGCGAGCATGTCGGGGAAGGGAATGCCGATCGAGCCTTCACGGTATTCGTCGAGCGGCATCGCCATGATCGCCGTAACGGCCTCGGTAAGCCCGTAGCCCTCGAGCAGCTTCACGTGGCCGCCGTGATCGGCAACCAGCTTCTCGAAGCGTTCCTTCACCGGCCGGGGCAGCGTGTCCGCACCCGAGAACGCAGCATGTAGACAAGCAAGGTCGGCCCCAGCGAGCGAAGGGTCCCGGGTGAGCGCGTCGTAGAGCGTCGGCACGCCGACCAGGAGATTCGGCCGTTTGGACTTGAGAAGCTTCGCGACGAGCTTCGCGTCGAAGATCGGCACGAGAATGGATTTCGCCCCGGCCATGAACGCGGCGTTCACGCAGACGCCGAGACCGAAGCCGTGAAAGATCGGCAGGATAGCGAGGATGGCATCGCTCTGGCCCAGGCCGCCCCAGCGCGCCGCCTGCATCCCCTCGGCGATGAAATTCCGGCTCGAGAGCAGGATGCCCTTCGGCACGCCGGTCGTTCCGCCCGAGAACAGGATCGCGGCAGGCTCGTCGGTGCTCCTCTTGGCGCGCGGCGCCGCGGGATACGATGCCGCCATGAGGTCTCCCCACCAACGCACGCGTGGATCGGCCGGGACCGGCGGGATCTTGCGCCCCTTGGTGAGCCAGAAGCCGAACTTCTTGAGCGGCGAGAGGTAGTCGGGCATGCGCGCGAGGATCAGCGTGTCGAGCGGCACCTTCGGCTTGAGCGACGCGAACACACGGTAGAACGCGTCAAGCGTCAGCGCGATCCGCGCGCCGCTTGCGTCGAGGTAATGCTCGATCTCCGGCCCCGTGGATAGCGGATGGATCATCGCCGGCACCGCGCCGAGTCTGCTCGCCGCATAGAAGGCGATGATCCCCTGCGGAGACGTCGGCATCGAGACCAGCATGCGATCGCCGCTCTTGAGCCCGAGCGAAGCGAGCGCCTCTGCGCAGCGATCGATCGCAGCGAGGAGATCTCGGTAGCTCGACGTGGTGTCGAGAAAATCCCAGGCGATCGCGTCGGGGACGCGCGCCGCGGTCTGCGCGACGGCCTCGTAAAGCGTGACCTCGGGATAGTCGAGACATTCGGGAACTCGGCCGTAGAACCGCAGCCAGGGGCGTGTGGTGGAAGTGCTCATCGTATACGCGCTTTGCGCCAGCGGCGTGTTTGGCTAGATACGCGAGCGTCTTCTCGTTGAACGCAGGATCTAGAAAATAGCGGTGGGAGTTCGACCAGCCAAAGGAGTGGGCCAGGATCTCGAGCGGCCTTCAGGCGAACCGGACAAACCGGAGGCGTCGTTGGACGCCTCCGGCTACGCGCCACTATTTGGCGCCTTCCACGGTGAATTGCGGCAGCCGCTCGAGGACGTAGGCATGCGAGCTTGCGAGCGAGTCGGAGTAGGCAGCGAACATGTCAGTGGCCTTACCTTCGCCGGTCTTGGCAGCGACGGCCTCGAACACATTGGGATCCGGTTCGGCCATCCCAGCCCAATTCTCCGAAGGGAACACCAGCAGCGCACCCGGCACCGCCCCTCCACTCACCAGATCGACAAAGGCCCAGTGATAAGGCCATTTGATTTCCTTGAGAATATCGACAATTGCCTGCGCTGATCGATTGAACTGCGAGGCGCGGCCCTGTTTGATTTCGTAGGAGTTGATCAAGAACAGACGATAATCGGGCGCGTCTTCCGGCCAATTGCTGATCTCTGGCATCACCTCAGTCAATGAGCTTTGCAGATTAGCGACGTACTGTGCGACCGTCGAGTTCCAGTGCTTCGTCGCTTTCTCCTCAAATCCGCCGTAGCCATCGAAGTCGGCCCAGTGGTGATTACCGGAACGCGCATAGTAGGTACCGACTTCGGTCCCATCGACCTGGACATAGACTTCCCAGTGCCATGGGTCGTTGTTCTTTCTGCGCCAGTCGACGTGGCTGGCAAACGCAGCCTCGAACTTCTCCGACATGCCGGTCTTCGGCGTGATACTCCAGACCTTGGCCACGTTTCCCGGATCGACGGCCTGGGCAAGCGCGATTCCAGCGAACAGCTGACAACAGGCGCTCGCCAGCAGCACGGCAATAATCTTCGTCCTCATATGACCTCCCGTTGGTTTTGTGCGCAATTATCGGAGCCACATTGATTTGTCGCGAGCTGAAGCCTTCCAGTGCGGATGACTTGATTCGCTTATGGTTGTCATTTGCGGATACGCCGATTCTGCGTGCTTGTCATTCTGCGATGCGGTACCGCGTGCTCGGCCATTGGCTCGTTCTGCGGCGGAAATGTGCTCGGCTCTGTCAAAGCCCTCGCCAACAGAACGAAGTTCACCCCAGAGTGTGCAATCGCGACCCCCTGGGCCATCACGGTCGACTCCGTAATCTTTGGCGCCGACGTCACTAATCACTCCGGCGCACGCCGGCACGGCCGCGCAGCCTGCACCGGAGGACAAGGAACCGAGCCGTAGGAACAGAACACGCAACAGTCCCCCGCCTTGGGGCGCAGCACCGTGCCGCAGCCTGCACAGTCGTAGAAATAGATGCACGCGTCGGTCGGCATCGTTTCAACCGATACGTACCCGCATTCCGGGCACGTTAGTTGGCACGTCGTGTTCATTGAGATATTGGCACGGACGCTCATTCGATCGGGGTCCATCGAGACTCCGGGTCGTGGAACTCGCGATGCTACACCGACACGGATGCCGAACGGCTGCGGTTCATCAAGCGCGCACAAGCGATGGGATTCACGCTGACGGAGATCGAGAGTCTGTTGAGCCTGCGCACGCGTCGATCTTGTCGCGCGACGCGGGAACTCGCGGCGATGAAGCTGCAACTCATCGACGCCCGCATCCGAGAACGACGCCGACTGCGTAGGGAGCTCACCGGCTTGGTTGCCGACTGCGATGCCAATGCCGAGGACTCGACCTGTCCCGTGATCGAGCGGCTCGGCGCGCAATCGCACCAACAATCCAGCGAGCGACAGCCACCCGAGTTGGTCCCCCGAGTGCCGACAGGTTGTCTTCTGTTCGACGCGCGGTGATGGCGAGAATGACGATATCTACACCATCAACATCGACGGCACCGGGCTGCGGCGCCTGACTGACAACGGCCTCAACCGGGACACCTTTCCGTCTTTCTCACCCGATGGAAGCAAGATCCTCTTTCGGCGACTGCTGCGGCGACTAAGGAACCCTGTTCAATTTCGAGATCATGGTGATGACTTATGCAAGATCCAATAGTTGAGGCTCAGTTTAGCCACTGCAGTGCCGGCGCTTTCCACCGACCATCCAGGACATCAGCCTTGGGCCAATACACTCGCAAGGCGGCGAGCGGATATCCGGTTCTCGCCGGCATTAACGCAGCAGCTCCAGCGGCTTCGGCAGTCTTGCGAGCAGCTCCTCACTGAACTGCGCATCGATGTGGAAGAAAGCCGCGCGCGCGAGCTTGTCGGAGCGGTTCTCCCAGGCGTGGTTGGTTCCGCGCTGAACGACCACGTCGCCTTCCTTCAGGGAGACTTCGCTGTCGTCGAGCAGCAGCACCAGTTCTCCCTCGATCACTACGACGTAGTCGAGTGTCTGCGTTCGGTGCATTACCGTGCGTTTACCGCCAGCCTTCGGTGGATAGATTTCGATGATGCGCAGGAGGTGCCCGGCGACGGGCATGATCGTGAACTTACGTTCGTTGGGCTCGCGTGCCTCAACGGACGTCAGGAGCGGAACTGCTGTTGCGGCATTCCATATCTCGATGAAGTCAGCGCCGACGGACGGGCCTCGCATCAGGTGGTGCTGCGGAGGCGACCCATCGGACACGACGACGGACTTTCCGGTCTCATCATGACCGGTAACGATGCGTCGGGTGGGCTCTGTCATTGCAATCTGCGCCTCTCAAGAACCGAGATGAAAAAGCCCCGGCGGTTCGCGCCGGGGCCTTCAAAAAGTTGGTAGAAATTCAGTGGATTGATTTCGAACAGATGCGCAAGCCAATTGACTATGTCGCGGTATATGAGGTCGTTCTTCCTTGGTCATTCGTCCCTCCTAGCCCTTCGTCGGGTGGGCCCGACTGCAGGCGGCAAGAAAAACCTCGCCGGGTCGCGTCAGCCGATAGCCGTCTTCTCCGTCGCCCGCGCCGAACGTGCGGTGGATGAGGCTCAGCGTCTTGAGCCTGGTTAGCGCCTGCTGGACGTGAGACGAGCGCATTTTGAGGGCGCTCGCGATGCCACTTGCCGTCAACAGGTGGCCGGGCGCCAGCCTGGCGTGAAATCGAAGGACCGCGAGCTCGAGTGCAGTGAGCTCACCCTGCTCGGCGACTTCGGTTCGCGCCAACCGTGCCTGCCGCTCGAGCGCGCGGGATCGAAACGCAATGGCCAGCCGCCTCGCTACGACCCGGCCTGTCTGCTGCAATCCCTGATAGAGACGCTCGATGAAAGCGGTCACGGCCCTGTCGAAGTCGCGAACCAGCTTGCACGCCACGACAAACAAGACGATCGCACCAAGCCAGACTACAGCGGAGATGATCCCGGACAGCACACTTCCTTGACCGGCGGCGCCGAGCCCCAGGAACTGCGCAACGCGCGGCGCATGTGTGCTCAGAACCGTCGAGACATAGTCGCCTGGCACGAAGAAACCGTGATAGAGCCAAAGCGCGACATCGATCAGCGCGCTTTGAACACTGGCGCCTATGTCGCTCATCAGACCGCCCAAGCGCTCGATGGCGCCCTCTTCCACGGCACTCTCCTACTCACCCGGCCAGCGGTTGGCGGTTCGCGATTTTCGGTAGGCGCGAACGCAGATGCGCCTTCTGCGTGAAAACGCAGGCGCTCGGTGGAAGAAGTTGCCCGTTCTTATCACTGGCGACCCCGCTGTCATAGACCGTGTGTGTCCGTAGACCGGAGGCTTTGCGTCCCCACCTTTCGGCGGGTTTGCCCTTGTCAGCACGGACGACTGTGGAGCAGCCCCCGACGAATGACAAGCATGGGTTTGACAGAATGCAGTGATGATCGAAAGGCACTGCCGCGTCTGAGAACCTTTGCTCGGTATCGGGGGCGCGGGCGAGCGCTTCGGTGCGTCCGTGAAATCGCGCTTGCTCTGGGCCTAGGCTATTTCACTCACGGGCCCCGTCGCGGCGTCATGACCACGTGCACTCGAAATCTTCCTCACCCAGCGGGCGGCAGAATTGACCCCAGTTCCCGGACGCCCGCCAATAGTCAACGAGACCGAGATCGCGCACCAGGTCCTTGAAGCCGGGGAGCCGGCGCATGTCTATCAGGTAGCCGGGGCGTGAGCTGGGTTTCGCACGCCACTGAATTTGCTGACGTGGAGATGCGCTAATTTCCCGCTTTGACAACCTCGTTAGCGCCCGCTTTCGGCCGATTCTGTTGAAAAACTCTGACACCAGTGCCGGTCAAGAAATCTAAGCCCCGTAGACGCATTCAAATCTTTTCGATTCGAGGGGGGCCACGACGATTGACCGAAATCTTGGTGTGGAGCTTCTGGTTGATCCACGCGCGAGAACTGACTGGAGTTCTTGCAGCAGATCGCTTTCGGCGGAAATTTGGCCTCTTCTAGTTTTGGAGTTTTTCAACAGAATCGGCCAGAACCGGTCGGTGGGCGGTGCCATCGGAACCGCCGGGAAACATGCATTGCGAAAGATGCCGGATCGAGGCCCGCGAAAATGCGGCGCTTCCCGGTGCCCTTTGGAAGGCCTAAGGGGTGGCCCGGGAAGACCGATCCAGCGGGGCCGGCAAAGCCGGCGATGCGTTCGCATCCAATGCAAGAGCAATCGCGTGCTCGAAGCCGGTTCGCCGGCCTTCCTCCCACGCGGCAATTGCTGCGTCCTCGCCAAGCTCCGAGCGCGCCCGTCCCAGGTAGCGCTCGAGCAGGGCGCTCCAGAAGATGATTCCCGAAAGATCGATGGCCAGCGCGTCGAACTCCGCCGCAGCCGCTCCCGCGAGCCGCAGTGCACGTGCCGGTTGTCCGCAGCCAGCCGTCGCCATCGCGACACCCTGAATCTCGACAGCGGTCTCCGAGCGGTCACTGAGTTCCACCGCAAGCGCGAGTGCGCGACGGTACCGCGGCAATGCGGTGACGCAGTCGCCGCGGATGAGCGGACAGTCGGCGAGAAAATGGTGCGCAAAGTGCTCCGAACGGAAGTCACGGGTCTGCTGTGCCGCGGCAAGCGCCTCGCGCGCCATCGGTTCCACAATGTCGGTTTCGCCGAGACTCACGAGGACCTGCAGGAGCCCTATTCGCGCGCGGTTGACGAGTAGCGGATCGCCGACCGACTGCTGCAACCTGAAGCCTTCTTCCATCAGCCGCCGCGCGTCGGCGTCACCGGAATTCAAGCAGCCCCAGCCCAACTCGATCAGCGCGCAGGCGATCTCCGGCGTCTGTCCCCGAGCGCGCCACAGCGCCACGGCCTCTTCGATGAGCGGCCGTGCGGCTCCGAGATCGCCGGCCCAAGCGGCGATTTCTCCGGCGGCGGCCAGCGCGCGTGCGCGCGTTTCGTCGGGTTCCGCCACCGCGGCCAGCGCCTGCGCAAGTCGGGTGCGCCCTTCGCTGAAATGCGAATGCAGATGCCAGAACCATCCAAGCGCACCGGCGAGCCGCAGCCCGCGGCGCCCATCCAGGGTGCGCAGGCGATCAAGGGTCGCGCGCAGGTTGTCGTGCTCGCGCTCCAGCTCGTCGAGTCCTCCCTTATCGTCGTGCCAGCGCCGCGAGTAGGCACGCTCGGCCATTGCCTCGAAATAGGCGGCATGTCGATCGAGGATGGCATCGCCGTCGGCACTTGCGGCCAGCTGCTTCAGCGCAAAATCGCGGATGCTCTCGAGCATGTCGAAACGCTCGCCTTCGCGACGGACCACGCTCCCATCCACAAGCGCAGAAAGGCTGTCGATCTCGGCGTCGCAAACGGCCTCCGCGGCCTCGAGCGTAAAGCCGCCGGCAAACACGGCCAGGCGCGCGAACAGCGTCCGTTCGCCAGCCTCTAGAAGCTCGTGGCTCCACACGAGGGTATTGCGGAGCGTCTGTTGCCGTCGAGGCACATCGCGCGCGCCACCCGTCAGAAACTTCAAGCGATCACCGAGCCGCTTCAACATCGCCCCGGGCGACAGCAGGGACATCCGCGCCGCCGCCAGTTCGATAGCCAGCGGCAGTCCATCGAGGCGCACACAGAGCTCGGCGACCTGGGCCGCATTCTGCGGGGTAATCTGGAAGCTCGGCTGCGCGGATTGCGCGCGCTCGACGAACAAGCGCACGGAAGCGTAGCCCGAAAGGTCCGCGGGTCCAGCTACGCGACGCGGGTCAGGGAGCGCCAGCGGCGGCACCGGGAACACCTGTTCGCCGGCAATGTGCAATAGTTCGCGGCTGGTCACAATCAGCTTGACGCGCGGCGACTGCGCTAGCAGCTCGGCAAGTGTTCCCGCGCCGTCGACGATCTGTTCGAAATTGTCGAGCACGAGCAACAGTTCCTTCGGCGCCAGATACGCGGAGAGGGACTGCCCGGCGGCCTGGCTGACGCCCAGCGTTTGCGCGATCGCCGGCAGCAAGAACTCCGGCTCGCGAATCGCCTGCAGCAACACCAGGTAGGCGCCGCCCTCGAAATCGCCCGTGAGTTCGGCGGCGGCCTCGAGCGCGAGGCGCGTCTTCCCGGTCCCCCCTGGGCCGGTCAAAGTGATCAGGCGCACCTCCGGCCGCCGCGCCAACGCGCGTATGGCTTCGAGCTCGTTTTCACGTCCGACGAGCCGGGTCGGTGGCGTTGTAATATTGGTCTGACGATCCAGCGGCGTTCGCAGCGACGGAAACGCTTGCGGGAGACGCGGATCGACAAGTTGGTAGAGCCGCTGCGGCTGCGCGAAATCCTTCAGCGGATGCACGCCGAGATCGAGGCACGCGACGCCGGATTCGTCCTGGAGGAGATCGCGCGTCGTTTGTGACAGCACAATCTGGTCGCCGTGGCCTGCAGCGCAGATTCTCGCCGTGCGATGAACGCCCATGCCAACGTAGCCCGACCCGGTCACGGTTGCTTCGCACGTATGAATTCCGATCCGCACGCGGATGCGCCCGCCGTCCGTCCACGCATGGCCGGTAAGCGCGCACTGCGCGTCCAGGGCGGCATGCACGGCATCCAGCGCGCGGCCGAACGCGACGAAGAACGAATCGCCCTCGGTGTCGACCTCGTAGCCGCTGTGTCGGGCGAAGGCATCGCGCAACATGAGGCGATGCTGCTGGACCGCGCTCTCGTAACGCTCAACGCCAATGGCACGGAGTAGGCGGGTCGAACCCTCGATGTCGCTGAACAGAAGGGTGACGGTACCGGTCGGACGCATTGCTGCCGCGGTAACGGTTAGGAGTCCAATCACGCGATCCCGAGTATTGTGGGTTCGGCCGTGCGGGTCAACCGACGGGCCTTCCTGCGGCAACCGGCCATAGCGCGCGCCACGGTGGTGAGGTGCAGGCGTGAGCGCCAAACGAACCGGTTCGCATGTCAACCATGGACTCACTGCGAGTGAGCTTGAGTGGGCGCCGTCGTTCAGCCGACTCCCCGAGCAAACTCAGCGGGTACTTCTCGAAATCAAGGAAGCCCCCACGACAGACGCATTGAAGGTGCACAGGGTCGGGCGCCGGGTGGAGTGTGGCGCGGCGATGTACGTTGTGAAGCCTGCCGGCCGAATTGCCACGACGTCGGGACAATCTGAGGCCCCGGCATCGCAAGGTGTCGGGGATTCTTTGTGTCAGGGCGCAATAAGAAGTTTTCCTCATCTCAACGCGGCATCCGACCATTGCTTTAGCGAGCCAATCGGCGCAGCATCGGGGTCGTGGAAGTCACGGGTTACTCAATGTGGTACCCCACACGACACCGCACAGAAGGGCCGTTCTAGACGGCCCTTTATAATTTCCGTCACCGCAGCGCAATTCACAGCTTACCCACCGCGCCCCGGCGCTATCGTCGATCGGCCAACCGATCGCCGAGCGCATCAGCCAGTGATTCAATAGCCACATGCAGTTCCTTCGTCGTCGCCTTCGCTTCCTGCACGAAGCCTGCAAGCCACTCAAAACGGCGTAGGGCGAAAACTCTGCGCCCCGCTCGCAATGGTTTCGCTACTAGCAGCGCGACTGGAACGTGGACTCCATCCTTGGCTGGCATGAATTCAACGCGCGAGTGCGCAATATCGTTGCGAGGATTGGTGAGACTCTCCGCGCGCGTGATCGAAGCGAGCACGCGATCACGCACGTCGGGCGGAACGGCGTGCGCCCATTGCTTCACGGCCTTGCGCAGGAGCTGGGCGATCTTCTTCATCTCGTCCTTGTGATGCTTCGCCAGCAGCTTGGGGTCACCTCGAAGCAGAGCGGCCCAATCGAGCATCAGGCGCTCGAGGACACCGAAAAACACGATGGCGCGGCCAAGCTCCATCATCCACCGCTTTGTGCCGGGATCCGTGGTTACGATGAGTTGGAATTGCGGCTTGCTCACGGCGACCTCCTCAACAACCCCGGCTGGCGACGGTCGGGGCCCTTCTATGTCTTTAATGTCTCAATTCCCTGGGCGCTTGCATCGCGGCGCGGCATGACTCGCCTACTGTGCGGGAGTATCTTTCGCGCTCACAACAAAGTCGCAGTGGTCACTTAGGGGAGGGTCCATCATGCGCTTATCAATTCTCGCAAGGCGTTCGTTAATCGTCATCGCGGCGATCGTCACGGCTGGCAGCGCGATGGCGCAGAGCGCGGACGAGAAGCCGATCATCGAGCGCGCCACGCTCTGGACGATCAAGCCTGGTATGGGCAGCAAGTTCGAGGCGGGACTGAAGCGCCACAATCAGTTCCACGTCAAGCAGGGCGACACCCAAAGTCACGATACCTACACGATCGAAAGCGGCGAGAACGCGGGCAGCTACTGGCGGGTCGCGAGCAACCGGCACTGGGAGGATTTCGACGCCGAGGAGAAATTTGGTGAAGCCGACGCGGCCGACTCGGACGTGAATCTCTCGCCATACATCGAATCATCAACGCCGATGTTCTACGAGTTCCTGGTCGATGTCAGCAACCCCGGTCCGGAGGACGAGCCGGTGGCGGCGATGTACGAGCTGAACTTCGTCAAGCTCAAGCCGGGTCACTACGATCAGTTTTCGTTGGCGATGAAGAAGGTCAAGGATGCTGCGGTCAAGGTGAGCTGGACGGAGAACTGGGTCTGGTTCGTGCTGGTCAACGGCGGGGAACACGAGCAGTTCGTGCTCGTGCTGCCGCGCGACAACTGGGCGGATTTCAATCCGCCACAGAAGCCGTTCCCCAAAATGCTGGAGGAGGCGCTCGGCAAACTTGAGGCGGACGCGGTGTTCAAGATGTTCGACGATTCCATCGCATCGAACACGTCGGAGATCGTCCGCTACCGCGCCGACCTGAGCTACACACCGGCGAGGAAGTAAGTCGCACCGCTACACGTTTTTGGTTACGAGAGGGCCGCCTTGAGCGGTTGCGCGAGCGACCCCGCAAGGGCGACCCGGATCTGGCAGCCGACGAGCTGCAGGCCGCCATCGAACGTGCCGAACAGAAACGACGGGAACTCGAAAGCACGCAGCCTGTGGCGAAGTTCGCGGCAGAGATTTTGCTGCTCCTACCGCGTGCTGCGGAACTCTATCGCCGCCAGATCGCGAAGGGACTCGACGGCAACCCGCGAGAGGCACTCAAGTCAAGAGTCATCTTGCGCGAGATGTTCAGCGGGAAAATCCGGCTGGTACCGGGAGAGGATGGGAGCTTGTGGGCCGAATACGCCTATCAGCCGGCGGCCCTACTGAAGGGCGTAGGGACAGGTGGTAGCGGGGGCGTGAGTTGGATTTCGCACGTGCCCGAATTTGTTGACATCGAGTTGCGCCAAATACCGGTGGACAAGCGACGCACGCCATTTGATCGCATCTAACCCGACCAGCTGCAATCGAGCCACACTCGGTCCCAGAGCTTGAAATCGTTCGGTTCGAGGCGCAGCCTTTCCGGAGCGGTTCAAAGGAGACCTGCAATGGCTGGTGTCACCGTTAAGGCTGGCGAAGGCAACACACTCAACGTCCTCAGCATGCCACTTCGGTTCCTCTGCGATGCGAAAGACACTGAGGGGGCTTGGTCGTTAATGGAGGAGGAGATTCCGGTCGGCCTCGGCCCACCGCGGCATCGGCACGACTGGGACGAGGCTTACTATGTGCTTGAGGGCGCGCTCGATTTTGAGATAGACGGGAAGCCGGTGCGCCTCGAACCTGGCGATTTCGCTTACTTGCCTCGCAACACTGCGCACGCCTTTAAGGGAGCGTCGCCGTCTCCTACGCGAGTGCTCATTTTTGCTGCGCCCGCTCATTCTTCCGCGTTCTTCGAGGATGTAAATCGCGAGGTCCGCAAGGTTCCTGACGACTTGGCTAAAGTGCCTGAGATCGGCCAGCGGCACGGTATCGAGTTCATACCTGCGTCCACCCCATCAGTCTAGCCTCGGACTGAGCCCGGAAGGCGCACCGAATTTTCCTGATCACGTCGCGCGGTCGAGTCAGCCCGTGACTGGACCGGGCTTAGCGGGCAGTATTCCCTTAGATGAGCCGCGTCCAAGTTCTAACGCCCTCTGATGCATGGACCCGCGGGTGGCTCGCGGACGATCCGCGTCCGCTCGACTGGAACGGGCCCACGGATCGACCCTTCACGCCGTTTCGCGCCGAGGCTCTGGACCAGCCGATCATCGATCACTTCGAGCGCGTGGTGCGGCAGCATCGGGAGCGAATCGCGATCCGGGATGCCGGCGTAACGCTGACCTTTGGCGAATTGTGGGATGGCGTCTCGGGATTGGCCGAGACACTGGCTGCCAGTACGAAACCGGGCGATTTGATCGGCATCCTGTTGCCGGCCGGGCCGATGTTTCCCCTTGCGATGCTTGCCTGCCTCGCCGCAGGTCGCCCGTTCGTCGCACTCGACACGCACTTTCCCAGAGCCTGGCTGGAGCATGTGCTGGAGAACGCGCAGCCGGTGCTCGTCATTGCACAACCAGATGATGCTGTCGGACTTGAAACCTGGGCGCCGACGACGCATGTCATTCATTTGGCAAGTTTGCCCCAACGGGCACGCGAGAGTTGGCGACCGGCGAGGCTGGACGTCGACGAACCGGCCTGCGTGCTGTTCACCTCCGGGAGCACTGGTCGGCCCAAGGGCATCGTCAACAGCCAGCGAAACATCCTGCAGCGAGTATCTCAATCCATCAACGCGGCGCACATCAACGCGGAAGACCGGCTTCTGACTCTCGCTTCGCCCTGCACGATCGTTGCCGTGCGCGATGTCATGACGGCATTGCTGGCGGGCGCAAGCGTCCGCATCCTCGACCCGCATGGCGGCGGCGCCCGCGAGATATTGAATGCGATCCGCGTGGATGCGGTCACGATCCTGTTCGCGTTTCCGGCTCTGTTGCGATCCGTCGTCGCGGCCAGTACTGCACGTGCTGCCGCTGCACTGCGGCTGGTTCGCGTGGGTGGCGACACGACGTTCTGGAGCGACATCGACCTGCTGCGCGCCTGGCTCGGGCCCGGCGCGGCGATTCAATTGATCTACGCAGCGACGGAAGCGCCGATGCTGCAGTGGTTTGTCCATGACGCCTGTCGCGGCGAGGATAGCCGCGTTCCGATTGGCTACCCGCTGCCAGGCAACCACCTCGCAATAGTCGACCAGGATGGCGGCGCCATGCCGCGGTGTGAAGTCGGCGAGCTCCTGGTCGCAAGCCCCTACGCCTCGCTGGGACATTGGGTCGATGGACGTTGCGTGTCTGAAGGCGCAGTTGCTCGCGACACGCGAGCAACCCGGGTCTTTCGAACGGGCGACCTCGTGCGCCAAAGGCCGGATGGGCTGATTGAGCGACTCGGGCGCAACGACAGGCAAGTCAAGATTCGCGGTGCTCGCGTCGATCTCGATGGCGTGGAAGCCGCGCTTCGCGAGCATCCGCTGGTAAGAGATGTGGGTGTGCTGGCTCGAACCAGCAGCGTCGACGGTTCGAAGTCACTCAGTGCCTACGTCAGCGCGCGCAATCGGGCACCGGCCGGGCTGATCGAAGAGTTGCGAGAGCTGATGCGCTCGGCACCCTCGCCAATGCGCCCGCAACGCTTCTATCTCGTGCGCGAGATTCCGCGCCTGCCGAGCTCCAAGCTGGACGTTCGCGCGCTCGCCGCTCTGGATGATTCCTACGTTCGGAACGAACGCCTGAGCTTGAGAGATGAAGCGGAAATCGCTCCCATCGTCGGGGATGGCATCACACAGATCATTGCGCGCATCTGGGTAGAGGTGCTGCTCGTGCCAGTCGCCAGGCCGGAGGATGATTTCTTCGATGTCGGTGGGGATTCGCTGCAAGCCATCACCTTCATCGCCGAGCTCGAGCGCGCGCTTGGATTGGAGCTCTCACCCACGCTGCTCAACGAGGCGCCCCGATTTGGTCAACTTTGCGAGGTCTTGAAACACCACCGCGCGCCTGGCTATGTCCAGTTCGTTTCTCTGAAGGCGGGCGACGGCTCGCCGCCTGTCTTCTTCATCCACGGCATCGGCGGAAACGTCGTTGAAATCCTGCCGACGGCTCGACGCATGACCTACCCGGGCCCGGTCATTGGCATTCAGGCGCGCGGTCTCACCAGTGGGGAAACACCGTACACGAGCGTTGCGGTGATGGCGGAGGAGTATCTGCGAGAGATCAAAGCGCGCCAGCCAGGCGGTCCCTATCTTCTGTGCGGCTATTCCTTCGGTGGACTCGTGGCCTTCGAGATTGCACGGCAGCTTGCGGAATCGGGAGATGAAGTCGGTTTCGTTGGCCTGCTGGATACGCTGCGAAGCCCTGTGAGATGGCCGCTGCGGGCATGGGTCTCCATCATCGGTGGAGGGATCCGCCGCGTGGCTTCCGGTTTGCGCCGCACGCCGCTGCGCGCATGGCCTTCTGAGTTGCGGAAGTTTGGCGCGCGAATCCGCCCGAGTCCACTCATGCTGTCCGCACGCGCGATCCGAGTATCGCTCAGCGCCCTCCTCGCCTCGGCGAGGTATCACCCCGGGTTCTATCGCGGGCATCTCACTCTGTTCTCGCCTGCCGACCGCGTGCCTGGTCTGCCGTCGATCGAAGCCATCTGGCGCAAGCACGCTCTCACGGTGTCCGTTGTCGAAACCGCAGGGAGTCACTCAACCATGCTGTCCGCACCAAACGCAGACTCCACCGCCGCGTCCTTGACGCGCTGCCTGCTGATGAAAGGTCACCCCTGACACCACTTTGCGTTCGGAGCCGAGCGAGGGCCGGGTGAGACGAAAGAGGCCCCGGCACTTGCGCGCCGAGGCCTCTTGAATACTGGTAGCGGGGGCAGGATTTGAACCTGCGACCTTCGGGTTATGAGCCCGACGAGCTGCCAGACTGCTCCACCCCGCACCTGAGGGCGGTGGATTCTACAGAGGCGCGGATTCGAATATCAAGGTAAAACGCGCGCGACGAGTGTCAGCAGCGCACCCGGTAATAGGCCGAGCGCGAGCACCGCCAAGCCATTGATACTCAACATGAATCGCATCGAGCGGCCCGCGACCAGCGGCGAGGTGTCCTGCGGCTCGTCGAAGTACATGAGCTTGACGACGCGGATGTAATAAAACGCGCCGATCA
>Ga0209640_10002356_pt1 | contig 16463 bp, 14 predicted proteins | sample RifCSP10_1_FD_184018 | JGI IMG/M metagenome (GOLD analysis project Ga0209640, IMG submission 184018) | Soil microbial communities from Rifle, Colorado - Rifle CSP2_sed 10_1 (SPAdes) (version 2) | ecosystem: Environmental > Terrestrial > Deep subsurface > Rock core/Sediment | place: Rifle... | reverse complement strand
AAGCTCCGGCCGCGCCCAGAGCCACGACGTGCCGCCGAGCACGGGATACTCGTTGCCGGCGAAGAGCCGCGCGATGCGGTTGTTGTCGTCGACGGCGTGCAGCGCTTCGGGCGAAGTGTCTTTCGGCTTGCCTTTGTGAAGGCACTTGAAGTCCTCGATGCGCTCTTCCGCCGCGACCTCGATGCACTTCGTGAGCAAGTTGCGGATGACCTCGTGGCTCACCGCGGTCACGCCGACTTTCTTGCCGGCTTTGACGAGCGCGACGATCATGCGCGAGCCCGTGAACGTCTTGCCCGTGCCGGGTGGGCCTTGAATCGGAAGCACGCCGTGATCGAGCTCGAGCGCGAGCCGGCACGCCGTCGCGACTTCGTCGTCGACGCTTAATCCCCGGTCGCGCGTCAAGCCTTTGGAACTCGCGACGAGCCGGGGCGGCCGCCTTAGGATCAAGTCGCGCGCCGCGCGCGCGGGCCCGCTGCGATCGATGCCGTGCTCGGCAATCGAGCGGCCGAGCTCGAGCAAAGCGGCGGGTTTCCCGCCGGACGGCACATTGCGCCGCACGAAGACATACGCGGGCCTCAAGTCGGCCCACTTGCCGGCATGCTGGATGTCGACGGTCCGCGCGCTCAAGTCGAGGTCCTCGACGGTGCCGATCATCGTGCCGTCGGGCAGACATGCTTCGTCGCTCTTGCGAATGTCGTGATCCTGCGCGGGAAACGTGTAACGGTGCAGCGGCCGTCTGGCCGTGCCGCCGACGGTCGCGGCAAACTCGAGCCCCGCGAGCGCCGAGCGCTCGTCCGAGTATTCGTCGAGCGGCAAGTCGCGCAGCCTGAAGTACTCCCACCAGGCGGCCTTGTCCTCGCGGCGGTGCCACTCGAGCAAATGCGCCATGAGCCACAGCGCCTGCTGTTCGTCGCTGCGCTCCTCGGGGTCTACGGCCAAGTCGTCGAGGAGACGTGCCATGACGCGCTGCGTTTCTTCGGTCGTTTCCTCGATCTTCTCGCTCGCGTCGCCCGATTTGGGCAAAGGGCGCGGCAGCTCGATGCCGTGCGCGCCCTGCTCGGCACGCAGCCGCTCGAGCCACGCGCGCAATTGCCCGGCCGACACGCAGTCCTCGCGGTTGTAACGCTCGACGGCTTCGAGGTGCGGTGCCAACGTAGGCGTGCCGCGCACGTCTTCCTTCATCTCGATCGCCCACTCGATCGCGCGCCGGCTCGCGGTCGCCGCACGCATGTCCTGCTCGCGCAACATGCCGTAAAACTGCTCGAGCTCCTTGATCGAATAGCTCTCGACGCTCGCTTTGAGCGCGTGCTTGACGATCGTATGCAGGTCGACGAAGAGCTCGGCGCGCAGAATCGTATCGAGCTCCGTCTCGCGCGTGGCGTAGCGGCCCGACAACCGTTTGAACACGGTCGGCTCGTAGGCGCCGAAATGGTAGACGTGCATATCCGGATGCGCGCGAAAAGCCGCGAGGATGAGATCGACGAGGACCTCGAAAGCGAGCTTCTCCTCGGCCGCGTTCATGGCCCAGACCGGCACGTAGCGGCCATCCTCCGCGCCCACGTATCCGAACAAATAATCGCGCCCGCCGTCGGGCGCGAGCCGGTCACCCTCGAGATCGAGGAACACGTCGTGGCTCGACGGCGCGGGGAGCAGCGCCAAGCCGTGCGCCGCATCGATGGGCTCGAGAATCTCGTACTGCGGCGCCGCGAGACGCCGGGCCTTCAGTTGGATCATGGCTTGATCGCGCACGCGCGCGAGCGCATCTCGGGAGCCGCGCTTGGGCTTGGGCACGTCGCGGAGCTCTGCGAGACGCTCGAGGCTCGCGACGTCGGCGCGCGCGAGCTCTTTGATCTGCAGTCGGCTTATTCCGGCGACGAAACACAGGTGATCGTCGGCGCGCCGCCGCGCGTTGCACGGCCTCCACCACCCGCATATCTCGCACTGCATGACGGGCTCGGGATACGTGCACGGATCCGCGGTTGCGATCGCTTGCTCAAGCTTAGCCTTCACGAGCCGGTAGTAGGCCTTGTAGTCATCCAGGCGGTGCGGCTCCGGCTCGAAGCCGTGATGCGGCGCGACGACGTGCGCATATTCGGGCCACACGCCTTGTAAGTCGGCGACGAGCTCCGAATAGACGCAAAGCTGCAGGATCGTGCCGGCGCGCGTCTCGGTCGCAAGCTTCGCGTCGATGACTTCATAGGACCAGTCGCCGAGCGCGCTCGGCGCATCGGTCCTGCAGAGATAATCCGCGCGCCCATACCAGCGCGCGTTGCCGAGCGGCGCCTGATAGATCAGCGCCGCGCGTCCCCGCATCGCAGCGAGCGTTCTTTGCACTCCATCGCGCTCAGCGTCGTCGCCGAGCAGCGTGACCACCTCGATACCTTGCGTCTCCCGCAGATGCGCAAGATACGCCGCCTCGTGCTCGGCGCCGCGCTCGCGGAGGAGCGCCGTGATGGGATCGTGCCACTTAGGCTTGCGCGCGCGGCCTTCGGCGACGGCCCGGCTCTGCTGGCTCAAGTGCGCGCAACCGAGATGATTCGCGAGGTCCGTCGCGGAGAGCCTCAAGAGATCGTTGACGAGACGCATGAGCCGAGTATCGCATGCCGCCGGCCGGTGTCGATTTCGCGCCGCGCCGAACGACTAGGGGTCGAGGTCGAATACCAACACTCGAGGAGTTTGAAAGAATGAACGCATCGGCAAACGCCGCCCAAGCGGCCGAAACGCAAACACAGCCCCAAGTTCTCGGCGGGATCGTCCCCTATCTATCGGTCGGCGGCGCGAGCCGGGCGGCCGAGTTCTATGCGCGTGCCTTCGGGGCCCAGGAGGTGGCACGGCATCCCGTCGACGAGCAGGGCCGGACGATGCACGTGCACCTCTATCTTAACGGCGGCTCGCTCATGCTGAGCGACCCCTATCCCGAGCACGGTCATCCGCTCAAGGCGCCACGCGCATTCACGCTGCACTTGCTGGTCGACGACGTCGACGCTTGGTGGGCCCGCGCAGTCGAAGCCGGCGCAGAGACCGTCATGCCGCTCGCGCTCATGTTCTGGGGCGACCGCTACGGCCAGCTGCGCGACCCGTTCGGCGTGCTGTGGTCGCTGACTGGGCGCCCCGAGCGCAAGTAACCGCGGTCGAGCCTACAAGGCCGCAGGGCTCAAGATCCCCTCGAGGCGATCGAGGTCGTTGATGACGCGCCACGTGCCGCCTTCGGCCTCGACGCGCCGCCGCCAGGCCTCGAGCCGGTCGAGGTACTCGCGCGGATCGATGTTGTCGCTCCTGAGCTTCGTCACGTTCAAGGCGACGACCTCGAAGCCGTCGAGCGGCACGGTGATGTCGCGCACGTAGCCGGGCTCCAAGTCTTCCTTGAGGTCGGAGAAGATGAAGATCGTCTTGCGGCCCGGCTGCTTCTCGTTCAAGAACTCGACCGCTTGCAACAGGCCGCCCGTGATGTCCGTATACTGCGAAGACTCGATGTCGTCGAGAAAACCGCCGATGTTCTCCGAGAACTCACGCTTCTGCATGTTGGCCGTGCTCGGGCGGTCGTCGAGCGTGACTTTCGCGACGATGTCGCGCTCGCTGAAGCTGCCGGTATCGATGCGCGCAACGGCGAACGAGTCGAGCGCGTCGAGCCGCGACAGCGTGTAGTTGATGATTTGCTCGGCCTTGTCGAGCTCTTCGCTGTAGGTTCCCGACGTGTCGAGCAACAGATAGACGCCCGTGTTGCGCGGCGCCCCCGGCGCGCACGCCGCGGCCGACAGTGCCGCGGCCAGCGCCGCGAGCCCGCCGCGCCGCGCGGCCCGCCGCACGACTCCGAACCGGGCTCTCATGACACCACCTCGACCTGGCGCTTGTCCTTGGCGCCGCGGCCCGGCTTCTTCCACATCGTCTCGATCCACAGCGGCATGAAGATCGGAATGTCGTAGAGACGCACGAGCGCCGAGCCCGCGTGCAGGAACAGGTTGCCGAGCAGCCGCAGCACGAGCCGCAGGAGCCGGAGCAACCCGATGCCGGCGAGGCCCAATACCGTGCGCAGCGAATGCACGAACGTCTCGAGCGGGATCGCGACGAACACGAGCGCGAACGGCAACGTGAACCCCATGCCCATTTGCGCCGCCGTCGTGATCCACAGGTATTCGTTGGTCGCGACCGCCTCGCCGCCGCGCAATAGCGCCGAGGTCGCGAGCTCGTCCTGCATGAGGATCTCGCGCATATACGCAAGCCCCGCTTCGACCGACGCGAGCATGAACAGGATCGCGAAGGTGATGCCGATCATGCGGATGCGAGTCTTGTCGGGCAGGGCGCCGATGACCGGAAACAGCCGCGTGATGCGCAGCGACTCCATGAGGAACAAGCCCATCGACACCTCGACCATGATGATGACGAGGGCGGCGATGTCCGCCGTGCGAAAACCGCCGATGAAGCTCGTGCCGCCGACCATCTCGGCCATGGGCCGCGCGATCAACGAGAAATTGATCGCCGCGCCGCCGACAGCGACGCCGAGCACGAGCGCCGAGATGAAAAACTGCACGAGGGATGACGACGACAGCACTTGCAGGGCGCGATCCGTCCCGCGCACGATCTCCTTGTACTCGTCGAGATGCCGGTCGATCGAGCGCGAGCGATCGAGCAGGCTGTCGATGCTCTTGTTGACGCGGTTCAGCGTCTGCTGAATGGCGCGCCAGTGCGGCATCATGCGATGCAGTAACGCGTGGCGTTGCGCGCTCGCGGCACGGTACTCCTTGAGCGCGCTCTCCTGCGCCTTGACGAGCGACTCATGAATGTCGTTCAAGATCGGGCCGACCGAGAGGTCCTTACGGTCGAGCTTGGCGACGACGTCGACGGCCTTGACCCAGCCCGGCGCCTCGGGGGGCACCTCGACGGCGCGCTGATGATCTTCCTCGATGCGCGTGATGGCCGCGCTCAAGGTGCGCTGCAGGCCTGGGTAGCCCGCGAGATCCTTGTGCACGCTGTCGCCGACGCGATCGAACTCGCGCTCGATGATGCGCTCCTTGGCTTCGCGTCCCGCCGCGAGCAAGACCTCGTGGTTGCGCTCCGTGAGCCGCTTTTCACCGGCCGTAGCGGCCTGCACCGCGAGCTGAATCACGTCGTGCAATGCCTGGCACAGCGTGAGAAGAACATGGTGCGCCGATCCCCTGGCGAGATAGAGCACGGCCACCGCCAGCACGACCCAGAGCAGGATCGAGAGGGGTGCAAAGGGAGTAATGGCGAGAAGGTTCTCGATTGTCATGCTGGCGACCCCGCTGTCATAGGTTTCCCCGTTAGACCGGTAGCTTTGCGACCCTTTCTTTCGAAAGGTGTGCCTTTGTCAGTAGCGCGCAAGCATGTGCCGCGAGGTGCGCTCTGTCAAACGCAGCCGACGGATCCGCTGTGATCGAGGGAAATGGAGAAGCTCGCACCGGTTGTTATGTCAACGTCGTCACTCCGCTATGATCCCGGGAATGCTGCTGTCTCTAATCATCGTGCTGCCGTTCCTGGGCAGCCTGTGTGCCGCAGCCCTGCCCGCGAACGCCCGCAATGCCGAAGCCTGGCTCGCGGGCTTCGTCAGCGTGACCTGCGTCGCGCTCATCGTTTGGCTCTATCCCGCCGTCATGGACGGCGGCGTCGTGCGCCTGACGATCCCGTGGATGCCGCAGCTCGGCCTCGACGTGTACTTCCGAATGGACGGCTACGCGTGGCTTTTTGCGCTGCTCGTCGCGTTCATCGGCGCGCTCGTCGTGCTGTACGCGCGCTACTACATGTCGCCCAAGGATCCGGTGCCGCGATTCTTCGCGTTCCTGCTGGCTTTCATGGGCGCGATGCTCGGGACCGTGCTCTCGGGCAATTTGCTCCAGCTCGTCGTCTTCTGGGAGCTCACGAGCCTGACCTCGTTCATGTTGATCGCGTACTGGTACCACTTGGCTGACGCACGGCGCGGCGCGCGCATGGCGCTCGTCGTGACCGCCGGCGGAGGATTCTGTCTCTTGCTCGGCGTGCTCATGCTCGGCGAGATCGTCGGCAGCTACGATCTCGACGACGTGCTGGTGGCCGGCGACGTCATTCGCGCGCATCGATGGTACGCTCCGACGCTCGTGCTCATCGTCGTCGGCGTGCTCACGAAGAGCGCGCAGTTCCCGTTCCACTTCTGGCTGCCGCACGCGATGGCCGCGCCGACGCCCGTATCGGCCTACCTGCACTCCGCGACGATGGTCAAGGCCGGCGTATTTCTGCTCGCCCGGTTATGGCCGGCGCTGTACGGCACGGATTTGTGGTTCTGGCTCGTGTGCGGCGCCGGTGCCGCGTCGCTCTTGATCGGCGCGTTCGCCGCGACGTTCCAGCGCGACATCAAAGGCGTGCTCGCCTACTCGACGATCAGCCACCTCGGGCTCATCACTCTTCTGCTCGGTATGAACAACGAGCTCGCGCTCGTCGCCGCCGTATTTCACATGATGAATCACGCGACGTTCAAAGCATCGTTGTTCATGGCAGCCGGCATCGTCGACCACGAGACGGGGACGCGGGACATCAAGCGGCTCAGCGGCCTGCGGCATGCCATGCCGATCACGGCCACGGTCGCGCTTGTCGCGGCCGGCGCCATGGCGGGCGTGCCGCTCCTGAACGGTTTCCTGTCGAAGGAAATGTTTTTCGCCGAATCGCTCGTCACGGGTGCCGCGACGGGGCTCGAGTTCACGCTGCCGGCGGTCGCGACGATCGCGGGGATTTTCAGCGTCGCGTATTCGCTGCGCTTGATTCACCAGGTGTTTTTCGGCCCGGTGGCGGAGGACTTGCCGCGGCCGCCGCGCGAGCCGACGCGCGGCATGCTGCTGCCGAGCGCATTGCTCGTCGTCACCTGCCTGCTCGTCGGCATGCTCCCCATGCGTACGCTCGGCCCGCTTCTGGAGACGGCGGCGCGGTCGATTCTCGGCGCCAACTTGCCCGAGTACCAGCTCGCGGTCTGGCATGGGTTCACGATCTCGCTTCTCATGAGCTTCGTCGCGCTCTCGGGAGGCATCGCCTTCTATGTGTGGCTGTATGTCCGCGGGCGCGTGATGCAACCGACGCCGCTGCTTGCACGTTTCGACGCCAAGCGCATGTTCGACGTCGCCAACGTCGTGATTCTGCGCGGCGCGGATAGGGTCGTCGATTTGCTCTATTCGCGCCGCCTGCAGCCGCAGCTGCTCTTGATCGTCGGCATCGCCTTCGTCGCCGGATTCCTGCCGTTCGCGGCGGGCGGGTGGTCGCGCGGCAACGCTCCGCTCACGCCCGTCGATCCGGTGTTTGCGCTGTTGTGGATCGGCGGCGGGGCGTGCGCGATAGGCGCCGCATGGCAGGCGAAGTTCCACCGTCTCGCGGCGTTGATCATGCTGGCCGGCGCCGGCCTCGTCACGTGTCTCACGTTCGCGTGGTTCTCCGCACCCGATCTCGCGCTGACTCAGCTCTCGGTCGAAGTCGTGACGCTCGTGTTGTTGCTGCTTGGCCTTAGATGGCTGCCGCGCCGCGTCGCGCTCGACGATGCGCGGCGTCGAACGTTGCGCGCACGCGCGCGGCGGGCGCGCGACGGGACGATCGCCGTCATCGCCGGCGCCGGCATGGCCGCGCTCGCCTTCGCGCTCTTGACGCGGCCTCCCGTACCCGGCCTCGCGCCGTTTTTCGTCGCGAACGCGCTCGAGCCCGCGGGCGGCCGCAACATCGTCAACGTGATCCTCGTCGACTTCCGCGGCTTCGATACGTTCGGCGAGATCACGGTCGTCGGCATCGTCGCCCTGATCGTTTACGCGCTGCTCAGGCGGTTCCGCCCCGCGCCCGACAGCATCGGCGTGCCGCGCGCGCAGCGCGAAGGGGCCGCGCGCGACGCGGCCTTCGGCCGGCCCGACGAGCTCCTGCCGCGCGGCACTATGCAGATTCCCGCGGCGCTGGTCCGTTTGTTGTTGCCGCTCGCGTGGCTCGTATCGCTCTACTTCCTGCTGCGCGGTCACAACGCGCCCGGCGGCGGGTTCGTGGGCGGGCTCGTCATGGCGACCGCGATCATCACGCAGTACATGGCCGGAGGCACGATCTGGGTCGAGTCGCGGCTCAGGTTGCATCCGCAACTCTTGATCGCTTTCGGGCTGCTCGCGGCGGCCGCGGCGGGCGCCGCGGCATGGCTCGGGTCGCGTCCGTTTCTGACGGCGCTCGCCGCCGACTTGCACGTGCCGGTCATCGGCGATGTGCACGTCTCGAGCGTGCTGCTGTTCGATCTCGGCGTCTACATGCTCGTGATCGGGGCGACGGTGCTGATGCTCGTGGCGCTCGCTCACCAGACGTTGCGCAGCCCGCGCGCCGGGGCGGGGGGCTGATGGAAATCATCTACGCGCTCGCGATCGGAGTGCTGACCGGAGCCGGCGTATGGCTGTTGCTTCGCCCGCGCACATTCCAGGTCATCATGGGGCTCGCGTTGCTGTCCTATGCAACGAACATTTTCATATTGGGGACGGGCCGCCTCGCCGTGTATCGACCGCCGATCATCGGCGCCGACGACGCCACGAATCCGGCTCTGTACGCCGATCCCGTGCCGCAAGCGCTCGTATTGACGGCAATCGTCATCGGCTTCGCGACGACGGCGTTGTTCCTCGTCGTGCTGCTTGCGCTGCGCGGTCTCACGGGTACCGATCACGTCGACGGGCGGGAGCCTGACGCTTGAACGCGCTCGTGCAACATCTGCCGGCGGTGCCGATCGTCGTGCCGCTCGTCGCGGGCGCCCTGCTGCTGCTCTTGACCGAGGGGCAGCGCACGGCGCGCGTGACGCTTGCTTTGAGCTCGCTGGTCATTCAGCTCGTGGTCGCGATCGTGCTGCTCTATTCGACGACCGATGCCGTGCCCGACTTCTGGACCGAGGGTATCGGCGTCTACTCGATCGGCGGGTGGCCCGCGCCTTTCGGCATCGTGCTCGTAGTCGATCGGTTGTCGGGAATGATGCTTACGCTCTCCGCGACCGTTGCGCTCGCGGTGCTCATTTATTCGCTCGCGTCGTGGGACCGCCCCGGACATCCGTTCTACTCTTTGTATCAGTTCCTGATGGTGGGCTTGAACGGGGCGTTCCTGACCGGCGACTTGTTCAACCTGTTCGTGTTTTTCGAGGTCCTGCTTGCGGCTTCTTATGGCCTCATGTTGCGCGGCGTCGGCGCGCAGCGCGTGGCCAAGGGGCTCCACTATATTGCCGCGAACCTCGCGGCATCGCTGCTATTCCTGCTCGGCGTAGCGGTCATCTACGGCACGGTCGGCACGCTCAACATGGCGGAGCTCTTCGGCAAGGTCGCAGAGCTCCCCGGCGCCGAGCGCACGTTGTTCGATGCCGGCGCGGCGCTACTCGGCATTGCGTTTCTCGTCAAGGCCGGGGCCTGGCCGCTCAACTTCTGGTTGCCCGGCACGTATTCTGTGGCGATCGCGCCCGTGGCCGCGGTATCCGCGATGCTGACGAAGGTCGGAATCTACGCGGTGCTGCGCGTCGGCACGCTCATGAGCCAAGACCAAGCGGCGGCATCGATGCTCGGCTCGATTCTGTTCTTCCTCGGGCTCGCGACGCTCGTGTCGGGCATGATCGGCATGCTCGCGACGCAACGTTTGACGCGCCTCGTCGCCTATTCCGTCATCGTATCGTCGGGCGTATTGCTCGCATCGCTAGGGCTCGGCATCGAAGCAGTGACGGCGCCCGTGCTGTTCTATCTGTCGGCGTCGGCGCTGACGACGGGCGCGTTCTTCATGCTGACCGGCATGACCGACCGGACGCGCTTGCCGAGCTCGGCGCCGGCATCCGACGAGCCGCCGGCCCCGAGCATGCCGGCTGCTGCGATCGCAAGCCCGTCCTACGTCTCTTTCGGCGTCCTTGAGCCCGATACCTACGGCACCGGGGAGGAGGTCGGCGTCTCGATTCCCGCTGCCATGGCGTTTCTCGGGCTCATGTTCGTCTGCTGCGTGCTGCTCGTCGCGGGAATGCCGCCGCTGCCCGGCTTCATCGCCAAGTTCACGCTGTTGGCGTCGGCGCTCGCCGCGGCGCCCGCCGCGGGCGCCGCGGGCCAGGCGTGGGCCCTGACAATCGCCGTGCTCGCGACCGGCTTCGCCGCCGTCATTGCGCTCACGCGCATCGGCATACGCTTGTTCTGGGCGGGGACCGCGCGCCGAACGCCGCGGCTGCGCGTGCTCGAAGCGGCGCCCGTGGCGTTTCTCGTCATGCTCTGTCTTCTGCTCAGCGCGTTTTCGGGCCCCGTCATGACGTTCTTCGAAGCGACGGCGCTCTCGCTGCACGACCCGCAAACCTATATTCGAACGGTGCTTTCGTCCGCGCCGCACGTTTCGTCCGGAGAGCCCGAGCCATGAGGCCCACGACGACGCAACGATTCCCCCCCGCGCTGATCGGCACGCTCATCGGGATGTGGTTGCTGCTCAATCAGACGCTTGCGCTCGGCCAAATCGCGCTCGGCGCAATCCTCGCCGTCGCGATCGCATGGGCCACGACGAGCCTCCGCCCGCTGCAGCCGCATTTCAAGCGTCCCTACCTCGCGGCAATGCTCGGGCTCATGGTGTTGAAGGACATCGTGCGCTCGAACATCGCGGTGGCGCGGATAGTGTGGGGCCTCGTTCGCGACCGCGAAGTCAGATCGGGTTTCGTGGACATTCCGCTCGATATGCGCGATCCGCATGGGCTCGCAGTGCTCGCCGCGATCGTGACGGCGACGCCCGGGACCGTTTGGGTCGACCTCGCGCTCGACGGCAAGACGCTCACGCTGCACGTGCTCGATCTCAAGGACGATGCTGACTGGATCCATTGGATCAAGCACCGTTATGAGCGGCCGCTCATGGAGATATTCGAATGAGCTTAGTGCTCGATTACGCGGTCTGGTTTGCGTCTTTGTGTTTCGTGGTCGCCATGCTGTGCGCTCTCGTTCGCCTCTTCGTCGGCCCGCACGCACAAGACCGGGTGCTCGCGCTCGACACGTTCTATATCAACGGCATGTTGTCGCTGCTGATGCTGGGCTTTCGCGCGGGCTCGGCATTTTATTTCGAGATGGCGCTCTTGATTGCGCTATTCGGGTTCGCGAGCACGATCGCGCTTGCGAAGTTCTTGCTGCGCGGGGAGGTCATCGAGCCATGACACTGACGGGTTTGCCGCTCTGGGCGACCGTGCCTGCGACGTTGCTCCTGATCGCGGGGGGACTGCTGACGTTGACGGGGTCGATCGGCTTGGTGCGGTTCAAGGATTTCTTTGCGCGCATGCACCCGCCGACGATGGGGACGACGCTCGGCACCGCCTGCGTGCTCGTCGCCTCGATGCTAGTATCGTCGGCGCTTGTGCACCGCCCGGCCGTCCACGAGGTGCTGATCCTGCTATTTCTCTTCATCACGGCCCCCGTGACCGCGATGCTGCTCATGCGCGCCGCCTTCTATCGGAGCGGCGCGCGCCGCCACGTCAATGACTGATTTGCCCGTCATCGACGGATTTGTAGGAGCGAGCTTCGCTCGCGAATGGAAGATCGCGAGCGAAGCTCGCTCCTACGAGAGAAGCGCGGCGAGACGCCGCTCCTACTGGCTGCGGAGCCGCTCCTCGAGCTCGCCGCGTTCCAAGAGCTCGTAGTAGAACGGCGTCGCGTCGCATGGCGGGCTCTCGAGGAGCTCTTGCGCGTCGCCGCGTTGCGAGCCGCGCGTGCGCACCAGGGGCGCCGTGTACGCGTCGTCGTGAATCGTCATCGTGCGGTCCATCGTGAGCCCGTCTTCGGCGACGGTCCAACGCTCGACGATGCGCGTGCCGTCGCCGCCCGTCATCGGATAGCCGGAGCCGTCGAGCCAGCCCGGCGTCAAATGCGTGGTCTCGATGACGAACGTGCGTTCCTCCCATGTGCCCTTCGAGAAGCCCATCGCGGAGAGCGGTTGATCGGGCAGCGCCTCGCGGCCGTCCATATAGACGCGGCGCGGCGTGTTGTCCTGCAGGAACACCATGAGATAGTGCGATCCCGCGTCGACGATCTCCATCGGGTACGGTGAGCCGAAGATGCGCGGCAGCCCCGGCGGCTGGCAGCGCAGCACGTGATCGTCGCCGAATTCGCGGCCCGCGTAGATCGCCGCGGTTTCCGGCTTCATCGGCATCGGCTTCGGCTCGAAATCGTCGACGGTGGTGCGGAATTTGTAGCGGTTCTCCCAGAAGCCCGAGATGTCGACGTCGTAGTCGTTGGCGTGATAGGTGTAATCCAGGTTCGGGTCCGCGGTCACTTGGCTCACCGTACCGGTATTCACGCAGCGGCCGAGCTGCCGCCCGCTCTCGAGCACGATGCAGGTCGCATAGAGCTTGTGCGCGCCGTCGCGGCCCAAATTGCCGGTCGCAACGACGTGATCGCCGGCCTGCAGCGTTTCGGGCGTCCAGTTCTCGCGCCGGTACGTCGGCAGATTGCCGGGCGGGTGCAGCGACCAATGCTCGATGCTGCCGTCCGGCATCGTCATGTCGACGTCATAACGGATGTGCGGATTCGCCCACCAGACTTTTGTGACCGTGCCCTTCACCTCGCCCTCGAGATTCGCTTCGAACTCGGTGCTGAAAGCGTGGTGCGCGGAGACGTTCGCGGCGCCTGCGGCGGCGGCGACGGTGGCGACGAGTGCGAGTTGCGTGCTTGTTCTCATGACTCCCCCGGAAACTGACGCAGGCCGGTCGGATGCGCGGCTATTGTTCCTCCCGATAGTCTAATCGCGATCCATTGTCGAGCCTAGGCGGCACCCGGACCCGGGCCATTTTGCGTTAACGTAACGCCATGGCAGCCATCAACGGCGATCTCTCGGTCCGTGTCGCGGTCGACACGCAGCGCATGGAATGGACGCCGAGCCCGAGCCGCACGGTATGGCGCAAGCGCGTGCACCTCGTCGGTCCGCCCGAATCGGGCCAAGTGACCTCGGTGGTGCGCTACGAGCCCGGCTCGACGTTTCCCGCGCACGACCATCCGCAAGGCGAAGAGATCCTCGTGCTCGAAGGCGTGTTCTCCGACGAGCACGGCGATTGGCCGGCCGGCGCCTATCTGCTGAATCCCGAAGGCTTCCGCCATGCACCGTTCTCGCGCCAAGGGTGCGTCTTGTTCGTGAAGCTCAAACAGTTCCCGGGCCGCGCGCGCGAGCATGTCGCGATTCCGACCGGGGAGCTTACGTGGCAAGCGGGCCCGCGGCCGGGCATCGAGATCAAGCCGCTCTATGCGCAGGCAGGCTTCAGCGACACGACGCGGCTCGAGCGCTGGTCGCCGGGCTCCAAGGTCGGCCGCGTGGCTTACGCGGGCGGCGCCGAGATGTTCGTGGTCGAAGGCGCGTTCGAGGACGAGACGGGCCATTTCGGCGAGCGCACCTGGCTGCGCTTACCCGTGGGGCAAGCGCACGCCCCTTCGACGCAGAGCGGCTGCATGCTGTATATAAAGGAGGGCGGGCTCGCGTACCTGCAGGGGGATTCGCAATGACTCGAACGACAATAACGATTCGCAACGACTTCATCGGGATCGCGGCGCTCTTCGCTTGCGCGGTCGCTTCCGCGCAGCAGGGCGCCGCGAACGGCGAGTGGCGCGCCTACAGCGGCGATCTCGGCGCGACCAAATACGCGCCGCTCGACCAAATCGACAAGAGCAACGCGAACCGGCTGCAAATTGCGTGGCGGCGTCCCGCCGTCGATGCGTCGATCCTCGATGCCGTGCCGGGCCTTCGGTACGGCGCGAGCTTTCGCGCGACGCCTTTGATGCTCGACGGCGTGCTGTACGCGCCGGATGGCATCGGCTTCGTCGAAGCGTTCGATGCGGGCTCGGGAAAGACGCTGTGGGTCGAAGCGCCGCTCGACCCGGGCCCGAACCGCTACGCCGGCACGAGCACGCGCGGCGTTGCGTATTGGACCGACGGCGACGACGAGCGCATCTTCGTGCAACGCGGCGAATATCTCATGGCGCTCGATAAAAAAACCGGCGCGCATTACGACGATTTCGGTAACGGCGGCCGCGTGAAGCTATCGAAGGATCTCGAGCGCGGGCTCACGCACACGTGGAGCGGTGCGCCGTTCGTCGTCGGCGACGTCGTCGTCGTCGGGCATACGACGAACGACACGTTCGATTCGATGGAAGCGGGGCGCGGCGACGTGCGCGCTTACGACGTCCGCACCGGCGACCTGCGGTGGCTCTTCCACGTCGTCCCGCAGGCAGGTGAGTTCGGCACCGACACGTGGGAGAGCGATTCGTGGAAGTACACGGGCCATGCGTCGGTATGGTCGGTGTTCAGCGCCGACGAGGAGCTCGGGCTTCTCTACATGCCGCTCTCGTCGTCGACGAACGACATGTACGGCGGGCACCGCCTCGGCGACAACCTGTTCAGTCAGAGCATCGTCTGTGTCGATGCGAAGACCGGCGAGCGCGTCTGGCACTTCCAGACCGTGCACCACGACCTTTGGGACTACGATCTGCCGGCTGCGCCCGTGCTCATGGATATCGAAGTCGACGGCCGAGAGATCAAGGCCGTCGCGCAGATCACGAAGCAGGCGTTCGTGTTCGTTTTCGACCGCGTGACGGGCGAGCCCGTTTGGCCGATCGAGGAGCGGCCCGTGCCGGAATCGAGCGTTCCGGGCGAGCACACGTCGCCGACGCAGCCGTTTCCGACCAAGCCGCCTGCGTTCGACGTGCAGGGCTCGACCGTCGATAACCTCATCGACTTCACGCCGGAGCTGCGCGAGGAAGCGCTTGCGATGATATCGCGCTACACGACGGGGCCGCTGTTCACGCCGCCGACGATTCGCGACGATGGTCCGAACGGCAATCTCGGCACGATCCAAATGCCGGGGTCGCAGGGCGGCGCGAATTGGCACGGCGCCGCGTTCGATCCCGAGACACAGCGGTTCTACGTGCCGTCCATGCATTCGCAGTTCGTCGCCGACATCGAGCCCGGCGATCCTGCGTTCACGAACTTGCGTTACATCAAAGGCACGCGCCTGTGGATGGGCGGGCCGCGGGGGCTGCCGCTATTCAAGCCGCCGTACGGCCGCATCACGGCCTTCGACATGCGGGAAGGCGAGATCCTATGGCAAGTCGCCAACGGCGACGGACCCCGCGATCATCCCGCGATTCGGCACTTGAACCTGCCGCGCCTGGGCAACCCCGGCCGCGCGGCGCCGATCGTGACGAAGACGCTGCTCTTCATCGGCGAAGGCTCGGCCGCGATGATGGTGAGACCACGCATCCAACCCGGGCAGCCTCTCGAGACGGCGCCGAGCTACGCGGAGCCGTACTTTCGCGCTTACGACAAGGAGACAGGCGAGATCGTCGCGGAGCTCACGCTCCCGGCCGGCACCACGGGTGCGCCGATCACGTACATGCACGAGGACAAGCAATACATCGTCGTCGCGGTCGGTGGCGTCGACGAGCCGGCCGAGTGGGTCGCCCTGAGCTTGCCGTAGCTGAAATGGCTCGCAGCGCTGGAGGAGCAGCTAGGCGTACATTCCCAACACGGCCTTCAAGCTTCGCTCGACGGCGTTCATCTCATGGTCCGTGAGCCGCGTCAGCGGTCCTTCGATGAGGCGCCTGCGGTCGAGTGTGCGGGGCCGTTCCGGCATGACTTGGCAAGCTTCGCGGAGCCGTTCTCGAGCGGGAATCGTCACGTGCAGCGGCTCCTTCGATGGCCGGACTTGCGTCGTCAGCGGCAGCACGATGACCGTCGGGTCGCCTTGCGCGATTAGGAAATCCGCTTGGATGATTAGGACAGGGCGGACCTTACCAACTTCCGACGCACGGTTGGGATTGAGATTGCCGAGCCAGATCTCCCCGCGGCGCATCAGCGCTTCTTTTTCCGACTTCGATACTTGGGTTTGGGCTCCTGCACGCTTTCGGTGAGCGCGAGCGCTTCGTTATCGAACGGTAGCGCTTCCTCGGCGCTTGCGAGCTCCGCGTCGTCTCTCTCTCGCGCCGCTCTCGCGATCTCGGCAAGAAACCGCTCACGTTCCGTACGTCGCAAGTAATCGACGATGGCATCCCGCGCGATCTCGGACTTGGGGCGACTCGTACGTTCGGCCTCACGGGCGAGCCGAGCTTCGACGTCGTCGGGCAGGCGAATGCTGACAAGTGACATGACGATCCGTATGACATTGTGTAGTGCACCCGAGTGTACACGGTGCGACACGGTGCAGCAACGGCGTCCGATACCGGTCCGGCCCTATAATCGCCGCATGGCGTCGTGCCGACCCTGTATCGTCCTTGCCACGCTGACCGCGGCCGCCGCGCTCGCTGGCTGCGAGAGGTCGCGCGACGAGATCGCGCGGCACGAAGCGACGGTGTCGCGCTTCTGCCTCGACTGTCACAACGAGTTGGAGCAGGTCGGCGATCTCACGCTCGAATCGCGCAGCCTCGCCGCGGTCACCGACGATCCCGCCACTTGGGAGAAGGTGGTGCGCAAGCTCCGCGGCGGCCTGATGCCGCCCGCGGACGGCCCACGGCCCG
>Ga0209640_10002355_pt1 | contig 16465 bp, 15 predicted proteins | sample RifCSP10_1_FD_184018 | JGI IMG/M metagenome (GOLD analysis project Ga0209640, IMG submission 184018) | Soil microbial communities from Rifle, Colorado - Rifle CSP2_sed 10_1 (SPAdes) (version 2) | ecosystem: Environmental > Terrestrial > Deep subsurface > Rock core/Sediment | place: Rifle... | reverse complement strand
CCCCCTTGCCCCCTTGCCCCCTTGCCCCCTTGCCCACCTTCCCCCTTCCCCCTTGCCCCCTTGCCCCCTTGCCCCCTTTAATCCCTGTGCTAGTCTGATTCTCGTATGTCAGAAATAGACGAGCTCCCCGATTCGGAATCGACCTCGGAGCCAGCCGTCCCTCGGCCGAAAGCGCCGCCGATCGAGAGCCGTTTCCTGTTCGTCGACGTCGCCGCGATGCGTGCCAAGCAACTGCGGCGGGGCGCCTTGGTTCGCCTGGACGAGAGCTCGGACCTGCAGCGGACGCTGCCGCACAAGGCCGAGCGCGTCGCGATGGAAGAAGTGCGACGAGGGCTCGTCCTGTACGAAGTGCCCGAGACCCCCAGGCCGGCCGAACGGGCATGACGGCGGCCGGCCACGGAACCTTCCGCGGCCTCCGCCCGTAGCTGCGGAATAGGACATGTTGACCTTCCTGTTCCTCTGCGCCCTGGGTCTGCTGGCCTTCTTTGGCCTCCTCGCAATTCCGGTCATGATCTTTGGTCTGCTCTTCTGGCTGATTACCCTGCCGTTCCGCCTTTTCTTCGGGGCGCTGGGACTGGTCTTCGGCCTGGTGTTCGGCGCCATCGGGATGTTCTTCGGCCTGGTGTTCGGGATCGTGAGGGTCGTGTTCGGCCTTGTTGGCGGCATCCTCGGCCTCGTCCTGGCACCTCTCTTCCTGATCGCGTTGGGTCTCGCGCTCGTCGGCGGGCTCATCGTCGGGCTGTTCTCGCTGCTGGCGCCGCTCGTGCCGGTCGTCCTGCTCGCGTTGCTGGTCTGGGGCGTCTACCGGATCGCGACGCACCGCGCAAGCCCGACGTTCTGATACTCTCGGCGGCATGCCGAGAGCCTGCCTCGTCCTCGCCCTCCTGTTGTTCGGGACACACGCCGCCGCGGGTCAGTCCCAATCGCCGAATCGGCCGAACGTCGTGCTCATCATCACCGACGACGTGGGCTATGGAGACATCGGGAGCTACGGTGCACCCGACATCAAGACGCCGAACATCGACAGCCTCGCGAAGAACGGGACGCGGCTGACCGACTTCTACGCGGCGCCGAGCTGCTCGCCCACGCGTGCGGCGCTCATCACCGGCCGCTATCAGCAGCGAGTCCGCATCGAGGTCCCGCTGGGGGCGGCTCGAACGGCGATGGAGCAGGGCCTCGTCCCGACGGGCCGATCGCTGCCACAGCTTCTGAAGAACAACGGGTACCGAACGGCGCTCATCGGCAAGTGGCACCTGGGATACAAACGGGAGTTCAGCCCGATCGCCCACGGGTTCGATTACTTCTTCGGCTTCAAGAGCGGGTTGATCGATTACTACCAGCACACCGACCAGACCGGGGAGCACGATCTGTTCGAAAACGACGAGCCGACGCACGTGACCGGGTACTCGACCGACCTGTTCACCGAGCGGTCGGTCCGATTCATCGAAGAGAGCGCCGGCAGGCCCTTTTTCCTCGAGGTGGCCTTCAACGCGGCGCACTGGCCGTTCCAGGTGCCCGATCGTCCCTCGGTGGCCCCGAACAACGCGCGATTCGTCCAGCCGCAGGACGATCCGACGAGCACCCGGCAGGACTACGTGTCCATTGTCGAGCGCGCCGACCGTGGCGTCGGACAGATCCTCGCGGCCCTCGATCGCCGCGGACTGGCCCGCGACACGCTCGTGATCTTCACCAACGACAACGGCGGCGAATGGCTGTCGCGCAACGCGCCGCTGTTTCACCGAAAGCAGTCGGTGTGGGAAGGCGGGATTCGCGTGCCAGCCATCTTCCGGTGGCCGGGACGCATTCCCGCCGGACGAGCCTCGTCGCAGGTGGGCATCGTGATGGACCTCACCGCGACGATCCTCGCCGCGACCAACTCGCCCGTGCCGCCTGAGGCGCGGCTCGAGGGGGTCGATCTGCTGCCATTGCTGGAAGCGCGCGCCGCCCGCGTCGAGCGCACGCTGTTCTTCAGGTACACGCTCCCCGCGCGCCGGCAGCGCGCCGTCCGGCAGGGTGACTGGAAGCTGATGCTCGACGGCAACAACCCCATGCTGTTCAACCTGGCGGCCGACGTGGGAGAGCGCAACGATCTCGCCAACCAGCGCATGGACATCGTCCGGCGGCTGTTTCCGCTGATTGCGCGATGGGAGCAGGACGTCGACGCCGAAGCGAAGGCGGCAGGCAGCGGGCAGTAGGCAGCGGGCAGTAGGCAGTAGGCCGGCAGTAGGCAGTAGGCAGTAGGCAGTGGGCAGTGGGCAGTTGTGGAAGCGTAGTGTTCGGCTTCCCTGGACGCCGTAGCGCGGAGCGCGAAGGCGGCGACGCCCGCAGACCGCAGACCGTAGACGGCAGACCGCAGACCGGAGACCGGAGACCGGAGACGATCGTGAAAGCGGTTCGAGTGCACGCGCTCGGTGGACCCGAGGTGCTGCAGTACGAGGACGTCGACCAGCCTCGGCCGGGCGACGGCGAGGTGCTCGTCCGGATTGCCGCGGCCGGGTTGAACTATCTGGACGTGCAGTACCGCGTCGGCCGCGTCAAGGCGCCGTTGCCGTTTACGGTTGGCGCCGAGGCGGCGGGTGTCGTCAGCGCCGTCGGGAGTGGAGTCACCGACTTCAAGGCCGGAGACCGCGTGGCGTACTCGATGGTCCTTGGCTCGTGCGCCGAGTACGCGTCCGTGCCGGCAGCGAAACTCGTCGCCGTACCGCCACAACTGGATCTCCGGACGGCCGCAGCGGCCATGCTGCAGGGTCTGACTGCGCACTACCTGACCCACAGCACGTTTCCGCTCGGCTCCGGGGACACCGCGCTCGTGCATGCGGCCGCGGGCGGCATCGGCATGGTGCTGACTCAGGTGGCGCGAAATCTGGGCGCGCGCGTCATCGCGACAGCCGGGACCGAGGCGAAGGCGGGGCTGGCGAGGGCGGCCGGCGCCCACGACGTCATCATCTACTCGAAGCAGGACTTCGAGGCGGAAGTGCGGCGGCTGACCGGTGGACGAGGTGTCGACGTCGTGTACGACTCGGTGGGACGCGACACCTTCGACAAGAGCCTGAACTGCCTGCGCCCGCGTGGGTACCTCGTGCTGTTCGGGTTCTCGAGCGGGCTCGTACCGCCGTTCGACCCCGCGATCCTTGGAGTCAAGGGCTCGTTGTTCCTCACACGTCCGGGGCTCAATCAGTACATCGCGACGCGGGAAGAGTTGCTGATGCGCACGAACGCGCTCTTCAAGTGGCTGGGGGACGGCTCGGTCAAGGTCCGGATCAATCACACGTTCCCGCTGGCCGACGCCGTCAAGGCGCACCAGGAGCTGGAAGCCCGCCGCACGACCGGAAAGGTCGTCTTCGACGTAGGAGGCCCGACATGATCGAGCCAGGACGGAGCGCTGTCGTTCGCCGCGCAGTGGATTGTCTCCTCGTCACCATGGTCGGCATCGCAAGCCTCGGGCAGGCCACGGCCGCGACCGTGCCGCCAGTGCCGACGCTTTCGGGGCCGATCGTGGGCCCTGGCCTGGCGTATCCGAATCCGCCCGTCAGCATTGTGCCTGGCGCCGTCCGGGTCGAGGACTTCCCGTATCTCACCGAAGAGTACTTCGTGTCGGGGACGGCCAACGGCGCCCCGTACCAGACACGGATGCTCGTGCGACGCCCCACGGACGCGAGCACGTTCAGTGGAGTCGTCGTGTCCGAAGCGCTGCACGCCGGCGGGCGCTCGCTGATCTTCGAGTGGTCGCGTGTGTCGATCCTGACCCGGCGTCACATCTTCGTCGAGATCGTGCACAGCCCACCGAACGTGGCCCTGCTGAAGACGTTCAACGCCGAGCGGTACGCGTCGCTCGACATCGCGGCCGGTCAAACCAACGAGATCATCGCGCAGTTCGGACGGCTCATGAAGAGCGGCAGCGGCCCGTTTGCGCCGTATCGCGTGCGGCACATCACGCTGATGGGCACGTCGGCATCGAGCGGAACGGTGCGCAACTATCTCGGCACGCATGCCAGCCTCCGGATGCCCGATGACAAGCCGATCTTCGATGGGTTCCTCCTGACCAGCACCAATGGCAACCAGCCGCTGCCGGTCGTGGACGTGCCGATGATCCAGATGCCCACTCAGACCGAGGTGGTGACGTGGGCGGAGCGGGGCATCGCCTATCGCCGGCCCGACAGCGATGAGCTCGGCAACAGGTTCAGGCTGTACGAAGTGGCCGCAATGCCGCACAACAATTCGCGCGACAGCCCGGCCTTTGCGAACGACCCCTGCACGCTCGCCGTGACCGATTTCCCGGCCGGCGCCTTCACGGGTCTTGCACTGAACCATTTGATCGAATGGATCGCCAAGGGCACACCGCCGCCTCATGCGCCTCCGATCGCCGTGGACCAGGACACCTCTGGCGACGGATCCCACCTCGCGCTCGACGAGTTCGGCAACGCCAAAGGCGGGGTCCGCAACGTGTGGGTCGACGTGCCGATTGCGAACTATGGGGTGTTCGGAAAAGGGAAGACCACGGCGCAGGACCGATTGTGCCAGCTCGCAGGGACGGAGGTGCCGCTTCCCGACGCTACGCTACGGAAGCTCTATCGCAACAAGGATCAGTACGTGGAGCGAGTGAACCGGCGTCTCGAGTCGCTCGTGGCCGAAGGGTGGTTCCTGCCCGAGTACGTCGATCTCGTTCGCAGTGACCTGAAGGCCACGACGATTCCCTGACCTCGAGTACGGAGGCGAGGTTTACGGATCGCGAAACGGATCTGCGCGCCGATCTCGCGTCTTCCGAAGGAATCGCTCGACCACTCCCCACAAAAGGAACAACGGCCCCAGCAGGGCTGCCGAGTAGATCGCGATCGTGGTGCCTCCGGCGCCGACCAGCTTCAAGAGGATCTGATTGCGAAACGGATCGTCGTTCACCAGGTATGTCCACGTGGAGGATGGTCCCTTGATTCCCGCCGCTCCAAGGTCAAGGCCGCCGGCGCCGACCGTGACGTGTGCCAGCGTCTCGAGTACCGCCATGTCGACGGTGTCTTCAACAGCCCGGAAGGCGGCCATCACATCCGAGGTGAAGCGGGTCAATGGATCCCGACCGCCAAGCGTAACGAGGTGAATGCCTTCTCGCAGGTCGGCGCACAGGGCAAGATGCTCCCGCCACACTCTGTCGATGTGAAAGAGCGTTACGGTTCGCTCGGCCCGCTCGACAGCATCTTCGCCGGCCGACGCCACGAGCGCCGCGTAGCGGTCGCGTGCGCCGTTCCTCCAGACATCGGGAGCGTCGCGGCCGTGCAAGAGCGCCTGCCGTCGTTCCATGATGAGGCGATGCTGGTCTTCAACAAGCGACGAGTACCGTGAGAGGGTCTTACGGATCTCGAAGTTCTGTCCTTCGATGATGCGCTGGGCCCGGGCGATCTCCTGGCTCACGACAGGATTGTCCAGCGGCTCATCACGCCTGGTCGGCATGACGCGCCCGTGCAGGAGACTCTGGATCCCGTAGCGCACGAGCAGGTCGTCCTCGAGGCTGAGGAAGAAGCGTGACTCCCCAGGGTCGCCCTGTCGTCCCGCGCGACCGCGAAGCTGAAGGTCCACACGACGACTCTCGTGACGGTTCGTTCCGATGACATACAAGCCGCCCAGCGCGGCGACGCGTTCGCGGGTTGCCTCGTCCTCGCCCCCGAGCCGGATGTCGGTGCCGCGCCCCGCCATGTTCGTCGAGATGGTGACGGCCCCGAGCGCACCCGCGCGCGCGACGATCCGCGCCTCTTGCTCGTCGTTCTTGGCGTTCAGGACTTCGCACACGACGCCCGCCGAACGCAGCCGCTCCGCCAGCCGTTCCGACTCGTCAACCGTCAGCGTTCCAACCAGGACCGGGCGGCCCGACTCGTGCGTACCCTTGATTTCCGCAACGAGCGCCGCCTCTTTGGCTTCTCGATGCGTGAAGACGACGTCCCCGCGATCGACACGGATCATCGGCCGGTGCGTCGGCAGCACGAGGACCTCCACACCGTAAAACGCGCGAAGCTCGGTGGCGGCGTCAGAGGCGGTTCCCGTCATGCCGCACATGCGGCGGTAGCCCCCCAGGAAGCGCTGAAGCGTCAGGGAGCCGAGGATACGGCCGTCGGGACGCCGTTCGAGTCCTTCCTTGGCTTCGAGGGCCGCCTGCAGTCCGTCCGGCCAATGGCGATCGGTGACGACCCGGCCCGTGAACTCGTCGACGATCTGGATGCGGCCGTCCCTGACGATGTAGTCGACGTCCCGCCGCAGGAGCGCGCGTGCGTGCAGCGCGCAGTTGAGCTGAGTCAAGAGCAGGTAATTGCGTTCGTCGTGCAGGCTGCCGCAGTCGAGGGCGCGTTCGACCTGTTCAATGCCGGCTTCCGTCAGCTCGGCGTCGCGTCCGTACTCGTCTGTATCGAAGTGGAGACCGGCAGAGAGAGACGCCACCAGCGCGGCGAGGCGCGGTGCCGCCGACACCTCGCGCCCAACGTGTCCCGCGACGACGAGCGGCACCCGTGCCTCGTCGATGAGCAGCGAGTCCGCCTCGTCCACGAGCGCAAAGTGGAACGGCCGGTGTACCGTGTCTCGCGTGTCCATCGCCAGGAGGTCGCGTAGATGATCGAACCCCGCCTCCTTGGCGGTGACATACGTGACGTCCGACGAGTACGCGCGGCGCCGCTCGTCCGGACTCATGCCCTGCTGGACGAACCCGACCGACAGGCCGAGCATCCTGTAGATGGGCCCCATCCAGTCGGCATCGCGACGGGCGAGGTAGTCGTTGAACGTCAGGACGTGAACACCCTCGGCCGTGAGCGCGTTCAGAGCGGCGGGCATGGACGCGGCAAGTGTTTTTCCCTCGCCTGTCTGCATCTCCACGATCCGTCCGCGATCGAGCGCGAGGCCCGCCATCACCTGGACGTCGAACGGGCGAAGACCCAGGGTTCGGCGCGCGGCCTCCCGCGCGAGGGCGAAAACAGCCGCGCGCAGGGAATCCAGCGAGCGGCCCGCACGAGCGCGTTCACGCACATCCCGTGCGCGCCCGTTCAGCTCTCCGTCTGAAAGCGCAGTCAGCTCGGCTTCGAGCCCCTTGATCTCAGCCAGGGGATCGTCGTACGACCGCAGATCGAGGTCGATCGGCGAACCCTGAAGGCGGCTGATCCACTGCCGCCACCCGATGGTGTTGCGAATGTCCACGATGCCTCCTCGCAGGCGGGCCTGAAGCTCCGCACCGACGTACGAGCGGACGCATATCCGCGCTCGCGCAAACTACGGCACGAACGCAGCGCTACGCGAGAGCGAGTTGAGGAGGGGCCCGCGAGGGAACGAGCGAGAGTAACGAGGACGGTTGTACGCGACTGACTTTCCCGACCGTGAGGACATCTCGGAACCGGCCTCATGGTACCACGATGCGGGCTGTCGTTGAGAACTCGTGCGCATCGTGCCACGCGAGGATCTAGCGAGCCGCGACCACGTTCAACGTAAGGCGGACCGCCGACGGGTCTTGTAGTGAGGCGCGGGGTGGCGCGGCGCTCAGTGGCAGGAGCGTCGTCTCGTCGTCGAACGTGACCGTCGCCTGAAGCCGCGTACCCCGCTCGAGCGCGACGGGCTGGCGGAACCAGTAACGTCGCGCCCAGCCCGGTCGGGGGTGAAAGGCGATGAGATTCGTCCGCGAGCCGCTCGGCGCCACGGCCGTGACGACGACGCCGGCGCCGGCCAGAGATTCGCTCGGGTAGATCGCAAGGGCGCGCACGTCCTCGTCGAGCGTGCGACCAAACACCAGTCCGCTCTGAACGTCAGCGGCAGCCGGGATCGCCTGTGCCTCGAGGATCAGTGCGCGCACGGGCGCGACCGGCGCTGGCGCGAAATAGAGACCAATTGTGCTGCGGTCCTTCATCTCCTGCCGCTCGAACTGCCACGTCTTCTTGTAGCGCACCCGGACCAGCAGCTCCGCCCCCGCGGGTAGCTCGAATCCCGCTTCGTCGAACGCGATGGGCGCGTCGCCTGGCTGCCAGACGGCCAGTACGGGCTCCTCGCTCACGGCGCGGGCGGAGGGCGAGGCGCCCTTCGACCGCACCTGCACCGTGGCAGCACGCACGATCGACGGCGTGCCCGGCAGCAGGTCCACGGCGCGGATCCAGCGGCGTTCGGTCGTGCCGGTCGGCACGACGAAGTCGACGATGTCCTCCTGGACGCTGGCAGGGAGGGTGAATTCCATTGGCAACGGAATAGGGAGGTCGGGTGGACCGACTGCCCAGCCGCGCGAGCGCTCGACAGGCGTCGGGCTCTTATCGGGGTTGCCGAGCGGCGTCCCGCCCGTCGCCCACGTGAGCAGCACGTTCATCTCCCGCGCCGTGATCGGGTTGACGTTTCGAAACCGGCCTGGGGCCGTGTCGACGCTCCACGGCGGCATGTGGCCCCCGAGGAGCTCGACGCGGATGGATTCTCCCCAGGGCACCGTGTCCTCGTGCGTCATGAGCGACATCGGCGCGACACCGCCCGGGACGTGGCACTGGCCGCACCGGTCGCGCAGCACAGGAAAGACGTCCTCGTTGTACGTGTAGGGCGAGGTGATCGGCTTGTGAGCGCTGCCCGGCGCGATGGTCAGCATCATCCCAGTGGCCACGAGTGCGCAGACCAGCGTGACGTCGCGGGACCGCCGCATTCGGCATCCTGAACGTCGCGCCCATTGTGGCCGAAAGCCCTTCGTGATCATCGTGCCTTCGTGGCGAAGCCCATCGTGATCATCGTGGCTCTACCGGAACGCCGCAACCACGTCCGTCACGGCCGCCGCGAAGGTGGCGTAGGCGGCCTCGACCTGCTGGCGGTTGCCCACGTCGCCAGACGCATCGAGAAGCCATGCCCCCCGCACCACGCGGCTGATGGCCGGCTCGCCCGTCTCGCGCTTCTCCGGCGCGAGATGGGCAAGATGCGGCTCGAGAGCCAGCGCGAGATCCTTGGCCTGGAAGGCGGGCACCCACACGGCGCCGAAGTCGCCGCGCGCGATGAGATCCCGGACCTGGCCGTCCCTCGCCCGCAGCTGCTCGAGGATGTCTCCCATCGATCCCGGAATGGCCTGCGTGACCAGACCAGCGTCGGATGTCTGCAGCGTCTCGGACGGTGTCTGCGCGACCGGCGCACTCGTTGCCGGCGAGGCAGGGGCAGTCTGGATCCGCTGCGGGACCGATAGCGGCGCGGCCGGCTCCTTCGTGAGCGCGTCGAACGTGAAGTCGAAGCGGTACTCGTCCAGCCCGCGCCCGAAGCGGACCTTCGCCGTCATCTCGGCAGGCAGGGTTCTGGTGTCGACGCGCGCCTCCAAGTACGCGCGGGTGCGCGACGCCTTCAGTTGAAACGCCGCGTGCTCGGTCGTCTTGCGAGTGGCGGGGGCGAAGGTCTCCTTCGTCACGACGCGCGCCTCGACGTCCCTCATCGCCGCTGCCGGCAGGGGCCTGCCGAAGTCGTCGTACAGATAGAGGCGGAACGTGCGCGCAGCCGGATACGCGCCCTCGAGGTGATGCCAGTTGTCGGGCGCCATGAAGAACTGGCCGCCATGTCTCGGGTTGTGATTGCCGTGCGGGCGAAGCGTCCGTTGGCCGATTCGAGGCGAGCCGTCGGTACAGAGACCCGGTTCCAGATGGCTCGCGTCATCGCCGCGGCACGTCCAGGTGAGCGCCACGGTGACCGGCACGAGCTGGCGCCGGCACAGGCGGCACGAGCCGCGCTCGGCCTCGATGATCGTCGTGTGGACCGGGCACATCCAGGCCGAGTCGAGGCGCACCGGGACGAGCGCCATCTTGCACAGTGGGCACGTGCCGGGGCTGAGTTCGAGCACATCCGGATGGTGCACGCACGTCATCGACAGCGGTGGCAGGCTGGGCGGGTTTGGTGCTGGCGCGCGCCGCTGCTGTGCCGACACGAAGGCCCCGAGGAGCATCAGCACGCCGACGGACGCGGCGAATGCGTTCTTCATGTCAATTCAAAATGCAAAATTCAAGACGCAAAATGATCTTGCACTACACCTTCGTACTCAATAACCCCTGAATCTCCGCGAGCACCAGGTCCGGCACGTCTTCCTGCAGATTGTGCCCGGCCGGAAGCGGTTTCCCGAACAGGTTCGTGGCCCGCTCGCGCCAGATCGCCAGCACGTCGTAGAGGGTGTGCATCGCGCCCTTCTGGCCCCACAGCACCAGCAGCGGGCAGGCAATCTTCTTCTGCATGTCCGCTTCGTCGTGGGCGAGGTCGATCGAGGCGCCGGCGCGATAGTCCTCGCACATGGCGTGGATGTTCGCCGGGTCGCTGGCCGTGCGCAGGTACTCGATCTGGACCTCCGAGGTGGCGCGGGCGCGCTGGGCCTCGGTCTGCGCCTTGAGATCGTTTTCCGGGCCCGGCGCCGGACGGAGGTAGTTGAACCAGTGGAAGTAGCGCTGGACGAACTCGATCTTGAAGTGCGTGTACAAGTAGTGAGTCGGCACGATATCCAGGACGGCGGCGTGCGTCACCCTGTCCGCGTGGTCCAGCGCCATCCTGTGCGTCACGCGTCCGCCGCGGTCGTGGCCGATCACGGGAAACTTCTCGAAGCCGAACGAGCGCATCACCTCGACCTGATCGAGCGCCATGGCGCGCTTGGAGTAGTTGGCGTGGTTCTCTCCGTCCGGCGGCTTGCTGCTGTCGCCGTACCCGCGCAGATCGGAGACGACGACGGTGCGCGTGGCGGCGAGCTTCGGCGCGACCAGACGCCACGAGACGTGCGATTGCGGGGCGCCGTGCAGCAGGAGGATCGGAGGGCCCTGACCGCCGACGACGCCGTTGATCACGGCGCCGCTCGTCTGCACTGTGAATCCCTTGAAGCCTGGAAAGAACCGCGTGGTGTCGCTCGCGGTCTGTGCCTCGACGACCATCCGTCCGGCGCCGGCAGCCGCGCCCAGGACAGCCATCTGGAGGAGCCAATCGCGCCGGTTGATCTGGTCCATGGTGGGTTCATCGTAATGCAAAATGCAAAATGCAAAAAAAAGGCGCGAAACGTCGTCCAGCCGACCGTTTTCGTTTTGCATCTTGCATTTTGCATTTTGCATTACAGATTACAGAGGAGGGACTTGCTGACCCCAGTTCGTCGCCCGCTCGTAGACGTCCGCGACGCGGAGCACGGTGGCCTCGTCGAACATTCGCCCGATCAACTGCAGGCCGATGGGCAGCCGATCGGCCCCGCCTGCCCGTGGCTGGTCGACGAAGCCGCAGGGGATGCTGATCCCGGGGAGTCCCGCCAGGTTGACGCTCACGGTGAAGATGTCGGCCAGGTACATCTGGAGCGGATCCGCCGTCTTCTCCCCCAGCCTGAACGGCGGCGTTGGCGTCGTCGGCATCGCCACCAGGTCCACCGATTCGAAGGCGCGTGCGTAGTCCTGCCTGAGCAGCGTCCGCACCTGCTGTGCTTTCAGATAGAACGCGTCGTAGTATCCAGCGCTCAGCACGTAGGTGCCGAGCATGATCCGTCGCTTGACCTCGGGTCCGAAGCCTTCGTCCCGGCTCTTGCTGTACATCGCCCTGATGCCCGCGTCAGGTGCCGGGGAGCGATGTCCGTATTTCACGCCGTCGTAGCGCGCGAGGTTGGAGCTGGCTTCGGCCGTGCACACCAGGTAGTAGACGGGGATGGCGTACTTGGCGTACGGCAGCTCGATGTCCACGAGCACGGCTCCGGCGTTGCGGAGCACGTCGAGCGCGGCGTCGAAAGCGCCGCGCACGCTGTCGTCCACGCCGTCGGAGACGAACGCCCTCGGCACGCCGACACGAACGCCGGCCGCGTTGCCCGTCAGCGCCGCCAGAAAATCGGGCACGGCCTCGCGCGAGCACGTCGAGTCCATCGGATCGGGCCGTGCCATCACCGACAGTGCCAGCGCGGCGTCACCGACGCTTCGCGTCATCGGACCGATCTGGTCCAGGGACGAAGCGAACGCCAGCAGCCCGTAGCGCGAGACGCGTCCGTAGGTCGGCTTGAGCCCGGTGACGCCGCAGAACGCGGCCGGCTGCCTGATCGAGCCACCCGTGTCCGAGCCGAGCGCGAGCGGCACGCACGAGGCTGCCACGGCCGCCGCCGATCCGCCGCTCGACCCTCCGGGCGCGCGGTCGAGGGCCCACGGGTTCTTCACCGGCCCGTACGCGGAGTTCTCGGTCGAGGAGCCCATGGCGAACTCGTCGCAGTTCGTCTTGCCGACGATGACCGCGCCGGCCTGTTCGAGGAGGGAAATGACCGTGGCGTCGTACGGCGGGACGAACGTGTCGAGGATGCGCGAGGACGCCGTCGTGCGCATCCCTCGGACGCAGAGGTTGTCCTTGATCGCGACCGGGACGCCGGCGAGCGGGCCCAGCGTCTCGCCGGCTGCGCGCTCGGCGTCGATGGCGGCCGCGCGGGCGAGGGCGCGATCGGCATCGACCAGGTTGAAGGCGTTGAGCGCCGGGTTGACGCTGGCGATGCGATCGAGCGCGTGGCGGCAGACTTCCACCGCCGACACACGCCCGGCCGCGATGGCATCGCGAACCTCGCGGGCCCCGGAGACGGTCCCGCTCATCCGATGACTCGGGGAACGCGAAAGAGGCCCGCATCCGGCGCGGGGTCAGGCGCGTTGGCGAGGGCATCCGCGACCCTCAGCGATGGCCGCAGGTCGTCGTCTCGTTCGGCCTCGTGGGCGTTGACATGCGCCGTGGCGGCGACGGCCGTCGTGTCGATGGCCTGGAGCTGCTCGGCGTAGGCGAGGATGTCGGCCAGCTGCTTCGTGAAGACTTGCTTTTCCTCGTCGGTCAGCTCGAGGTGCGCGAGCGCGGCGATCCGCTCGACGTCGGCGATGGTCAGCGAAGGGGGCACAGTGAACGATGGTACCACGCAGGGCCGGGTGGCTAGGTTGCTTGGGCACCCAGCCACCCAGCTATCTAGCGACCCGTCGTACCATGACGAGATGGCGCGCGTGAGGCGAACCTCGGTGGCCGGCCGCTGGTATCCGGACGACCCGGTGCAGCTTGCAGCCGATCTCGACGCCATGCTGGCGAGCGCCGACGTCGACCCGATGCCATCGCTGCGAGCGATCGTGGCCCCGCATGCCGGGCTCATGTACTCCGGCCCGGTCGCGGCCTATGGCTACAAGGCGGCGCGGACCCACCGCGTGAGCGCGGTCGTGCTGGTCGGGCCTTCTCACTTCGTGTCTTTCGCCGGCGTCTCGATCTGGGCCGACGGCGAGTGGGACACGCCGTTTGGTCCTGTCGCGGTCGATCGCGATCTCGCCGAGGCGCTGCGGTCCTCGTCCGACGAGATTACGGAGCTGCCGGCGGCACACGGCCGCGAGCACTCGATCGAGATGCAGATGCCATTTGTCGCGCACCTCATGCCGGGCGTGCCGATCGTGCCGATGGTCATGGGTCATCAGACGCGGGCGACTGCGTTCGCCCTGGGTGCGTCGCTGGCTCGCGCGGCGCGCGCACGCGCCGACGTGCTGTTCGTGGCGAGCAGCGACCTCTCGCACTATGAGGATGCGGCCACGGCCGCGCGCCTCGACGCCGTCATCCTCGAGCGGGTCGAGGCGCTCGACGCCGAGGGATTGATGCAGGCGCTCGAAGCCGAACCGAGACATGCGTGCGGAGGCGGGCCGATGGTGGCGGTGATCGACGCCGCGCGGCTGTTGGGCGCGTCCGCGGCGCGCGTGCTCAGGTATGCCGATTCCGGCGACGTCTCCGGCGACAAATCCTCCGTCGTCGGCTACATGGCCGCGGCGATCGGCTAGTACAGGTAGCGGCGATGCTGACCTTCGACGAGCGGCGGCACCTCGTGGCCCTTGCGCGTGCAGCACTCGAAGCCCGTGTGCACCGACGAGAAGAACCGGAGATCGACACAGTCCTGGCCATCGAGTCGCGCCACGGCGCCTTCGTCACGATCTTCCATCGCGGGGCGCTGAGGGGATGCCTCGGCCGGCTCACGCCCGATCTGCCGCTCCCCGGCCTGATTCGCCACCTTGCCCAGGTCGTTGCGGACTCCGACCCTCGGTTCGACGCCGTGCGGCCCGTGGAGCTCCACGAGATCAGGCTGGAGATCTCAGTGCTGACGCCGGCACGCGAGATTGCGTCGGTGGGCGAGATCGAGATCGGCCGACACGGCCTCATTGCGGAGCACGGGGCTCGCAGCGGCCTGCTGCTGCCGCAGGTGCCGGCCGAGCACGGGTGGGACCTCGACGAGTTCGTCACGCACACCTGCCTCAAAGCGGGCCTCGCGGGGGATGCCTGGCGCCACGGCGCGCGGCTGTTCGTCTTCGAAGCGCTGGTGTTCGGGGAAGAGGAGTCATGATCTCTGCACGAGAACCAGAGTGTCGTCATCCACACTTCACACTTCTCACTTCTCGCTTCTCGGTTCGTGTTCACGTTCACGTTCGGTTCTGGGTTCAGGGTTCTGGTTCCAATGTTCTGGTGCTGTGTTCTAGGTTCGGACCAAGTGACCGGGAACAACCGCCTCGAATCGAAGCGGTATGAACATGAACACGAACGGAGAAGCGAGCAGTGAGAAGCGTGAACGAGGCGATCTAGGCCAACGACAGTGGGTTCATGGATAACGTCTGCCACACATTAGTGGGCGCGGCGCTGGGAGAGGCAGGTCTCAAGCGGACGACCCGCTTCGGGACCGCGGCGCTGATGATTGCCTCGAACCTGCCCGACGTCGACGTGCTCGTGTTCGCCACCGACACTCCGTCCGTCGCCTTTCGGCGCGGGTGGACGCACGGCATCGCGGCCCAGCTCCTGTTGCCGGTCCTGTTCGCCGGTGTGCTCTGGCTCGTGGGACGACGGCGGGCTCGAGACGGCTCGCCGCCGCTTCATGCGGGATGGCTGCTCGCGATCTCGTACCTCGGCGTGTGCGTACACGTCTGGCTCGACTATCTGAACACGTACGGCGTCCGGCTGCTGTCGCCTGTCGACTGGCGGTGGTTCTACGGCGACGCCGTGTTCATCATCGATCCCTGGCTGTGGCTCGTGCTGGGCGCAGGTGTGTGGCTCGCCCGGCGGCGAAGCACACAGATGCCTTCACGTGTGGCGCTTGTGACGGCCACGTGTTACATCGCGGTCATGTTGATCGCGGCACGTTCAGCCCGCGGCATCGTCGAAGAAGGCTGGACGCGTGATCACGGCGCGCCCCCGCAGGCGGTCATGGTCGGTCCGCGGCCGCTTGCGTTCACGCGCGACGTCATCATCGATGCCGGGAGCCACTACGAATCGGGCACGTTCACCTGGCCCTCGTCGGTCGCGCTGAGCCCGGAGCGGATTCCGAAGAACGACGATCGCCCCGAAGTGGCGGTCGCGCGCGAGGCCGCGAACGTGCGCGGATTCCTCGTCTGGTCCAGGTTCCCGTTCTGGCAGTTGGAGCCCGCGGACGGGGGCACCCGGGTGACCGTGGCGGATGCGCGCTTCATGGGGCGCGGCGGGCTCTTCACCGCGTCGACGATCGTGACGCCGGGTCAGGTGATCAATCGAGGCGGAGCGCCACGACCGGGTCGAGGCGCGAGGCGTGCCTGGCGGGAAGAAAGCATGCCGCCGTGGTCGCCGCCAGCAGGAAGAGGCCCGCCGTGACGTACGCCAGCGGGTCGAGCGTCTGCACACCGTAGACGATCGTGCTCATCGTGCCGCGCATGAGCACCGCGCCGGCCAGCCCCAGCACGATGCCGGCCGATGCCAGCCACGCCCCCTGCCGCAGGATCATTTTCAGCACGTCCGATGCCGTGGCGCCGACGGCCATCCGGATGCCGGATCTCCGGCACGCGCTGGGCGACCGACTCCGCGAGCACCCCGTAGACGCCCACGACGGCAAGGACCAGGCCGAGGACGGAGAACAGGCCGATCACTCGCAGGAGGAACAGTCGTGAAGCCATCTGCCGGCTGATGCGCTCTTCGAGCGTCATCACACCTGCGAAGGGGGCCTCCGGATCGACGGACCTGATGATCGAGCGAATCGCGGGGACGAGCGCCTCCGGATCGCCGTCCACCTTGATCAGCATGTTGTTGGCCAGGACGGGCGACCCTGAATCGGCCTGGCGCCCATGACGGCGAAGAACTCCTCGCTGACTCCCAGACACCTGACATATTCCGGCTCGCCCGGTTCCACGACGGTGAGCATCCTCGAACGCGCGGCTGCAAGTGGATCGATCATTCTCGACTGTCTCTCGATGGCGGTGTACCCCGAGTATGACATCCAGGATGGCTCGTCGTCGGATGCATCGACGAGGCCGACCAGCACGAGACGGTCGCCCGCCGCGAACGGCAGGTCCTGCCACAGGACGCCGCGGACGAGGCTGAAGACCGCCGAATTCAGCCCGACGCCGATCGCGAGACTCAGGACAGCTGTGGCGGTCGAGGCCGGATGCCGCCGAAGGACGCGGAGGGCGTGCACCGCGTCGCGCCACAGCACCTCGAGGTGCTCGCGCGGCGCGCGGCGCAGCAGATCGACGGCGGTCCTCGTCCACAGGCTGCGCACGTC
>Ga0209640_10002354_pt1 | contig 16467 bp, 15 predicted proteins | sample RifCSP10_1_FD_184018 | JGI IMG/M metagenome (GOLD analysis project Ga0209640, IMG submission 184018) | Soil microbial communities from Rifle, Colorado - Rifle CSP2_sed 10_1 (SPAdes) (version 2) | ecosystem: Environmental > Terrestrial > Deep subsurface > Rock core/Sediment | place: Rifle... | reverse complement strand
CGCAACGAAGCATATGAATCTTTTTCAGCAGCCTGCTAAGATAACAAAAATCTTGCGAAGGAACCTTTCCGGAACTTCTTGGATTTGGAGCTAGGCCGCGCCCGGAGGAGGCTTCTATTCTTACTAGACAATTACGTTGGTTAAGTTACTTCTTGGGTTTCTATCTGTTGTTACAGGGAACTGCCTATGGCCGATCGGCAACGATCCTAACGTGGAATGACGATTCGGTAAACGAGGAGGGATTTTTCGTTGAACGCACGGATTCTGATGACTGCGTTGGTGGTTGGGAAGTGATCGCCTACACTGGCGTCAATCAGAATTTTTTGATGGACGTCTACATTCCAGGAGCATGCTACCGGGTTGCGGCATACAATCAAATCGGCACAAGCACGTACAGTGACACTGTCCGCATTCCTGCCGACAGAGCCGTTCTTTGCTGCACGCACGTGGCCGGACATCAGGCCGTAGACGTAGATTCTAGTTGGAGCTTGGCCCGGTAGGGTTGTAGTCCTGACCGGCTGTTGATTGCCAAGACAAGTAACGTGATAGAAAAGGACAGGCGCGAAACTCGGACCTCGCCCATGAACAAGCGTAAGTCAACAACTCATGCCTGACCTTGTTCTTTGACCCCCTCGAGGCCTTCGGGGTCTTCGCGGCAAAGTCTATTTGTTGGAGATGCCGGCCTTGAACCTATATATTTCTTCGCACATCCTCCGCTGGAAGCGCTCTCTCAAATTTTCATTGGCGATCTCACCGCTGATTTGATCGAGGAGCTGTTCCAGCCGACGCATGGGAAATGTGCCTTTGGACTCTCCCATGGCCACGAGATGATCCCGCAAGATAACCGCAGCCATCGGCCCCGTTGCTTCGGTGAGCGCGCTGGTCATCGCTTGAAAGAGTTCCTCCGGCACTGAAGCTGAGACGGGTTCAGCTCTCCTGTCCGAGCCGGCCTCAACCTTTGGAGTGTCAGTACTTTTGGGCGATCGCTCGGGGACGGCGGAAATGGGTTCAACTCGCGAGTTTGCGTCTACGGCGGATTGACCGTCGATAAAATCCTGCCGCTCGCCGCCTGCTGGCTGCGTGAAATCAACGATGCACTCTACTCTGTCGCGATTCGATATTTCCTTTGACTTCGCTCTAACGGCCTTGCGCTTATTGCCAAGCCCGCGCCGTGGAGCCGTCAGATGTAGATCCTGCGCGATTTTTTCGATCATGGCTGGCTCGACGGACCGCTTTCGCGAAGCGTAGGCGCTCAGCAGCCCGTTGTCACAGATAATATTGATAAGACGCGGCATGCCGCCTGAATAACTATGGACTGCCTGCATCGCGCCTTCGCTAAACAGCGAGGCGGCGCCGCCCGAGATTTCCATGCGCTTAGCGATATATTCCTTGCATTCGAATAAATTCAGCGAGTTCAGATGATGACGCAGGGCGACGCGCTGCTTGAGTTGGCGGAGCTCCGGTTCATTGAGCCGTTCACTGAGCTCCGGTTGGCCCACCAAAAGAATCTGTAATAGCTTGTCTTGCTGGGTCTCGAAATTCGACAAGAGCCGCACCCCTTCCAATACCTCCGCAGGCAGGTTCTGCGCTTCATCGATAATGACGACCACATTGTCGCCATTACGATACGAGTCGAGCAGGAAACGGTTGAGCAGCGCCAGATGGTCGGGAATCTCTTTCTGCTTTTCCACCGGCGTAATGAGCCCGAACTCCTGGCATAAAGAGCGTAATAAGGCCTCGGGGCTGGCGGTTAAGCCGAACAGGAGCGCGCAGCGAGTATGCCCGTCATTGATCTCCTCCAACAGAGACTGGATCAATGTCGTCTTGCCCGTGCCGACCTCCCCCGTCAATACGACCAAGCCCCGCCGCGTCCGAATCCCGTAGATAAGCTGTGCCAGCGCTTCTTTATGGCTCGCGCTCAAGTAAAGAAAACTCGGGTCGGGAGTGACTTTGAAAGGCTCCCGAGTCAAACCGAAATGTTCACAATAGACCGGTAGCATGGCTCAAAAAACTGGCAGAGAAGAACTGAAAAAGATGAATTACGATCACACGGGTCAAGAAAACGCCGAGAAAAGAATTTCATCAAAAACACGCCGAACTCTGCGCTCTCCATGACTCTGCGGTGCGTATATTCGTTTATATAGCCTAAAACCTGTAATAAGTTTATCGTCACGTTTTTTCAAGCCGCACGTGTAGCCGGACAAACGGGTCGCAGTAGGACTCGAATCTACCACCTCGCGCATGTGAGGCAAATGGCTTGAACGACTGATTATGCGGCAAGAAATTACCGAACTCGCAGATCGTCTATGCACCCAACGCCCGTGATAAACAGACTATTGAAGCGGTTCGTCTCACTGAAGAACGTGCGGTCGTTCCGGGGTTGCCCTGGTCGCTGTTGATCCTCTTTTTTTACTTTTTGTGATTCGTGTTCAGGCAAGTCCGCAGCGATCGTTGGGATTGAGCGAGCACGAGCCGCCGGCGCGATTCGACTCGCCGTATCACAGGCCCGACTTGAGATAGCCCTTCTCCAGGTAGAAGCGCTTCGCGCCCCGATGGAGCGGCACGTCGTACGGCGCCTCCTGATCGTTGGCGCAAAGTTGCGCCATATCCAGCGGCTTGAAGTTGTCCGTCGGCATGAGCGCCTTGCGCGCCTCGATCGCTTCGCAAAGAGCGTAAGCGACATCCTCCGGCATGGCGGCGTTGACCACCATCGGCCAGCCGCTGAAATCCACCGTCGGCACGTCCGAGGGCAGCGCGGGAAACCGGGATTTGGGCAACACTGACGCGCGATAGCCGATCACCGTCAATTTTTTTAGAATGTTTCCCTCCACCGGGAGGTAGCGAAAGCCGGCATCGATGGCGGTCTGCCCCCAGCTCTTTATGCCCTCGTCGAACACGGCATTGATCGTACCCTTCTCGAGGGCCTCGCGGCGGTCCGGGTGGCTCGGCCGCGTCACCGATTGAATCTTCCCGCCCCAGCGCCGCAAGTCCGCGAAGGTAAATCCCGCGGCTTTCATGACCGCGCTCACCGTGAACATCGTCGGGCTGTACTTGACCCACGCTTTGGAGATGGTTCCGGTCGAGAGGCGGAGCGGGATGCGCTCCCTCCGGATCTGGGCCAGCGAGGTGATCCCGGTCGACTCGTGGACGGCAAACGCCATGACGTCGTACGAAGGAAATACCGCGATGGTCCGGATCGGCTGTCGCTTGGAGAACAACCCTTTGCCCCTGAAGGCCATGGTTGCGGCGACCGAAGGATTGATCCAGGCGAGCGTGAGCTTGCCCCGGCTGACCGCCTGGAGCTCACGAAACCCATCCGCCGCAAAAGAGAAAGAAACCCCTTTTTCACGCGTAGCCGTAAGCGCCAAGGTGAGCGAATAACCGACGCGCGATTCCGTCTGAATCGCCTGCTCGGCCGCGCGCTCCGTTTGAAAGGAGAGAGAGGTGTCGTATAAAGCGGCGGCCAATTCCAGCAGTCCCCTGGTGCGCTGGATCTCCGCACTGTAGCGGTGCTTCACGGTGTTCATCTCGATCTCCTGTGCAAAAAAGACCCGGCAAGCCGATTCGAGTTCGCCCTATGCCGCGCAGAATGGATCCGGAATCGCCGGCCGCAGGCGATGGAGGTAAAGGTCGTGGCTCGCCTCTGCAAGGAATCATTCAAACCGCCAAAGCTCAAAATGCTTTCACGGCTCGTAAATCAGAAGGTCGACCGGCTTTCCTCCAACCGGCATGTCCGGACAGGCGCTCAAGGCGACGAGCAGATCCATCTCGGCTCTAAGATCCACGTAGCTGCCCGCTTTGGGTCGCACGGTCGTATGATCCATGCGGCCGGTCACGCCGTCGATTTTCATGTGCTGATTGAGGTTGAAAGGACTGGGGATGTCTTCCGGAGCAATGCCGTACGGCGCCAAAGCCCGCGAAAGATTTTCGTAGCAGCCATGATCCGGAATCTCCTCGTCCTTATAATCGCGGTGGTAATAGTCTCTAAGCTTTCCCTCTTTTTTGGCGAGTTGAAAGCGGTAACCGCTGCACATGCCTTTCTGCAGATCGTGAGTTCCTTCGCGGTTGGTGTTCTCGACGATCGTCATCAGGTGCTGGTTATTGCGCCCCATCAGCTTATCGCCGGTCGTGATGAAGATTTTCATGTTATAGACTTTGGTGCGCGCCTGGTCGAAGCGTTCTTTAAGGTTGTCTCGCCTCATGCAGACGAAATCGACCGTGGTCGTCGCCAGGATCCGAATCACCTGCCCATTTTTCAATTCTCCGGCCCAGCCGGTGTTATAAGGTACGTGAGCCTCTTGCAATTTTTTCATCACGCTATTTCCTCTCCTGCAATGAATGCGAATTTGCTTTTTAGCGCCGTCCTTCCCAACTGAAACCCCGCTCCAGCACCCACACCCGAACGATCCATCGGCAACTCGGCACCGTGCCCGATAACAAAACAGTCCTCCGCTGCTACCGATCCAGACGCGGAGCCTATTCGATCACAATCTGCTCTGTCAAGTCGACCTATTGCGCCATGTATGATCTAACCGAGTAAAGGTTTGTTGCGCCATTTGAAAATCTAACCCTCCTTAGACCTATGATGCGCAGGAGCAGGAGCGAGTGATGGAGGAATTAAACATGTCGCATCAACACCGGAGATGACTAGGGTCATCGTTAAACGTTTCGACGTTTCGAGAATTCCCGAAATGGGGAACTGTCGCCGAGCCGTCTGTCCTTGAACTTTGAACCATTGAATTGAACCTTGAACCGCCGTTAGGCGGCGAACCCTCGAACTGTTGAACTTTTAGACCGCGGCTTGGCCGCCCGTACGTCGTTGAACCATTCGATCGACTCGGCGCCGGCCTTGAACCGCGACAGCGATTCATTCGAACACATTTTTCACTGGTCGGATCGGGTGTGGGGATCCGCGACTTGCTGTTGACATTTTAAGAGATCATCGACTATTGAGGATCTCACAAGACCGACGCACACCGATCCCATTCACCTTAAACCGCGGCATCGACTCCGCGCCGAGGAGAAGAACCATGCCGGCGTTATTGAAAATCTGTTTGATTGCACTAAGCGGTATTGTCGCCGCCGTCGTTGCAGCGCACGCCCAAGGGCGGAGCGTTTCGCCCCCCGAACAGATCGTCGTCAGTTACCCCAGCAAATCGATCACCAATTTTCCCATTTTAGAAACGGCACGGCAGAAAGGTTTCTTTCAAAGAGAAGGCCTTCACGTCAGCCTGGTTTACATCCGCGGCGGTTTGGACATCAAAACGTTGCTCACCAATGACGCCGACTTTGCGATGGGCAGTACCACGGCAGTTACCGCGTTTGTTGCAGGCGCGCCATTGCGCATTATTTTGAGCTACAACGCCCACGTCGACCAGGGATTGTACGCGCAGGCCAAATATCGCCGCATCGCCGACCTCAAAGGCCAGCCGATCGGGTCGCTCAATCCGGGCGGCCTTGTCGATACCATGGTACGGCGCATCCTCGTGAAGAACGGTCTGCAACCGGAACGCGATGTAAATCTGCTCGCCATGGGCGGGACGCCCGAACGTTTCGCGGCGCTGAGAGCCGGCGCCATCGCAGCGACCATGTTGAGCTCGCCTTTTAATTTTCTCGCCGACAAGGAGGGGTTTTCGAAACTTGCGACCACCCGCGAGTACGTCGACGTCCCGGGAACGGCGGTGGTGGTGCACGCAGATAAGATTAAGACACGGCCGGATATCCTCAAGCGATTCATGCGCGCATCGCTGAGCGCGATGAAATATATTCGAGATCAGCGAGGCGACACGACGCAGCTGATCGCCCGCGAGTTCAGCATGAACCAAGAGATTGCGGGCTTGGCCTACGGACAGCTACTGGAATTGCTCAGCCCGGACGGGAGAAATCGGGTGAGCGGATACCAGTTGCTTGTCGACTTTGCCCGCGCCGCGCAAAAAATCGACCGCCCCATCAACGCCGCGCAGATGATCGACGAAACGTTGCTGGACGAATTGATGCGCGAAGGAGCTGTATCCAGATGAAACAGTCGCGGGGGCAGACCCGTCAAATCGCTCGGTGACGAGAAAAAACGATGTAGACAAAACCAGCGAGGTTTGGCACAGTCGCTTGGTCGCTTCGCTCCGCGGAGCAACCAACTAAACCCTCATCCCTTTTCGCAGGAATCGCATCTAGCGCAGGTCCTTACCGAGGATGACGCAGGACCGTAAAATTTTTAGTGACGACCCTGCTTGACGTCATATCTTCGTCTTTTTGCGCTTGATTACAAGAGTTTTTTCGGTCCGTTGACGCTCTCTCGTTCGTGTTGAAGCTTTCGCTCGGATTTGAACCGGATGGCTCGCGTCCATCGCGCCGCACCGAGCGGTGAGCGACGCGAACTCGTTAAGTGCCCTAACTAGGTAGCCGTGGCCATACCATCCGCGATTCATAGAATTCACCTTTCCTCAGGCTTTATCCTGTGTCAGAGCAGTAAGTATGCCAGCAGAGTCGAAAAACAAATAAAATTTCAGGATGGCAGCGACAGAATTAGCGAGAATTGCGAATCATCAAGAAGACCAATAGGTTATCTCCCCACCAAAAAAGCAGCCGCAAAAAACCAGAAGCCGAATGTGCTAGACCCTTCTGAAAACGAGACAGCTTGTTCACATCCGAGACGGTAAATTTGTCAGGTATGATAACTGTTTTTCCCGGATCGTTCCTACCCAATTTGTAGGAAAAAAGCCGCCCGAAGGTATTTAATTCTTTTCCGTTTGTCTTTTGAACGGGTCGCTATGTCTCCGCAATCTCGCCATTTTCGTCCCAGAAGATAGGCTTAGCGGCTCACCTTTGTCATCGAAACCGTGTGCGTAAGCTTCGCTTCGTTCGCGCAACGCGTATGCTCCGTCAATGTGTTAACTGCCGGTTCATCCCTTTGCTGCCGAGCTCATTTTTGACATTCTCGACATTGCCGTTGAATCTTGAATCTTGAACGGCTGTTCTCCAGATAACGCCTTCAACGGAGCGGAGCGGTTGAACGGCTTGAACGATTTGAACCATCACCTCCTTGAACCTTTGAACCGTTGGACTTTTGAACTGCCGGATGCTTTCCCGGTACCGACGGGCAGTGTCGTGGATACTCAAGTTACGGTTCGCCGAAAAACCTGACTGCGTTGCCGTAAAGAATCTTGCGCTTTTGGGAATCGGTTATGTCTTCGCGGGCAAGAATCTGTTTCGCCGCATCATGGCGGCCTTCGCCGTGGGGCAAGTCGGAGGAGTAGAGAATCTGATCCTCGCCCAGTAAATCGATTTCCTGCAGCAGCATTCTATCGTCGGCTTCGCCCGCAATAAAAATTCGACCGGACTTTGCCTGTTCTTCGATGGTTCTTTGGGACAGGTCGTTTTTGATCGGCATCTGGCTTCTATCGATCGGCAGATAGTGATCGAGGCGCGGCACCATATACAAGATCCACTCGGCTCCGAACTCGAGGAAGCCGACTTTCAAATTCGGATAACGGTCTAACATGCCGTAGCCGACGATGGCGACAAACGCCATCATCCCCGGCAGGCTCATGCCAATACCGTGCGCGGCGAGCAAGCCGTCGCAGACTTCCAGAAACGGCGGGTAACTCATTCCCATATGTACGCAGAGCGGCAGACCCGAACGATGGAGCTCGTCCCATACCAGCGCGAAACTCTCATCGCAGAGCAGGCGGTCACCGGCGGTGCCGTAAACCACGGCAGCGGTGGCGCCGAGCTTGGTCATTTCCTCGAGTGCTTCAAGCCCCTGCCGCGCATCGCGCAGCGGGAGTAAGCCGGCCCACTTGAGGCGTTTCGGGGAGCTCTGGCATTGCTTTCCGACGTAGCGGTTATAAGAACGCATGAGCGCCGCTTCAAAACCAGGATCCCGGGTCATGCGCGCATACAGGGTCGTCGGAAAAAGCATCTGATGGTCGATGCCCATGAAGTCCATGCTTCGCAGCCGCGCCGCCGGATCCGATAAGTCGAAACTACTCAGTGGAAACGCTTCACTGTTTGACTTTGCGCCGAACTCTTCGAGCACTCGCGCAGGTTCGTTGCCTGGCTGGCTTCCCGGGCCCAAAGCATGCGGAATGATCTGCCCTTCGACCAACCAACCGTTGGTCCATCGGCCCATGTCCGATTCATCGTGAACCCGCGTCGGCCGCGGTCGTCGCACCCTATATTCGCTGGGCAGCGTCTCCCACATCCGCGGGCTCATCATGGTGTGGGCGTCGGCGTCAAAAAGCTTATAACCTTGAAGCATGTCGCCTCCTTCGATCTTCTCTCTCGCCCTAATGTGCGATCGATTGTGCCTTTTACCTCACGACTAATTAAACCTGTGCCGATGCGATCACAAGCCCTGGCTGTGATCCGGAACCACTGGAACGATTGGAACGAAGCGTAGCGGTGAAACGATTGGAACTCTAAGCGTTGAACGTTCTGAACGGAGCGATTGAACGGCTTGAACGATTTGAACGAATCTTTGCGATTAGGAAATGCTGTTGCGCTTGGAAGCGCTGAAAGGCGATCGTAAGGGCCAGTATAGCATTCGTGTCAACGATCGAATGACGGATCTCTTTCATCTGGAGAAGCGGTGACGCGTTGTGGACTATCATTAAGGAGGATTTATAGCGCGCAAAAGACAGCTTCAACCGATCCCAATCCCGAGTGAGACTCCGTCGTTGAACCTTTGAACCATTGAACTTTTGAACGGCTGTGAGTCTTGAGCTGCGTTACTCAATAATGTCCGCGCGGCCGATATTTTTTTCGCTCGAAAGGCGCCGTGAAACACTTACGAACGATCATTGTTCATGGCACGGGATTGCCAGAACCGGACATCGCGCCTTACGCAGAACCTTTTCCGTAACACTGCCCAGAATCATACGGGGAAGCCCGCTACGACCGTGGGTAGAAATGACGATGACGTCGATGGCGTTATCGTTGGCCCATTCGACGATTAGAGCGTCGGGTTCACCCATCTCGACAATCTCTTTGATCACCACTTCCTTGGTCGACGGAGAAAGGTGACGCGTTATGAATTCGTGCAGCAACTCCCGGTGGCTATCGCGCAAGTGGCTGAGTTGCTCTTCGACCTTGGAGGCAGTGAGGCTTTTTTCCAGGAGGCGCGCGTGCCCCACAAACTCTTCAGTTCGCACGGCATGACAAACCATTAATTGGGCGCCGAGAGCTTTGGCCAAGTTTGCCGCATAAACGAGACCTTTGGCGGAAAAGGTCGATAAGTCCGTCGGCGCGAGAATCTTTTTTATTTCATCCATATCTCCTCCCGGAAGACTATTTGATCACGACACCTCAAACGCCTCTCTATCCATCGGCGCTGATGCTACTGCTTCTGAAGATTAAAGCCAAGGCAAAATTAGGCTCGTTGTGCCCCCCTCTAAGGGGGTTAAGCGCGGAGAGTGAGCCGACCCGTTCCATCCCTGCCGGTGCCGGTCACATCAATTGGATGACCGGCAATCGTTTTTCGCCGCTGATTACGCTTTCGCCGAAAGCAGCTCGGCGCATGCATCCCAACTCGACTATCGGCTTTATCTTCACACGGCATGGCCCAACTCTGTTTTTCAATATAGCGGGCTTTGTCCCAGGTATCTTTATCCTTCATCTCCTTGAGTTTCGCGCTTTTATTCGCGTCGTCGTTAAACTGTGCGACACAGATCGATCCCAAGCGCTCGGCGACCGCATCTGCGGCGATCTCCTTGGCCATTGCCGCTGCCCCGCCGGTATACCACCCAGCAATGTTGAATCCGCCGTATGCCAATACGAGCGCGCCGCCGAGGGCTCTCCACGAACCCAGCTTAATCTCATCCCATCCATGAGACACCTCCCCGGAACACGCAAAAATTAATTCCCTTTGAATCATGCTGGCTGGCTCAGCGACCTTTTGCTGTCCAATACTGCACAATCTCGAAAATAATCATTGCTAATATCCGCCGTGGACCATCAGGAAACATCACGCGGACTATCAGCGCGCAGCGACTTTCCTTTTCCTCTGCAACAAGTGAGTTTGTTCGGGTCATCTTGGAGATTTAGCTTGACAACTGGTGCTTAGTGGCTAGTTTTAAGGAAGTTAGTCCTAGGGTTCTGTTCCTCGGTTACCTGAAATTCTTCAAGTAAGCCAAAATCCTCCGCCCTATCATTCGTCCAACCCAAGGAGGTTGAAATGTATACTCGCAACGTCAGTATGAAGCTAAAGGTCAATAGTGCGACGGAGTTTACCCGCACTCTTGAAAACGACGTGATCCCCATGCTCCGAAAACAAAAGGGATTTAAGGATGAGATCACCCTAGTTGCCCCAGAACGGAACGACGTAGTAGCCATTAGTTTCTGGGATAGGAAAGAAGACGCGGAAGCTTACAATCGCGACAAATATCCTGAGGTCTTGAAGACCCTGTCCAAGCTGATTGAAGGCACTCCGAAAGTGGAGTCCTTTGAGGTCGCCAATTCGACTTCCCACAAGATCGCAGCCAAAGCGGCCTAAACCAGAGAGGCCTTTCGGTTCGGGGAGGGGGTTAATCCCCCTCTCCGGATCGTATTGAATCGCAGCGGAAAAGTACGAGTTTGAAATGGATGGCTGCATGAATCGACTCAACACCTTTTCGTGCGCCGGCTTTAGAAGCAATTCTTCAGACAGAGGGAGGCCCCCAATATGGCAGTCACTGTGAAAAAGATCGTCCTGTGGCGAAAAGAGGTTGAGAATAGGACCGGAATTCTTGCCAACGCTCTTGCGCCGCTTGCCAACGCCGGCACAGACATCCAGGTGGTGATGGGTTATCGTCATCCGGGCGAGGCATCCAAGGCTGCAATTGAGCTTTACCCGATTACGGGGAGGAAGTCCGTTACTGCGGCCAAGGAAGCGGGATTCAGCGCGTCAGCCATCCCGGCTCTGCTGGTCGAGGGCGATAACCGGGCGGGCCTTGGCTATGCAACAGCGCAGGCTATCGCCGGTGCGGGCATCAACATGGATTTTCTCGTCGCCCAGGTGGTAGGAAGAAAATATTCAGCGGTTTTCGGATTTGAGTCCGATATAGACGCCACAAAGTGCGCTGCGATAATCCGAAAGGCAACGGCTGCCAAGAACAAAAGATAAAGAACTGGTCCTGCTATAGAAATTTCTATTGTTCACGAGCTTTGTTTTTCTCCTCGAACCAAACCACAAGAGAAGTCGCACCCACCGCCTTCCCGTTAATCAGAAGCTGATCCGGGGCGACCACTACGACCTCGGCGATCTGAGGCTGAGTCACAAACACTTTGCTTGCCTTTCTAGGTAAGCGAACAACGACTGACTTGTTCACGACAACCGCAATCGAGGAATACACGAGAACGTTCTCTGTGTCTGCCAGCGCCGTAACGGACTGAGCATCCAGTTCTCCTGCGCCAAGAAAGAGGGAAATGAAAGTCAGTATTGCGAGTGACGCATACTTCATACTTATTCGTTGAACCTTTGAACCATTGAACTTTTGAACGGCTGTTATCCTCATTTCGCTTTCCCCGGCGGAGCGGCGCTCTCTTTTGCGAGACGCGCGCGGGTATCCATGATGATTTTTCCGAGGAGATTCTGCCCCTCGCCTCGGTAAACGCCCCAAATCTTATCGCCCCACCAATTTGTCTCCTCGAGGTAGCGGTCTCCGGTCGCCAAGAGTTTTTTCGCAAGCTCGGGATTCTGCGAAAATTTCGCCCATATGACCGCGCGCATCGTCGGCAGCTTGCGCGCCTCCCAAGCCGCGCTGTCATAGGGCTTGGCGCGCGAAAGTTTCCTCGCCGGGTCGGGGTCGAGCCTCGTGAACACGTCGCGGTCCGTGGTGGGATACTTGCCCGAATGGTAGGCCGCCTCCGCCGAGCCATAGACGCGGCCCTCCCATTCGACGCGGCAGGGGAAATAATTACTCAGCCAACGATAGTCGGCGACGAACCCACCAATGTTTTTGGCGTCGTGGACGACGCCCTCGAATTTTTCGTCCCACTTGGGTTTCTTCGCCGACGCGGCGTTAATGGACGCCGCCGGTGTGGCGGGCGCATGCGTCAAGATCGGTGCAGTCGCACCGAGGAGGAACAGCAGGCACAGCACCACTGCGGGTCGGACCGCGCCATCTCTCCGCAGTTTCAGCATTTTCGTCCCAGAAGAAGTGTTTTCCAGGCTTAGCGGTCTGGGCAGCGTTTGTGCAGTGGTGCTCTCACGCCCTCGGGCGACCACAAAAAGGCTGCGGTCCACTGGCGGAGGTGGCGAAAGGTCCGTTTCTGCCGGTTACTTCCCCAACAATTTACTCATTCGTTCGACAACGTCGGGCGGCGTGTTCACCAGATCCTTGGCCATGGAGTCCATCTCATTCCACGTCGTCCGATCGATCTCCAGCCTTCGTTTCTCCGCTTCCGCCAACAATGCCGGGTCATTGATCGCCTTATCGAAGGCTTCGCGCAGAATCTTGAGCCGGTCAGCGGGAACCCCCGGAGGAGCCACGATGGGCCGGCCAAAATCGCCGGCAGCGAGAATGACCTTCGCCAGCCGTCTGCCGGCTTCGGTGGTCTTATACTTGTCCATCAACTCGTAGATGGTGGGCGCGTCTTTGAGCCTGGCGTCGCGTTTGCTGCCGGTCTGCATCAGAACGTTGACGAATCCCCGTTTGCGCCAGGAAATGAACGGCTCACGGGCAAAGTACGCGGTAACCGTGAACGACCGGCACTGAAGTTCACCACGCTCGACCGCCAGGTCGATATCCTGACCGGACTGATATCCCGTAACGATATCAAACTTGGTTCCGAGCGTTTCTTCCAACAGCTTGGGGACATAGTAAGCGGTCGAGGCGATTCCCGTGGATCCACACTTGGGCGCCTTAGCCGCACTGCGCACGTCTTCGATGGTTTTGTAGGGCGTGTCCGTTCTCATGTACATCAGATGATTCGACGTAACGGGACTGCCGATCCAGTTCCATTTCGCCCAGTCAAACTTCACTTCGGGCCGTTTAATAAGCTGGTCGAAGTAAAGCGCCGGGAAAATCGCGCCGAGCGTAAGGCCGTCGGGTTTGGTGACGTTGTACACTTGGTTGGCCGCGATCAGGGACGCCGCTCCCGCAACGTTCTGAATGATGAAGTTTGGCTTGCCGGGAATATACTTCGGCAGGTACTCCGCAAACAGACGCGGATAGAGATCGTAAACATCGCCCGCTTTGGTGCCAACGACGATCGTGATGGTCTTGCCCTGGTAGAAGGGAGTTTGGGCCGGCAGGCTGGAAGCCCAGCCCAATAGCAACAGTGCGACAAGAACCGAAACCATAGATTGTCTCCTCCGCGCGAGTAATTTTGGCGTGAACATACGACGCTTGCCAACGCTGTGCAAGACCGAGGAGTGCTAGCAAAAAATTCTAGACGCGTTCTCCGCTTGCCCATTCCGAGAAGTCCCAAATCGTGGGATTTCGCTCTGGTTTTTCCTTGAACGTTGAACCTTGAACTCTTGAACCTTTGAACTCTTCCGGAGTTCTACGTTGAACTCTTGAACTTTGTACTTTTGCACGATTGAACCTTTGAACGGAACCTATTCCGTAACCAGTGGACATTGGAACGCCCTTTGAACAAGTCTCATAGCGGTTTGATTTGCACCTTGCGCCATTTGATGGCGCCGCCGGGTGCACCTTTCGGGCCGCTGCCGTACTGGAGCGCGAACGGTCCTTGGGCGAACTGGCTGTGATTAGTCTTCGCGGTCTGGACTCCATTCAGCACGACGATCAGCTGCGAACCTTTGGCCGTGATCTCAAAGTTGTTCCATTTTCCGCCGGCCTTGGGCATGGGCGATACCGTGGCGAAATTGACGATGGCGCCTGTGCCGTAGGACGGGTCTTCACGCTGGTCGAAGATATTCGCCTCGTAGGCAGTCTTGGAGCCGATCTTATTGGGATCGGAAACGCGCAGGAAAATTCCGCTGTTCGTGGTGTGATCCGCCCAGAACTCCGCCCTGATCTGAAAGTCCTTGTACGAGTTCTTCGATACTAAATAACCGCCCTTTCCCTTGTCGGCCACAATGGCGCCGTCCTCGGCTCGCCAGTTGGCATCACCGATGCGGCTCCAATTCTCCAAGGTTTTGGGATTCGAGCCGTCAAGAAGCGTGACCCACCCCGACTCCGATTGACTGGACCTCTGTTGCGAACAGCCAAAAACAAAGAATTCGACAAGAAGTAGGCTCATGATGATCGACAAGCGTTTCATGATGATCTCCTCCTACGTTATAACGACATCCGCAATCTTGTTTTGCGCGCGCAAGGTTACCCGCCAGCCCGGCTGAGACGAGCAATCAAAGAGATACCTGCAGGGAGCCAGCCGAGTTCAGACAATACCCGATAGATGGCGTACCATAGGACAGCCTTAATCGCGCCGTCAAGCTGAATGTCAGAGATGCCTGGTCGAGCATCTGGAACGCTTGAACCAACGCACCAACGACTTCTTAGTCGTTGGGCATTGAGAAGAGTCGCGCCGCCTTCGCATGGTCCCTGTTTACTTGAGACGAGATGTGGTTCGTCATCAGCGCCCACGCATAAATCGCCGCTGACCCCCTAGCGATTCAATGCCTCTGAAACGATTGGAACTCCAAGCATTGAACATCGTTGAACGTTGAACTTTTGAACGATTGAACCTTTGAACGGAGCCTATTCCGTAATCACTGGAGCGATTGGAGCTCCAAGCGTTGAACGTCTTGAACGGAGCGGTTGAACGGCTTGAACGATTTGAACGTCCTGAACTGGATGCTGAGGAACAGCGATGCTATTTGGCCGCGTGAACGTTGAACTTTTGAACCGCCGTAAGGCGTGGTTAAATCAAGAAGCCTTGGTGCGACCCGCAGCCCCGGGCTCGGCTAGAAGCAGTGTGCCGAGCAGGTACCTTGCCATTTTTGCAACAGCCGCCGGTCATTCGTCGAGTGGATGCGGCTATTTCTTCACGGACCTGTACGCCGCGTCGATGTTGACGCCCAGGCGGTCTTGGCCACGCCAGTCAGCGTATTCCGGCATCTTCAGTTCTTTTTTAATATCGTTCAGGGATTTCCCTTGGGCCGTCATTTCGCCGACCCGCTTCATCAGAAGATCATAGAATCCCTCGTATTCGTCGAAAATAATCGTCGTTGTGGGCTGCCCGTGGCCGGCAATCACCACTTCCGGATTGAGCGACTTCATCAGCTTGTAGCTGGCGATGACATCGGGCAATACAACCGTGGGGCGCAGATTGATAAACGTGCGCACGTTGGCGGCCGATGAAGCGAACAGGACCCGTTCTTTCGGCATCCACACCGCGGTGTCGGCGAAGCTGTGGACATTTTTGAGGTAGATCAATTCGAAAGTTCGCTCCCCGAGGTTGAGAGTCATTTTGTCCTTGTATTCAATATGCGGGGGGATCATTTTGTAACCCTGCAGCGCCGTACGCAGCTCGGAGGATTTTGCCGCCAGTGTTTCGGCGCGCTTCGGATTGTATTCCTTTCTCATCCCCTCCCCGGCTCCCTCATGGTTAATCACCGTCGCCGGCGGCGAAAAGATAAAATGGTTAGCAGTATGGTCAGCGTGAGTCTCGGTATCGATCAGGAACATAACCGGTTTGTCGGTCACTTTTTTGATCGCCGCCACCATCCGGCGCGAGTCCAACGGGCTGTTGCAGCTATCGATCATCACGACACCCGCCTCCGTGATCACGAAGCTGCAAGTCGTCGTAGCCTGGTCCGGTGCGAAAGTGTAAATACCGTCCTTGATCTTGTGAAACCCAGGGCCCAGATCCTGAGCCTGCACAGCAAATCCAACATCCAACAATGCTATGAATACAAAAGAGACAAACGCCAGAGTGGTGTTCATGATTGCCTCCAATAAAAGAGCGAAATTGATCGATCGGCAGCAGGCTAATGGAATCTCCGGTACTGCGTCAAGGGACGAAAGTAGCACTTGACTCAGAGTAACAGCCCGCTGAGCCCAATCACTGTCTAACGTGCTCCCCGTGCGAAGTCGCTTTCTTTAATGAATCGCCAGCCGGCTAAATTGGCTGCTCCTTCATCATCGGATGCGCCGCTTACGCCTTTGATGTTTCCGACCATGACGTAGTCATCCGCCCGTATGTAAGTTCTTAGCTGGTTCAGAAAACTATCCTTCGACATTTCCATTGGCCCGATGAAGCTGAAAATGCGATGCCACAGCGGCACCGATTGAACTACCACGGCCCAATTGCCGTTCAGCCCGACGATGTGTCCTTCGGGTTTAAGACTCCTAAGGCTTACAATACTCACCGGCCCGCCGGCAACCTCCAGTGTGTCATCGACATCAAATGCGTAGATCTTCATCGGTTTCCTATGTCTCCGGTACTACTATCGTTTTGCAAATTTCCGCCGAGTCTAAACTTGCTGAATCAACGAGTAAATACCATCCCACCACGAAGCGCATGAAGGACACGAAGGATTCGTAATTATTACATTTCAGTTCCCTCAACTTCGTACTACTA
>Ga0209640_10002351_pt1 | contig 16475 bp, 14 predicted proteins | sample RifCSP10_1_FD_184018 | JGI IMG/M metagenome (GOLD analysis project Ga0209640, IMG submission 184018) | Soil microbial communities from Rifle, Colorado - Rifle CSP2_sed 10_1 (SPAdes) (version 2) | ecosystem: Environmental > Terrestrial > Deep subsurface > Rock core/Sediment | place: Rifle... | reverse complement strand
CCTCGACGCCCTCCACCACCGGGTGAAGGCCCTCGCCGAGCCCGGCCTAGCGCTGGCAGCGATGACAGAACACCGTGATGCGCCCGTCAATCCGATGGGTTCCGGTCAGGGTCGTGCCGCAGCGCCGGCAGGAATCGCCCTCCCGGCCGTAGACCCGAAGCCGGAGCTGGAAGCGGCCCGGGGCGCCGGATCCGGTCCGGTAGTCACGAACGGTGGTTCCCCGGGCCCGGATCGCCGATGTCAGGATCCGGACCAGGTGGCGATGCAGCCGCCGGACCGCGTCCGGCCCCACGTCCCGGGCCGGTCGAGACGGGTCGACGCCCGCGGCGAACAGGGCCTCCTGCGCGTAGATGTTGCCGACGCCCGCGATGGCGTGCTGATCCATCAGCACCTTCTTGACCGGAGCCCGGGACCGGGCCAGAATGACCCCTAACCCGCTCGGCGAGAACTCCGGCCCGAGCGGCTCGGGCCCGATAGCGGCCGAATAGGCCTTCCAGCCGGGCGGGTCGAGCCACCGGAGGGTTCCCAGCCGTCGGGGGTCGCGGTAGACCAGCAGGCCGCCACGGCTCAGCCGCACCCTGAGCACGGCATAGTCCATCCGGGACCCGACCGGTTCCGGTACGACGAGAAGCGAACCGGTCATACCGGGCTGGACCACCAGCCGCCCTCGATCGGTGACGATAACGGCGTGCTTGGCGCGGCGCGACACGCCGGAGATCCGGGCCCCTCGAAGGCCGGCGAAGAGCGAGCGCCGGGAAACCCCGCGCAGGACATCATCATGGGAGAGCCGGGCCCGGAGAAAGCGACGCCCAATCAGCCGGGGTCGGATCTCCCGGACGTAGGTTTCGACCTCGGGGAGCTCAGGCATGGGAGGGACTGGGGATCTGTGGAGCTAGGAGGCCGGTCTCCCGACTCGGAGGGCTTCGCGCCATCCGATGTCCCGGCGAAACTGTTTGCCTTCGAACTGAATGGTCTCGGCGGCGGCGCGGCTCCGTTCCTGGGCCTGGGCGAACGCGGGCGCCACGGCGGTTACCGCGAGGACCCGGCCCCCATTGGTGCGGAGCCGACCTTTGTGATCCTGCTGGGTGCCGGCGTGGAAGACCGTCACGCCTTCAGGAAGCGGGTCCGGGATAGTGATGAGATCCCCCGGTTCCGGATTCTCCGGGTATCCCTTGGCGGCCAGGACCGTCGTGACGGCTGACTCGGGGGCGACCCGTATCCCGGGGATCGGTTCTCCGGCGGCGACCGCGGCCAGCGCGGCCAGAAGACCGGAAGTGATCCGGGGGAGAATGGCCTGGGCCTCGGGATCGCCGAATCGGCAGTTGAACTCCACGACGTAGGGGGTGCCGCCGGGGTCCACCATCAACCCGGCGTAGAGGACTCCGCTGAACGGCGCCTGCCGCCGGGCCAGCTCGCTGAGCGTGGGCCGGAGGACCTGCTCTTCGACCCGCGACATCAGCGCTGGAGTGGCCACGGAAACCGGACTATAGGCCCCCATCCCTCCGGTGTTGGGGCCTCGATCGCCGTCGAGCAGGCGCTTGTGGTCCTGGGCCGGCGGGAGCATTACGAGGTCGGTCCCGTTGGTGAGCGCCAGGATAGACAGCTCCTCACCCTGGAGATACGACTCGATGACCACGGTCCGGCCGGCTTCGCCGAACCAACCGTCCCGCAGCATGCCGGTGACGGTTCGCCTCGCCTCGGCTCGATCGGCGCAGATCACCGCGCCCTTGCCGGCCGCGAGGCCGCTGGCCTTGACCACCAGCGGCTCCCCGTGCCGGTCCAGGTAACGCAGCGCCTCGGCAAGATCGGTGAAGGTGCGGCTGGCGGCCGTGGGAACGCCGGCTCGGGCCATGACTTCCTTGGCGAACGCTTTGGAGGCTTCGATCTTGGCCGCGGCAGCGATCGGCCCGAACGCCGACGTTCCGCCGGCCCTCAACCGGTCAACCAGGCCCTGGGCCAGGGGCGCCTCGGGCCCGACCACTACGAGGTCAATCGCGTGCTGTTCGGCGGCGGCGGCCAGCCGGTCCTGGTCCAGCGCCCCGATCGGGAGGTTGGTCGCCAGGGCGGCGGTCCCCGGGTTGCCGGGGGCGGCGTAGAGGTCGCCGGCGGGGAGGTCGCGGCGGAGCGCCCAGCAGAGGGCATGCTCGCGTCCTCCTCCGCCGACCACCATAACCCTCATTTCTGCTGGGCCTTACGGAACGCCTCCCGCGCCGCCGCCGCGGCCTTCCGGGCCGCTTCGGAAACCTTGCTCATCGCTTCCCGGGCCTCGCCAGCGTAGTAGTCGCGGGCTTGCCGGAAGTCGCCACCGAGAGGGCGCTCTTTGGCCTCGGTTCCCCGCCGGACGTACTCGCCCCGCAGGATCCGGTCGTAGTCGCCGCTCCCGATCCAGCGCTGCAGCTCGGCGGCGCGTACCGTGTGCATGGGATGGGTGAGGGCCAGCGTGTTGAGGATCTTGTAAACAAAATCCAACCCTTCGTTGGCAGCCGCGTACTCGCCGGCCTGGGCGATGAACGGGTCCAGCGCCATCTGTCCCTCCTCCAGGGCGCCCCGATAGGCTCCCGCCATCTTCATGAACAACTGCTGCGAGGCCAGGATGTTCTGGCTCCCGAGAAGCCCGGCCCGGTCGGCGGACAGCTCGGCCTTCCGCGACCATTCCAGAATTGCCAGCCGGACCGGAAGGAGAGCCACCCCGGCGAGAAACGGCAGCGACCCCAGGCTTACCGCCAGCAGAATCTCTGCGATGGTGCGATAGAGGGAATGGCCGCTCACCACATGGCCCATCTCGTGGGCCAGCAGCACCCTCACCTCTTCTTCGCCGAGGAGCTCCAGCGCGGCCGAGTGAACCACGATGAAAGGCCGATCCACCCCATAGGCGCCGGCGTTGAACACCGGGGTCTGGGACACGTACACCTCGGGGAGGGTCGGCCAATCCAGAGTCGCGGCCACTTCGACATGGAGGGCGTGGACCCGGGGGAACTGTTGCGGGCCGGCCCGCACCGCGTTGCCCTGGAAGAGCAGCCGGATCCCCTGCTCGCCCCCCAGGAACGCGATGATCTTGCGGACCACTTCATCGAAGCCGGGCACCGCCCGGAGAGCCTGGAGCGCAGCGCGGTCGGCGGGGTGCTCCCACGAAACCCCGGCGATCCCGGGGAAGGAGATCCTGGGCCGGTGACTGGGGACGGAGGTCATGGAGGACCTACGCTCGGTTGGGCTGCAGGTTTCATGGAGACGGACTGGGGGACGCGACGGCCATGGCCCTTAGCGGATCGCCTGGTCGAGGTCGACGATCAGGTCCTCGACGTCCTCGATTCCTACGCTGAGCCGGAGCAGGGAATCGGTGAGCCCCATCTCGCGGCGCATCTCCGGGGGCACCGAGGCATGAGTCATGGAAGCAGGGTGACCGATGAGACTCTCGACTCCGCCGAGGGACTCGGCGAGCTGGAAGATCCGGACCCGCTCCACGATGCCCCGGGCCAACTCTACGTCTTCGACATCGAAGGATACCATTCCACCGAAGCCGGACATCTGCCGTCGGGCGAGTGCGTACTGAGGATGGGACGTCAACCCGGGGTAGTACACCTGCTTCACGGACCGGTGGCCCGCGAGCCATTCGGCGATGCGCCGACCGTTCGCATCGTGCTGCTTCATTCGGATCGGCAGGGTCTTGGTCCCCCGAAGCGCCAGCCAGCAATCCATCGGCCCCGGGACCGCCCCGCTCGCGTTCTGGAGGAATCCGAGCCGCTCGGCGACATCGTCACGGGTGGTCACCAGCATCCCGCCTACCATGTCACTGTGCCCGTTGAGGTACTTGGTCGTCGAGTGGAGCACGACCTCGCAGCCGCTCTCCACCGGTCGCTGGAAGACCGGGGTCGCAAAGGTATTGTCCACCGCGAAAAGCACTCCCCGCGCGGCGGCGAGGTCGCCCATGGCGCGAAGGTCGGTGAGGAACATCATCGGGTTGGTCGGGGTCTCGCAGTAGAGCAGCCGGGTGGCCGGGGTCATGGCCTGCTCGACCCGGGCCGGGTCGCGCGAGTCCACGAAGGCGAATTGGAGGCCGTAGGGCTCGAAAACCCGGGTCATGAGCCGATGGGACCCGCCATAGAGGTTGGCGGTCGAGACGACGTGATCGCCCGGGCCGAAGAGCTTGAGGAGCGCGTCGAGGGCCGCGAGTCCGGACCCGAAGGCGAAGCCGTGGGCAGCTCCTTCGAGGGCGGCGACATTTCGCTCGAGGGCCTCGCGGGTCGGATTCTGGGTCCGGGCGTACTCGTAGCCCTTGTGCTTGCCGATTCCCTCCTGGCGATAGGTGGACGTCTGGTAGATCGGGGTCATCACCGCGCCGGATAGGGGATCATCTCGCTGGCCGGCGTGGATGGCGCGGGTTGCCAGGGCGTGGTCGTGGTCCGGCGGAACGGTTCGGGTCATGACCGGTATCGGGTCGTCGGTGGGCCCGAATCTACCTCATCGGGCGCTGGGCTGACAGCCAACGGTCGCGGCGCAAGGCTCACCCGGTTGAACAATCGCGGCCGGCTCCCTAGCTTGGGCCGGCAGCCGGGTTTCCGGCGCGACCCCGGGCGGGCCGGCCCGGGACCAGTAAGGAGCCGGTTTGGGTCAGATCCAAATGGCGGTGAGAATGCTCGAGAAGAAGGACGCTTACACCCGGGGCCACTCCCAGCGGGTCAGTCGCTACGCCGTAAAGACGGCCACGGTGATGGGTTTCTCCGGCAACCTGCTCGACCAGGTCCGGTTGGGGGGCGAGCTCCACGACATCGGGAAGATCGGGACCCGCGACGCCGTGCTCAGAAAGGCGGGGCCACTGACGCCGGTGGAATTCGAAGAGATCAAGAAACACGTGGTGGAGGGTGAAGAACTCCTCGAGCCGCTTCGGCGCGAGCATCCGCTGGTCCTCCAGATCGTCAGGAACCACCACGAGCGGCTCGACGGTACCGGCTTTCCCGACGGCCTCAGGGGCGGCGCGATTCCGCTCGCGGCCCGGATCGTCTCGGTTGTGGACGCATTCGACGCGATGACGACCGAACGCAGCTACCGGACTCCGCTGTCCCCCGCCGATGCGATGGACGAGCTCCGCCGCTTCGCCGGGGTCCAGTTCGACCAGGAGGTGGTGGCGGCGTTCCTGCGGTCCTACCCCGATCCCGTCAAGCTGCCGCTCCTCGGGTGAGGAGCCTCTCCCTTCCCAGGGCGCGTACCTTTCCCCCATGCCTGGTACTCTGATCGTATCGGCCTCGGGCGTCCGGGGCATCGTCGGCGTGGACCTCACCCCGGAGCTGGTCGCGCGCTATGCGGCCGCGCTCGGGGCCAGGGCGGCGGCGGCCGGGAATCCACGGGTGGTGATCGGCCGGGATGCGCGGACCAGCGGCGAGATGTTCGCCCGGTCCGCCATCGCGGGATTCCAGTCGGTGGGCTGCGAGGTAGTGGATATCGGGCTGGTGCCGACGCCGACCGCGCAGCTCGCGGTGGAATTCCACCGGGCGGGTGCGGGCCTTATCCTCACCGCCAGTCATAATCCGGTGGAGTGGAACGCCCTCAAACTGGTCGGCCCGGACGGGATCTTCCTCGACGGTGCCGCCGTTGCCGAGATCCGGATCCTGGCCGAGTCCGGCGGGCCGGCACGGAAGGCCTGGGACGGAATCGGGACGGTGCGCGACGACCCTGGTGCAACGGTGCGACACCTGGACGCGATTGAGGCCCTTCCCATCGTCAACGTTCCGCTGATTCGGGCGGCTCGCCTCCGGGTCGCCGTGGACTGCGTCCGGGGTGCCGGAGGGGCCGTAATTCCGGTGCTTCTGGCCCGGCTCGGTTGCGAGGTTTCCGGGATCCACCTCGAGACTGATGGGAGATTCCCCCGGGAACCGGAACCGTTGCCGGAGAACCTGGGAGAGCTGGGCGACCTGGTCCGCCGGAGCCGGGCCGATGTAGGCATGGCGGTGGACCCCGATGTGGACCGGCTGGCGCTGGTGGACGAGAACGGCGAGGCGATCGGGGAGGATTACACCCTTGCCTTCGCGGTGCGGACGGTTCTCGGCGGCGGGGCCGTGCCCCACGGCGGCAGGGTAGCCGGGGAGGGAAGGAACGGCTCCGACAGGCCGGTCGTGGTAGCTAACCTCTCAACGAGCCTCGTCGTGGAAGACGCCGCGCGGGACGGCGGAGCCCGCTTCCTGCGTGCGCCTGTGGGCGAGTCGAACGTCGCCAAAGCCATGGTGGCCGAAGGGGCGGTCATTGGAGGCGAAGGGAACGGCGGGGTGATCCTGCCGGCCCTTCATATGGGTCGGGACGCCCCCCTGGGGGTGGCGCTGATCTTGCAGTACTTGGCCGGCCAGAAACGTACGGTTTCGGCCCTCGTTTCGGCCTCTCCGCGTTACCGGATCCTCAAGACCAAGGTGAAGCGGGGAGCGGACTTGCCGCCATTGTACGAGAAGCTCAAGGCCAGGTTTCCGGAGGCGGCCACCGATCAGCGGGACGGGCTCCGTCTGGCGTGGCCGGATCGCTGGGTTCACCTCCGGCCCTCAGGAACCGAGCCGGTCATCCGCATCATCGCGGAAGGACCGACCGAGCCCGATGCCCGGCAATTGATGGACGCCTGTCGGTCCCTACTCTAGCTCGAGGTCGCAGCTCACGGCATGTGCGGAATCGTCGGGTACATCGGTCCCAAGCAGGCTTCTCCGATCCTCCTGGAGGGGCTCCGGCGGATGGAGTACCGCGGCTACGATTCTGCCGGCGTTGCGATCATCAACGGTGAGGGGATCAAGGTTCAGAAGACCGCCGGCAAGATCGCCGCGCTGGTAGAGAACCTGCGGGCCGCTCCTACGGTGGGGACGGTCGGGATGGGGCACACCCGCTGGGCCACTCACGGGGCCCCCACCACTCCGAACGCCCACCCCCACCTCGACCAGAGCGGGCGGATCGCGGTCATTCACAACGGGATCATCGAGAACGCCTCGACCATTCGCCAGGCCCTGCTCAAGCGGGGTCACCGGTTCCTGTCCGAGACCGATACCGAGGTGCTGGCCCATCTCATCGGGGCCTTCTACGAAGGGAACCTCGAGGAAGCCGTGGCCGCCGCGCTATGGGACGTGACCGGCGCCTATGGGATCGCGGTCATCTGCTCGGAGGAGCCCGATGTCCTGATCGCGGCCCGCAACGGGTCGCCGCTCCTGGTCGGGGTCGGTGACGGCGAGTACTTCGTCGCTTCGGATGCATCGGCGATCCTCGAACACACCCGGAGCGTGGTGTATCTGGACGACGGCGAGATGGTCGTCCTGAGCCGCGGCGGGTATCGGGTCCGCAACCTCACCGAGACCCACGTGGACAAGCCGGTCAACCAGATCGAGTGGGACCTCGCCACCATCGAGCGGGGTGGCTACTCCCACTTCATGCTCAAGGAGATCTTCGAGCAGCCCGACAGCCTCACCAACACGGTAAGGGGCCACCTGCTGGAGGAGGACGGCAGCGCGCGGCTCAGGGGGCTCAACCTCTCCGACGAGCAGCTCAAGAGGTTCAATCGGGTGGTCATCACGGCGTGCGGGACTTCGTGGCACGCTGCCCTGATCGGAGAGTACCTGTTCGAGGAGCTGGCCCGGATTCCCTGCGAGGTCGAGTACGCCTCCGAGTTCCGCTACCGCAATCCGGTCGTGGACGAAGGCACTCTGGTGATAGCGATATCCCAGTCCGGCGAGACCGCCGATACGCTCGCGGCGATCCGGGAGGCCAAGCGGCGCGGGGCGGTAACAATCGGCCTGGTGAACGTGGTAGGCTCGAGCATCGCCCGGGAAGTCCAGGGCGGGCTCTACCTCCGGGCCGGCCCCGAGATCGGAGTGGCGAGCACCAAGGCGTTCAACAGCCAGGTGGCCGCCCTCGCGATGGTGGCGCTCAAGCTGGGGCGGCTCCGGGGGCTGAGCGTTCTCCGGGGGCGTGACCTGATCCAGGCGCTGCGGGCGCTGCCCGGTCAGATCCAACAGGTCCTCGACCGGGCCGGGGAGGTGGAGGAGCTGGCCAACCGATTCGCCGGAGCCCATAACGCGCTCTACCTGGGGCGGGGAGTGAACTTCCCGGTAGCGCTCGAAGGCGCGCTCAAGCTCAAGGAGATCAGCTACATCCACGCCGAGGGGTACCCCGCCGCCGAAATGAAGCACGGACCGATCGCCCTGATCGACGAGAACATGCCCGTCGTCTTCATCGCCCCCAAGGACGGGATCCACGGCAAGATCGTGAGCAACATCGAGGAGGTTAAGGCCCGGGGCGGCCGCGTGATAGCGATCGTGACCGAGGGAGACCACGAGATCGCCGGGCGGGCCGACGCGGTCTTCACAATCCCGGCTACTCACGATCTCCTCACCCCGATCCTGGCCAGCGTCCCGCTCCAGCTATTCGCTTACTATGTTGCGGTTCGGCGCGGGTGCAACGTGGACCAGCCGAGGAACCTCGCGAAGTCGGTGACGGTGGAGTAGGTCCGCCGATCTTCCCGCCGGCCGACGCGCCCGAACCGTGAGCGACCGGTGACCGTCTACGATCTTCCGCACCTCAATGCCGCGCTCAACGCGACGGCGACTCTGCTGCTCACAGCCGGCTACGTCTTCATTCGAAGGAAGGCCGCTAAGGCCCATGCCGTGTGCATGGTTGCCGCGACCCTCGTCTCGGCCGCGTTCCTGACCTCCTACCTCTTCTATCATGCGCAAGTGGGCTCGGTGGAGTTCACGGGCCGGGGTATCGCCCGGCCGATCTACTTCTCCATTCTCCTGACTCACGTCGTTCTGGCGGCGACCGTACCCGGGCTCGCCGGACTCGCTCTGTTCCGTGCCGCCCGGCGGCAGTTCACCCGGCACCGGCGCATCGTCCGGTGGACCCTGCCGGTCTGGCTGTACGTCTCCGTGACCGGGGTGGTGGTCTACTTGATGCTGTATCACCTGTACCCGGGCCAGGGGGGGGGGGGGGGATCTGAACCCCGTCAGTCCCGAAGCCGCGCCGCCGGCCGGCATCGGCTCGGGCGTCGGGCCGAATTAGTTTGGGTCAACCAAACCCGGGTTCGATTTCCCATGCGCGTCGTTCTCCAGCGGGTCCGCCAAGCCAGGGTGTCGATCTCGGGCCGGGTCGCGGGTCGAATCGAGACCGGGTTTTGTGTCCTGGTCGGGTTCACCCACGGCGACACGTTCGAGGAGGTCGTCTGGATGGCCGAAAAGATCGCCGGGCTCAGGCTGTTCAGCGATGCCGAGGGCAAAATGAACCTCGGCCTCGGCGAGGTCGGAGGTGCGGTCCTGGTGGTGAGCCAGTTCACCCTGTACGGGGATGCCTCGAAGGGCCGCCGGCCCTCGTTCGTGGACGCGGCTCGTCCCGAGGTCGCCATTCCGCTCTACGAGCGGTTCTGCGCCGAGCTGAGGGGACTGGGCCTCGCCGTCGCGACCGGGGAATTCGGGGCCCTGATGGAGGTCGAGATTCACAACGATGGTCCGGTTACGCTGGTGCTGGAGCGCCCCGCCTGAGCCGCCAATCCCTGGTCCTTGCCTCGAGCTCAATCCGGCGGCGCCAGCTGTTGGAGATGCTTGGGATCCCGTTCCTGGTCTCAAGCCCCGAGGTCCCGGAGTTACGGTTACCCCGCGAGGCCCCCGCCGCCTACGCGAGGCGGTTGGCCCGCGACAAGGCTCGAGCCGTACCGGGCGAGTGGGTCCTGGGAGCCGACACCATTGTCGTGCTCGGGGACGAGGTGCTCGAGAAGCCCGCCGATCCCGCGGACGCGCTCCGAATGCTCTCGCGGCTCCAGGGGACCCGCCACGACGTCCTCACCGCCATCTGCCTGATCGCGAACGGGGTGGAGTACGAGGCGGCGGACACCACCGCCGTCTATTTCAGGCCGGCGGATGACGATTTGCTTCGCGCCTATGTCGCGACCGGGGAGCCGCTCGACAAGGCCGGGGCCTACGGGATCCAGGGTTACGGCGCCGCTCTGGTTGAACGGGTCGAGGGGGATTTCTTCTCGGTGATGGGTCTCCCGGTGCGGTTGGTGCTCGAGCTTCTCGAGCGGGCGGGGTGGGATTATCGCTTCGGGCAGCCGGACGGCAGGTGAGGGTCGGGGCTCCTACCGCGGTGCCACCACCAGGTAGCGACCCGCGGGAGTCGGGGGGAGGTCGGCGCCGAGCATGTCGGCTCCCGGGCGCCAGGTGGTGAGGAGCACGACCCGGTCGTCGTCGCCTAGGTGGCCGATCCGGAGCTCGCGCTCGAAGAGAAGGTCGCTGCCGTAGCGCTCCCGCGCCCCGGCCGGGGCCAGGAAGTGCGATCCGTAGCTGAAAACCAGGGTCGCTCCCGGACCGAGGCTCCCGGTGACCTCGAGGTCAAGGGCGTATTCGCCCGGGCGGGGCCTCACGGTGATCCGGACCGGGCCGGATCCCGCCGCCGCACCGAGGCTGGTGTCGGCGAACTCGATCCGGGCGAAGAGCCCGAAATCGGGAGCCGAGCGTCGGAGCACAACCACGCGGCCGATCCCGGGAGCCGCGGAGACCACGGTGTCGTCGGGCATGACCCCCGCCGCCTCGAGCCGGAACAGCTGGGACAGGGGGAAGGAGACGGGGGGAGGGGCACGCTGGGGCAGGGGCGTACCGGCTCGCGCCGGCGGCGGGCCGCAGGCGAGGAGGAGCGCGGCCCCCGCGCTTGCTCCGGCGCGCCAGTTCCCGCTTATTGATCTCCACCGGTGATGCCGCATATCCCGTCAAGGCTCCGCGTCGCAGCTCTGGGTCTCGCCCTCGTGTTGCCCTCCGGCCTGGCGGGCCAGAGCTGGAACGATCGCGAGGTCGCCCGGCTCGTCAGGCAGGCGATCCTCGCCCGCGAAGCTCCTTCGGCCGACAGCGCGCCCCGGTCCTACCGGAGCCGGGCCCGGGGGTTCGTGTTCTACCTGGTACAGTCGGGGCCCGGGTTTCCCGATCCGCCGCGGCTGGCCAAGGCCGACCAGCTCGAAGTCGAAGTGTATTGGCGCCCGCCCGACCTGAGCAAGCAGCGGATCGTGGACTGGCGGGACCAGTATTACCTCCCCTTCCAAATGCAGTACCACCGGGACCACCTCGGGATCATCACCAACAATTTCGGGCCGCTGATCCGCATCGGTGAAGGCGACGAGGTCCGTGACGCGATTCACCCACTCTCGGTGGAGGGGCTGGGGGAATACGACTACGCGATCCGTGACACCCTGACGATCCGGACTTCACGCGGGGCACTCGACGTGCTGGCAATTCAGGTGCGGCCCCGGGACATCGAGCGCCCGCTGGTGGTGGGGACCCTGTACCTGGAGCAGCGGACCGCGGCCCTGGTGCGATTCCAGTTCAGCTTTACGCCGGCCGCCTACCGGGACCGTCAGGTCGAAGACATCAGCGTGCTCCTGGAGCAATCCCTGTTCGAGGGGCGGTGGTGGCTCCCTTATGCCCAGGAAATCGAGATCCGGCGGCGCTCCCCGCGGTTCGACCTGCCGATCCGCACCGTGATCCGGGGCCGCTGGGACATCGCGGACTACGACTTTTCGGCCCCGTTTCCCGGCGAGCTGGTCAACGCCCCCGAGTATGGGGGCCTGGGGGCCCCGGCACCCGACACCGGTCAGTGGGGCGGGCCCCTTCGGGCGGCGGCGGAGCAGGCCCAGCCTTTCGACCGGCGCGAGCTCGACGAGCTCAAGGCCAGGGCCCAGAGCCTGCTGTCGCTCCAGGTGCTGGAGGGACTCCCTCGCTCCCGGGTCGGGACCCCGGCTTTGAGCGAGCTGCTCCGGGTCAACCGGGTCCAGGGGCTCGCCGTCGGGTTCGCGCTTGGCTATCGCTTCAACGGAGGCTGGGAGACCCGGGGTGGGGTGGGGTACGGCCTCTCGGACCACCGGTTCACGGCGAGCCTGGGGGCGGGCCTAACCCGGGGTTCCGATTCCTGGACGGTGGAGGCCCGCCGCGCGGTCCGGGACATCGGCGACGAGCCGGTGGTGAGCGGGGTGATCAATTCGTTTCTGGCCCAGGAGTCGGGGATCGACCTCGGCAGCTACCTCCTGGCCCAGGAAGTGGGGGTCGGGTATCGGCGCCGGCTCAATCCCCGATGGGCCCTGGATCTGGCGACCCGCTTCGAAAGCACCAGCTCGGTCGAGACCGCCGCCCGGCCGATTCGCCGGGAATACCAGCCTAACCCGCAGCTCGGCAGCGGCGAGTACTGGCTGGGCCGGGCGGTTCTATCGCTCAGCTCTCGCGGTGCGCTGGATCGGGCCGACCTCAAGGCCTCGCTCGGGGTCGAGGGCGGGATCGGCGAGAGCGAGTACCTGCGGGCCGCCTTCCGCTCCGATGGGACCGTCCCGGTCGGGCTCGGACACCTCCGGCTCCGGACGGTCGGTGGAATCGCAACCTCGGGCCTCTCCAAGGCCCGGAGCTTCATGATCGGAGGCCGGGGAACCCTGCCGGCCGAGCGCTTCCGGGGCTGGGGCGGCCGGCGGGTGGCCGCGGTCCAGGTCGAGTGGCGGGTTCCGGTGCCGGCCCCCGCGATCGGACTGGGCCCCTTTGCAACCACGGGGAATCGGGCCATCATCGCCCCCTTGTTCGGGATTGGATGGGCGGGCGGCGAGATCGAAGGAGTGGATTGGCGGAGCAGCCAGGGGGCCCGGCCGGTCATCGGCGTCGCCGCCGAGCTGATCCACGGCCTGCTCCGGTTCGAGCTGGCGCGCCCGCTGCGGGGCGATGCCCCTCAATTCCGGCTCACCGTGGACTTGAGCCCGGAGTGGTGGCCGATACTTTAGGGACTAGGGAGCTAGGGAGCTAGGGAGGTCCAGCCAAGTCTGCATCGCTCGGCTAAATTGGTAGACGGCCCCGATTCCCTGGCTCCCTCGCTCCCTTGCCCCCATCAATGGCCTTCACCGACGAGTGGCTGCTTCCCACCGTGGCGGGGCTGGTTCCGGAGGAGCAGATCGTCTCGCTCCGGCGGGACGCCGGCAACGCGGGCTCGCTCTGGGAGGCGCTGGTGGACCGCCGGATCCTCGGTGACGACCAGATCCTCCAGGCGGTTTCGGCCCGGTTCCGGATTCCGGTGACCGACCTGGCGATGCTCGATTCCAAGGTGCTCGAGACCGTGCCCGAGCAGGTCGCCCGCAAGTACCAGGTCCTTCCGATCCGGACCACGGATTCATTCCTGGAAGTGGCCACCGCGAATCCGTTCGACATCGAATCGGAGAAGATGCTGGCATTCGCCACCGGGCGGGAAGTGCGGCTGCTCCTGCTCTCACCGTCCCGGATCCGCGAGAAGCTTGACGAGATGTACCGTCCCGAGGACGTCGTCAGGAAGTTGCTGACCGGGATCGCCGAGAATGCCGAGGTCACCCAGCTCAGCGACGAGCCGGACGAGTACCGGGCCAGCGCCGAAGAGGCCCAGGCCCGGCCGATCATCAAGCTCGTGGATACTCTCATCGCGGACGGGATCACCAGCCGGGCCAGCGACATCCACGTTGAACCTTCCGAGGGCGGGGTAATCGTGCGGTACCGGATCGACGGGGTGCTGCGCCAGGCGATGAAGATCCCCCGCTCGGCCGGGATCCCGCTGGTGTCCCGGATCAAGATCATGTCGGGAATGGACATCGCCGACCGGCTCCGCCCTCAGGACGGGCGCTGCCGGGTGGCGGTGAACGGCAACCCGGTGGACCTCCGGGTCTCGACCCTGCCGGCCTCGCTGGGCGAGAAGGCGGTCATCCGGATCCTCAACACCAAGGCGACGATTCTCGCGCTGGATGCACTCGGGTTCCTCGATGAGGAGCGCCGGACCGTGGCCGACCTGCTCAATCACAAGGAGGGCATCCTGCTGGTTACCGGTCCGACCGGCTCGGGCAAGACCACCACCCTCTACGCCGCGCTCCGCCAGGTGCAGGGAGAAGGGGTCAATATCGTGACGGTTGAGGACCCGGTGGAGTACCGGCTGGGCTCCAACATCGTGCAGGTCCAGGTCCACGAGAAGGCGGGACTCACTTTCGCGACCGCGCTCCGGTCCATCCTGAGGCAGGATCCCGATGTGGTACTGGTAGGGGAAATCCGTGACACCGAAACCGCCCAGATCGCGATCCAGGCCTCGCTGACCGGCCACCTGGTGCTCTCGACCCTCCACACCAACGACGCAGCCAATACGGTGACCCGCCTGGTGGACATGGGGATGGAGGCTTACAAGGTGGCCTCGGCGCTGCGAGGTGTGGTGGCCCAGCGGCTGCTTCGGAGATTGTGCCGCCAGTGCAAGACCCGCCAGCTGGATCCCCTGCCGGAGCGGCTCCGAAAGCACCTGCCTGCGGGCGCGCCGGAGCGTCTCTACCAGGCGGTCGGCTGTCCGGACTGCGCCCAGACCGGGTACCGGGGACGGTTCGCAGTCCTCGAAATCCTGGTGATGACTCCGGAGCTGGTGCGGATGGTCGGGAAGGGGGCTATGGCGGATCAGATCTCCGCCGCCGCGAGGGCCGCCGGCATGAAGACCCTCTTCGACAGCGGGCTCCGCCACGTCCTCGAAGGGGAAACGTCGGCCGAAGAGCTCCTGCGGGTGACCGAGCCCCCGCTGGAAGAGGCGCCCGCGGCTACGGCGGCAGCCCCTCCAGGCCCCGCCGCGGGGCGGATGGCGGCCCCGGTGCTGGAGTTCTCTCCCGCGTTCGAGCTTCTCGACGACCTTCCGCCGGCGCGTGCCGAGCTGACCCGAAGCGGGGCGCTGGTGCTGCTGGTCGAGGACGAGGAGCAGCTTCGCCGGGTAATGCGGGACCTGCTCCAGCGGCAGGGCTTCTCGGTGGTCGAGGCCCGGGACGGAGCCGAGGCTCTCGAAGAGATGGACCGGCACGCGCCCGACATCATCCTGCTCGACCTGAATCTGCCGAAAGTGGATGGCTATTCGGTCCTGTCGCAGATCCGGTCCCGCTCGGCGACCCGACAACTCCCGGTGGTGGTGCTGACGGCCAAGGGCGACGAGGACAACGAAGTGCGGGTCCTGGAGTTGGGCGCCGATGATTTCCTCACCAAGCCATTCCGGGCCAAGGCGCTCGCGGCCCGGCTCCAGAACGCCCTGAATCGGCGGCAGGGATGACGACGCCACCGACCCGGGTCGCCTATGTGGACGTGCTGGTGTTGCGGGGCCGAGCCGACGAGCTCGAGGTATTGTGCCTGCGCCGCGGACCTGGGGGCCGATCGCCAGGATCGTGGGAAGGGGTCCATGCCCACATTGACCCGGGAGAAACTCCGGTCGAAACCGCTCTCAGGGAGCTGCTTGAGGAAACCGGCCTCCGGCCCCTGAAGCTCTACAACCTGAGCCGAGTGGAGTCCTTCTACCGGCACTCCAGCAACGAAGTAGTGCTGGTGCCGGTCTTCGCGGCCTTCGTCGCCCGGGACGCCGCCGTCAAGCTGAGTGAGGAACACGACGAGTACGAGTGGCTCCGGCCCCAGGCCGCCCGGAGCCGGGTGAGCTGGCCCCGGATTCGCCGGGAAATCGGGTTCGCGATGCGCTTGATCGGGCTCGGAGACGGGGGACCCGTGGAGGACGTGCTGAGGATCCTGTAATGCCGGCTACTTCTCCCGGCCCGCCACCCGCTCGGTCACGTAGGCCTCGGGCGGCGCGTTGGGCTTGACCCGGATGCTCTTGGCGGGGATCCCCACATAGACGTGATAGGGCCGGACGTCCTTGGTAGCGACGGCGTTCGCGCCCACCATTCCGTTCCGGCCCACCCGGACCCCCGCCAGCACGGTGGCGTGGTAGGTGATCCGGACGTCGTCCTCCAGAACGGTCCGGGCGTCGGTCACATCCTTCTGGTCCACGATGCTGTGGGTATGGCTGTAGATGTTGACGTAGTCGGCAATGCTCACCCGGTCGCCGATCACGATCCCGCCCCTATCGTCCAGCAGGACCTGCCGGTGCACCACGCAGTCGTCTCCCACCTCCATGTTATAGCCGAAGGAAAACTCCACCTGTTGAAAGCATTTGAAGTTCCGGCCGCAGCGGGCGAAGATCCGCGGGGCCAGGAGTCGCCGGAGCTTAACGCCGAGGTCGATGTTCTGGGCGCCGGCGGGAGTGCGATCGAAGGAGTACCAGAGCCACAGCAGGGGCTTGACCCGGGCAAATCTCTCCGGGTCCACCTCGGCGTAATACTCGGGCTCAAGGGTGATGTTCCGGGGGTCGAGGGCGAGGAGAGCGGCGCGGCCCGCCGGCGGGGTCGCCGGGTTCCGGAGGGTTTCTTCGTAACCCGGGGCACCCGGATACCAGAGCGCGAAGAGCGTGTCACGGCAGATCCCGGCCCAGTCCGCGCCGGGTGCGCTCAGCGCCGCGTCGAGCCCGGCGAGCCAGGCGTCGTTGGCGACTTGACCCGCCGTCGGGAGGGCGAGTTGCCGGAGGGGCCGGAGGACCATGGCCCGAATCTAATCCGGCGCCGGGCCGGCGGGCCGGGGTGCTACTTGCCGGCCTTGGTCGAATCCGGGAAAGCCATGACGTAACTGAGCCGCCAGACCCCGTCGGCA
>Ga0209640_10002350_pt1 | contig 16480 bp, 17 predicted proteins | sample RifCSP10_1_FD_184018 | JGI IMG/M metagenome (GOLD analysis project Ga0209640, IMG submission 184018) | Soil microbial communities from Rifle, Colorado - Rifle CSP2_sed 10_1 (SPAdes) (version 2) | ecosystem: Environmental > Terrestrial > Deep subsurface > Rock core/Sediment | place: Rifle... | reverse complement strand
CCCACGACGGATGAGAGCGACGCTACCGGAGGGGTGGGACATCTAAGTCCGCGTCCTCGTCCTCTCCTGGGCGAAGGATGCCTTCGGCTCAGTTTTCGGGCGGCTCACGGCCCGTGGAGGCCGCTGGGATCAACCACGCGGGACAGGAAGTCCTCGACCGCCGCGTTCCACGCTCCGGGCGCGGCGAAGTAGGGGGAGTGCGTGGCACCGGGAATCTCGACGACCTCGGCGCCGGGGATGAGGCCCGCCGCGAGACGCAGGGCGTCGGCCGGGAACAGATTGTCGTCGCTGCCGAAGAGGAACAGCGTCGGCACGCCCAACGTTTGGAGGGTGTCGAGGTCCCACTGGGTCTGCAGCAACAGCGCGATGGCTTCGAGCGAGGGAACCTCTTCGGTGAACGTCGAGAGCTGTTGGTAGAGGAACGCTTGCGCCGGGTCATGATCGATGAGTCCGTCGACGGCGGGATGCACTCCGAACACGGGCGGCTCGCCCAGGGGCGGAGGAGTCACCCGCGACGTGAGGATCTCGATGATCTCGGGAGTGAAGATGCCGCCGAGGGTGTCGGCGAGCACGAGCGAGCGCACGCGGGCCGGGTGCTCGATGGCGAACCCGAGCGCGCACCACCCGCCCATCGACTGTCCGACGACGTGGGCCTGACCGACGCCGAGGTGGTCGAGGAGGGCGGTGAGGTCACGCACGGCCGGCCGGGGCCCGATCTCGCCGTTGCGCGTCGAGCGTCCGTAGCCGCGCTGGTCCCAGGTGATCACCCGGTGCCGAGGCGCGAAATGGGCGACCTGCTGGTACCACACGGCGTGGTTCCCCCCGGCGCCGTGGCAGAGCACGAGGGCGGGCCCATCGCCCACTTCCTCGAAATAGATGCGCTCGCCGTCGTGCTCGAGCACGTCGGTGCGCCACGTGAGATCGGGCACGGTCCCCGAAGCTACCCGCCCCGCATCCGGCCCCGCACCCGCCCCCGCACCATCTCGCGGCGGTCGCTCAGGGGACCGCCGGTCGGGGGCGCCGGCGAGACCGTCCGTAGGCTGGTGGGGTGAGCCCGTCCATCGTTCCCGCCGTGGTCGTCGGCGTCGCGATCCTCGCGCTCGCTATTGCCGTCCTCGTGGCGTTGGCGCTCGACCGCCCAGACCCGGCGGAGACCGCTCTGGCCTACGAAGAGGCGTGGGATCGGCTCGACTTCGATCTGCTCTGGCGGTTGAGCGGGCCGTCGCTCCGAGACGGGCGCTCCCGCGCCGAGTTCATCGCCGACAAGGGCGAGCGCTTCGCCGGGCGGACCGATCTCGCGGGTCTCGTCGTGCGGGTCGAAGTGCAGGACCTCGACGTGATCCGGACCTCGGCCCGGGCGACGACTCGTTTGGCCCTGCGGGACGGCGGCGAGGTCCACAACCAGATCGGGCTCCGTCGCACCGGGAACCGATGGGCCGTCATCGCCTATCGCCTCGGCGAGCCGCGCGGACGGGCGCCCTCAGTCGGCCGGGGCGACGCCGTCTCCGGCTGATCCTGCCGTCGCGGACCACCCCCGCCACTCGGTGAGCGCGACGACGATCACGGGACCCTCGGGACGCCGCTCGGCGTACTGCGGGTACTTGTCAGCCAGGAGGTCGAGCGCGCGCTCGTGCACGTCCCGCTCCGTCACGATCGTCGCGATGCCGCGCACGCGGACCCACCAGAGGGCCGACCAGTCGTCGTCGTAGTGATCGGCGAGCAGCGTGACCTCGGGGTTGACGTCGATGTCCCGGAGCCGGGCGAGATCGGTCGTCGTCTTGGGTTTGTGGTCGACGGCTGAATACAGCCGGTCGCCGTCGGTGGCGAAGGTCACCGGCACGAGCCGCGGCCGACCACCCGCGTCGACGGTGGCCAGCCGGGCAACCGGAGCGGCGACAAAGAGGGCTCGGGCGCGACCGGCGTCCACGTGGCGCACGGTAGTGCGTCCTACCGTGGACGCCATGGGCTGGCCCGTCGACGACTTTCTCGCTTCGCTGACCGCGGTCAGCCCCCACACGCGGACCGCGTACGCCTCCGACCTCGCCCAGTTCGTCGAGTGGATGGAGCGTGGCCAGGTTGACGATCCGCGCACCGTCGACCACCAACTCCTGCGCCGCTACCTCGGCTACCTCGACACGCGGGCGTTCGCGCCCGCGTCGGTGTCTCGCAAGGTGGCGGCGATCCGAGCGTTCTTCCGCTTCCTCAAGCGGCGCGGATACGTTGAGGTCGACCCCGCCAAGACCCTTCGCTCTCCAAAAGGGGTGTCCCGTCTGCCCCGGGTCCCCAAGTCGCGCGAAGCCGTCGCCATCATCGAGGCGGCCGATTCCTCAGCCTTTGACGATCCCGCCGAGCAGGCCCGGGTGTTGCGCGACCGGGCCGTTCTCGAGCTCCTCTACGGCGCCGGCCTGCGGGTTTCGGAGCTGTGCGGGCTCGGGCGCTCGGACGTCGACCACCGCCGCAGTGCGGTCACGGTGCTCGGCAAGGGGTCGAAGGAGCGCCAGATCCCGCTCGGCGAGCCGGCGCTCGATGCCATCGCCCGCTACGAACGAGCCGGGCGGGCCGCCCTCGCCGTCGAGGGGGTGACACCACCTGACGCGCTCTTCCTCAATCAGCGGGGGCGCCGCATCACGCCCCGCGACGTCCGGCGCGTGCTCGAGCGCTACCCCCTGCCTGATGGTCGCGTCCTGCATCCCCACGCCCTCCGACACGCCTTTGCCACCCACCTGCTCGAAGGCGGCGCCGACCTGCGGGTGGTGCAGGAGCTGTTGGGCCACATCGACGTCGGCACCACGCAGATCTACACACACCTCACCAAGGAGCGCCTGCGTTCGGTGTACGACGACACCCACCCCCGAGCGTAGGAATCCGGTCGGTTGGGCGGCAGATAGACTCGGTCGATGGTCCGCCGTTCTGAGGATTCGTCCGACGACGCCATCAGCGAGTTGTGGGTCGAATACAAGAAGGCGGGGGATCAGGGCCTTCGCGATCGCCTGATCCTCCACTACTCGCCGCTGGTGAAGTTCGTCGCGGGCCGCGTCGGCGTCGGCTTGCCCCAGAACGTCGAGCAAGCCGACCTCATGAGCTACGGCATGTTCGGGCTCATCGACGCCATCGACAAGTTCGACCTCGATCGCGGGTTCAAGTTCGAGACCTATGCCATCTCGCGGATCAAGGGCGCCATCATCGACGAGCTGCGGGCCATCGACTGGGTGCCCCGCTCGATCCGCGCCAAGGCCCGGGCCATCGAGCGGGCCTACTCCAAGCTCGAGAACGAGCTCAAGCGCAGCCCCACCGACGAAGAGGTGGCGCTCGAACTCGACGTGACCGTCGACGAACTCAATGAGACCCTTTCTCGGATCTCGCTCGTCGGTCTCGTCCCGCTCGACGAGATGGTGGGCGGCGACGGCGACGAAGGGCCGAGCCCGACGCTCGGCGACACCATCCCCGCCGACCAGTCGACCGAGCCCGAGGCCAGTTTCGAGGTCGACGAGATGCGCCACATCCTCGGCGACGCCGTCACGAGCATGCCCGAGCGGGAACGTCTCGTGCTCACCCTCTACTACTACGAGGGCATGACGCTGGCGGAGATCGGTGAGGTCCTCGGGGTCACCGAGAGCCGGGTGTGCCAGATCCACACCAAGTCCGTCCTCCAGTTGCGGGCCCGGCTCACCGAATCCGAACACGCGCCCACCCGCTAGCCGGGGCGCGATTTCCGCGTTTTTCAGGTCCCACTGAATTTTCTGTCGCGTTTTGCTGATTCCGCGCGCTTAGCGGCGGTGCGTGCAGCGGGTCACCCGACGAATCCTCCTGGTCATGGTGGTGGCGGGCCTCACCGCGCCCGGGCTCGCGTGGGCCGAGGAGGCGCCCCTCGCCTGGAAGCCCCCGGTGGGCGGGGGCGTCGTGCGCGCGTTCCGTCCCGGCGTCGGGGCGTTCGAGGTCTCGGGGCACGCCGGCGTCGACTACGCACCAACGCCCGATACGCCGGTGACTGCCGCCGGCGACGGCGCCGTCGCCTTCGTGGGCACGATCGCCGGTGCCCTGTTCGTGGTGGTCGACCACGGCGGCGGCGTCCGCACGACCTACGGTCAGTTGGCGGCGGCGAGCGTCCGCCGCCGTCAGGCCGTGCGGATCGGGGACCCGCTCGGCACCTCGGGTGGAGCGGGCATGCACGACCACGCCCCCACGCATGTGCACTTCGGGCTCCGGGTTGACGGCACCCCGGTGGACCCGATGCTCCTGTTCGCGCCGCCCGATCTCACCAAGATGGTGCGGCTGATCCCCACCGAGGATGCCATCCCCGAAGTGGCCCCCTACGAGGCGGAACGAGCCGCCGCCGAGGAGTGGTTCCTGCCGCAGGGGCCGCCGGAGTGGCTGACCTTCGGGCAACCCGATTCCGGTGGCCTCGGGCTCGGGGCGGTGCTCGCCCCCTTGCGGGACGGCGTTGCCGTGCTCCTCGCCGTCGGCACGACGCCGAGCCTCGTGCTCATCCGCGAGGGCGGGCGACTCGTCGTGGCGGCCGGGCAGGGGGTCAATGACTGGTGGAAGCTGCGTGGGCGTTGCTCAGGCGATGCACCGCCGGCGGAGGGTTATGGCGGCACGGGACGCCATCTCTTCGCCGTGTCCGGCCTCAATTCGTTCACCCATGCCGACGGTTCGACGAACGCACTACGGCCGGCCGAGCTGGGATACGCGGCCGAGGACGTTTCGTGGTTCTCGTACGCCGAGGATGGAGGGCGGTTTCGTCCCGCCGATACCCAGGACGGCCCCGAGGTGGCCGCCGGCCGCCTCGCGGACCAGCTACGGGAGTTCGCCGCGGCCCACCCCGGCCGAGCCGTCGACCTCATCGGTCACTCGCAGGGTGGGGTGGTCGTCGAGGCGTTCCTCAAGCTCCACTACACGGGTCACGAGGACGAGTACCCGCCGTTGGGGGAGGTGGTGACCCTGGCCGCCCCTCATCGCGGCGCGCCGCTCGCCGCGTTGGCCCTCGATCTCGCGGCGGTGCCCGGCATCGACGAGCTCTCCGACGCCATCGACCAGCCGCCGCCCTCGTCCGGGTCGGTGCGGCAGCTCGCCGAGGGATCAGGGTTCATTCATGACCTGGCCTCAACGCCGGTTCCCGATGGGGTCGACTTCACCACCATCGGGGCCGTCGGGGACGTGCTCGTACCTGCCGACCAGACCCAGGTCGACGGGGCGGCCAACCTCGTCGTCGACCCCGACGGCTGGTGGGAGCACGGCGCCATCGTCACCGACGAGGAGGCTCTTGGCGCCGTCCGCCTCGTCCTCGCTGATGCGCCGCCGCCGTGTCTCAGCCTTCCTGAGGCCGTCCGCTACCGCGTCGAACCCGAACTGATCCACGCCGCCTATCGCCTCGTTGGCCGCCTCGTGGGATGACGGCGACCGGAGGGGACACCGGTTCGATGGACGCCGGTGGTCGTGGACTGGGGCCGCGCCGACCGAATCCACGACCGTTCCCGTCCACCAAAGCGCGCCGCCGGGTGTTCACCAGCGCGGATGCCCACGCCATCGGGCTGACGCGTTCCGCCCTGCGCTGGGGTGAGACGACGGGCCGGTGGAGAAAAATCGAGCCACGCATCTACGCCGACGGACCAGAGCCCGTGAACCTCATTGACCGAGCCATCGGCGCGGTCGCGGCCTCCGGCGGCGTGGCGAGCGGGATGGTGGCCGCGTGGCTCCTCGGTTTCGACGCGGCTCGCGTGCGCGGACCGGACCTGACGGTCGCACCCGGTCGAAGCGGCGGCCGGCCTGGAGCCCGCCGTCGAGTGCTATCGCCAGATCGCGTCATCGTCATCGACGGGATTGCGTGCACGGACGGCCTCCAGACCCTGATCGACCTCGCGGCTGAGATGTCGGACGACGAGTGGGAGCAGGCCCTCGAGTCGGCACTCCGCATGCGGTTGACGTCGATCGCCGAGATCGAAGCGGCGCTTCCTGAGCTCGGGCGGGCGCGCGCACGGGGAGTGACGAGGATTCGAAGCGTGCTTGCCCGGCGTCCAACGGGAGCTCTCCCAACGGAGAGTCTCCTTGAGACCCTCATGGTCCAGCTCGCTCGCCGGGTTCCGGGGCTGCCTCCACCGGAGCGTCAGTACCAGGTCTTCGATGAGCACGGCCTCTTCGTGGCCCGGGTCGACCTCGTGTGGTCCTCCATCGGAATGTTCGCCGAACTCGACGGCCAGCACCACGAGGATCAGCCCGTCTACGACGCACGCCGGGAGACGGCCGTCGTGGCAGCGACCGGGTGGCTCCCGGGCCGGTTCACGTGGCGGGAGGTCGTGCACCTTCCAGTGGTCACGTCCCGCCGGCTCGGCGCCATCGCTGATCAAGCCCGCCGCCGCACGGGGGCAGGGTCCGCGGATCGAATGGACGCGGATGGTCGCTGAACCGGACCTTGCGGAGCAGGATCATGACCACCTGCGTCCACCAAACCGCGTGCAAGCCACCTCTCACGAGATGGTGGCGAGATCCCGGTCCCGACCGGCGGTAGGCACGGCCGAGGGGCGGGGGATGGGGCCTGCTTGCTACCCTCGGCGGCAACCCGGGGATCCGTCTCTGGGAATTCGCACGCCTGCACAGATTCGGTGGCTGCCCGATCCGATGATCGGGTTCGCCTAGCGGGCGGAGGACCAAAAACCGGAGGTTCGACCATGCCGGTCGTCACCATGCGTCAATTGCTCGAAGCGGGCGTCCACTTCGGGCATCAGACCCGTCGCTGGAACCCGAAGATGAAGCCGTACATCTTCGGCGAGCGCAACGGGATCTACATCATCGACCTGCAGCAGACCCTGAGCCGGGTCGACGAGTCTTACCGCTTCGTGCGCGACCTCGTGGCCGGCGGGGGAACGATCCTGTTCGTGGGGACCAAGAAGCAGGCGCAGGAGCCGGTCGAGCGCCAAGCGCTCCGTTGCGGCATGCCGTTCATCAACTTCCGCTGGCTCGGCGGCATGCTCACCAACTTCCAGACCATCAAGCAGCGGGTCGCCGTCATGCTCGACCTCGAAGCCCGGGAACGAGCCGGCGAGTTCGAGCTGATGCCCAAGAAGGAAGCCCTGCGCCACCGCCGAGAGCTGCTGAAGCTCCAGCGCTACCTCGGCGGCATCCGCAACCTCGAGAGCGCCCCGCAGGCGATCTTCGTGATCGACACCAAGCGTGAGGACATCGCGGTCCGCGAGGCCAACAAGCTCGGAGTACCCGTCGTGGCCGTGGTCGACACCAACTGTGACCCCGACATCATCGATTTCGTGATTCCGGGGAACGACGACGCCATCCGCGCCGCCACGCTCATGGCGAGGATCATCGCCGACGCCGTCGACGAAGGCCGCCTCCTCGCCGGCCAGCGTGGGAAGGCCCAGGCCGCGCAAGCCGAGCCCGAGCCCGAACCCCCGACGCCCGAGGAGATCGCCCAGCGCGAGGAACAACAGGCGCAGGCTCGTGCCGAAGCGGCCGCCGCGCAGAAAAGGCGCGAGGAAAAGCTGAAGGCGGCCAAGGCGGCGGGAGAGGCGGCGCCCGAGGCGCCGGCTGCCCCGGCCGAGACCGAGGACGCCCCTTCGGCCTGACGCCGGGGACGCGCACCACCACCGAAACCACCGACCACACACGAAACGGGACACAGGACATCGAGATGGCAGACATTTCCGCCAAGGACGTCGCGGCGCTCCGCAAGGCCACCGGCGCCGGGATGATGGATTGCAAGAAGGCCCTCGTCGAGACCGACGGCGACATGGAGGCCGCCACAACGTGGCTCCGCGAGAAGGGGCTCTCGGGCGCGGCCAAACGCGCCGGGCGTGAGGCCAGCGACGGCGCCGTCGAGGTGCTCGTCGACGGCAACGTCGGCGTGATCGTCGAGGTCAATTGCGAGACCGACTTCGTGGCCAAGGGCGACGACTTCGTCAACTTCGTCGGCGAACTCGCGCAGCTCGCCCTGACCAGCCCCGCCGACGACTTCGCCGGCGTCGCCCACGAGGGCGGCACCGTCGAGGACACCGTCAAGGCGCTCGGGGCCAAGGTCGGCGAGAACGTCAGCCTCGGGCGGATCGTCCGCATCGAGACCGACGGCATCGTCGACGGCTACAAGCACGTCCAGAACGACCGGGGCGTGATCGGCGTGCTTGTCGAGCTCGGCGGGGTCGACCCGTCGAACGCCGAGGCCCGCCAGGTGGCCCACGACCTCGCCCTCCACATCGCGTCGGCGGCGCCGCGCTGGCTGGCGCGCGAGGACGTTCCCGCCGACGTGGTCGCCGCCGAGCGGGAGATCCTCGAGAACCTGAGCCGCAACGAGGGCAAGCCCGAACAGGCGCTGCCCAAGATCGTCGAGGGCCGCATCGAAGGGTTCTACAAGGACAACGTGCTCCTCGAGCAGGCCTTCGTGCGGGATACGAAGAGGAGCGTGGCCTCGCTTGTGGAGGCGCTCGGGGGGGCCAAGGTCAAGGGCTTCGCCCGCGTGAAGGTCGGCGAAGGGTAACGTCGTCCTCGTGGCTGGAAGCGGGCACGCCGAGAGCCGATACGGGCGCGTCGTCCTCAAGCTTTCCGGAGAGGCGTTCGCCGACCCCCAGATCGGCTTCGGCATCGACGCCGGCATCGTCCACCGTCTCGCCACCGAGATCACCGAGGCGCGGGGCGAACTCGACATCGAGATCGCCGTCGTCGTGGGTGGCGGCAACATCTTCCGGGGGATGTCCGGCTCCGATCGGGGCATGGACCGCGCCACCGCCGACACGATGGGCATGCTCGCCACGGTGATCAACGCCCTTGCCCTCCAGGACGCCCTCGAAGCCGCCGGCCAGGCCACCCGCACCCAGACCGCCATCACCATGGCCGAGATCGCCGAGCCGTACATCCGGCGCAAGGCCATGCGGCACCTCGAGAAGGGCCGGGTCGTGATCTTCGCGGCCGGGAGCGGCAACCCCTACTTCACCACCGACACCACCGCGGCGCTGCGGGCGGCCGAAATCGGCGCCGACGCCATCCTGAAGGGCACCCACGGAGGCGTCGACGGCATCTACAGCGCCGACCCCCGGACCGATCCTACGGCCGAGAAGCTCCACGCCGTCACCTACATCGACGTCCTCAACCGGGGCCTCCAGGTCATGGATTCGACGGCGATCAGCTTCTGCATGGACAACAAGCTCCCGATCGTGGTGTTCGACGTCCTCGAGCCGGGGAATATCCGCCGCGCCCTCATGGGCGACCCGATCGGCACGGTGGTGAGCTGACATGATCGTCGATGACGTCAGGAATGAGTCGAAAGAGAACCCTTCGGCGGGTTCCGCACACCAGGGTCGTGTCGCATGATCGTCGATGACGTCAGGAATGAATCGAAAGAGAAAATGCGGCGATCGCTCGACCACCTGCGCGAGGAGTTCGGGCGCGTGCGCACCGGACGCGCCAACCCCGGCCTCGTCGAGAAGCTGATGGTCGACTACTACGGCTCTGAGGTGCCGCTGCAGCAGATCGCGGGGTTCAGCGTTCCCGACGCGCGGCTCCTCCAGATCACGCCGTACGACGTGAACGCCCTCGGCGCCATCGAGAAGGCCATCGAGAAGAGCGACCTCGGGATCAACCCCTCCAACGACGGCAAGGTGATCCGGCTCGCCTTCCCCCAGCTCACCGAGGAGCGCCGCCGCGACCTCGTGAAGGTCGTCAAACAGCGCGCCGAGGACGCCCGCGTGGCGGTCCGCAACATCCGCCGCCAGGCGCGCCACGATCTTGAGGAGTTCCAAAAGGTCGGCGAGATCTCGGAGGACGATCTCAATCGAGCCGAGAAGGAACTCGAAAAACTCACGCACGACTTCATTGCCGAAATCGACGAGATGCTCCAGCACAAGGAGCAGGAACTCATGGAAGTCTGAGGGGAGCCATGGCCGACGACGGGCTGTTTTCCGACGACCCAGACGAGGAGACGCAGGAGGGCTTGCGCCCGGCACCCCCTCCGCCGCCGCCCTCCGAGGGCGTGCGCATCATCGGCGCGCAAGAGGCCCGCGCCGCCTACGAGGACGAGCCGCCGGGCGAGCGACCGCGTCCGGCCTCTCGTTTCCCGCTCCCGGGCGACCCGCCGCCCCCAGCCGACCGCGAGCCCCCGCGGGGGCGGGTCGGCGGCCAGATGCTCGGCGAACGCGACGGCACGCCGGTGGTCGACGACCGACCGACCGGTTCCGTCGAGTTGCCCCACTGGACCGAGCCGCCGTCGGGTGAAGTTGCCGCCGTCGCTGGGCGCGGCGGAGACGAGCCGTCTGGACCCCAGCCCCGGTTCCGGGATCAGGACATGGACTGGGAAGAGTCGGACATGAGCGATCTCGCCGCCGGCCAGGGCGGCGTTCAAACGAACATGTCGCCCGCGCTCGACGACGACGACGCCTTCGCCCGCGAGGTCGACGAGCGCCGGCGTCAGGTGGCGCAGGCCCGCCAGGCGGGGAGCGCGCCGCCGCCCCCACCGGCGGCGGCCGAGCGCTTCTCGGCCGGGGTGCGCAAGGTCGGACCCGAAGGCGCTCCACCGCCCCCGGCGCCCGTCGCTCCGACGGCGCCCACCATGAACGGCGTCCCCATTCCGCATGGCCCAGGCCGCGCCCAGGAATGGGCGGCACGATCGGAAGGCGCGCCCGCGCCGCGGGTTCGCGGCGAGGGGATGCTCGAACCGGGGATGCCCGAGACGCCGACGGCAGCCGCGCCGCCCGCCGAGCGCGACGCCCCCACGGCGATTCTCGTGGGCGTGGCGATCGCCGTCGCCGCGCTCGTGGTGTTCAACGTCGGCCGATTCCCCACCGCGGTCCTCGTCGCGCTCATCGCTGGAGCCGCCGCGGCCGAGTTCTACGCCGCCCTCCGGGCACGGGGCTATAAGCCCGCCGCGCCCGCGGGACTCGTGGCGACGGTGAGTCTCGTTCTGGCGTCCTACGACCGCGGGTTCGAGGGATTCGTTCTCGTCCTCAGCATGACCACGGTGACGGTGCTTCTCTGGTTTCTCATCCAGGCCGAGGAGGCGAGGCCCACCATCAACGCCGCGCTCACGATGCTCCCGGTCGTCTATGTGGGCGTCCTCGCCTCGTTCGCGGGGTTCCTCCTCGCCGTTCCCGTCAACGGCATCGGCTACATCCTCGGCGTGGTCATCGCCGTCGTCGCCTACGACGTCTTCGGCTACTTCGTGGGATCGCGCATCGGCACCCGCCGGATCGCGCCGAACATCTCGCCCAACAAGACGTCGGAGGGGCTGATCGGCGGCATCCTCGGGGCGGTGGTGGCGTGCCTGATCTTCGTGCGCCCGATCAGCCCGTGGGACGGCGGGAGCGCACTGTGGCTCGGTGTCGTCGTCGGCGTCGCCGCCCCCCTCGGTGATCTCATCGAGTCGATGATCAAGCGCGACATGGGTCTCAAGGATTTCGGCGCGCTCATCCCGGGGCACGGAGGAGTGCTCGACCGCTTCGACGCCATGTTGTTCGCGCTCCCGCCCGCCTATTGGCTGGTGCGCGTGCTCGACGTCTTCTGAGAGGTTGTGCAGGTAGGAACCCTTGTCGTGCCCAAATTCTCTCGGCGGGCTACGCCCGCCGAACTCGACGCCTATTTCTGGAGGATGCGCCTATTGGCGCATCCTCTGATCACGTTCGTCGCGAAGGGCCGGTCATGACGCGCACCGTCGGGGTCGCCGTGCTCGGCTCTACCGGGTCGATCGGGACCCAGACCCTCGACGTCGTACGGGCCGACCCGCAGCGGTTCCGCGTCGTCGCGCTGGCGTGTGGACGGGACGAAGCGACGCTGCGCGCGCAGGCGGCGGAGTTCGGCGTGCCCGACGACCGGGCTCGCCTTGCGGCCGACGCGCCCGAGGTGCTGGCGGATCTCGCTCGCCTCGACGACGCCGACGTCGTCGTGAACGGGGTGGTGGGCTTCGCCGGCCTCCCCGCCACCCTCGCCGCGCTGGAAGCCGGAAAACGCCTCGCACTGGCCAACAAGGAGAGCCTGATCGCGGCGGGCCCCGTGGTGCGGAAGGTGTGGAGCACAGGCGGCGGCGAGATCGTGCCGGTCGACTCCGAGCACTCTGCCGTCTATCAGGCGCTCACCGCCGGACCGCGATCACGGGTACGACGGGTGTTGCTCACCGCCAGCGGAGGCCCGTTCCGCGGCCGCACGCGTGCCGACCTGGCGGCGGTGACGGTCGACGACGCCCTCGACCATCCCACCTGGTCGATGGGACCCAAGATCACGGTCGACTCGTCGACGCTCATGAACAAGGGCCTCGAGGTCATCGAGGCGCGTGAGTTGTTCGACCTCGACGTCGACCAGGTCGAGGTCGTGGTGCACCCTCAGTCGGTCGTCCACAGCATGGTCGAGTTCACCGACGGCTCGACGATCGCTCAGCTCTCCATGCCCGACATGCGCGTGCCGATCGCCTACGCCCTGGCGGCACCCGACCGCGTGGAGCGCACGATCGGCGCCATCGACTGGTCGACGCTCGGATCGCTCACGTTCGAAGTGCCCGACCTCGAGACCTTCCGGTGTCTGGCGCTCGCCTACGAGGCCGCCCGTCTTGGTGCGGGCGCCCCGGCCGTCTTGAGCGCCGCCAACGAGGTCGCGGTCGAGGCGTTCCTCGGCCGGCGCATTTCCTGGCTCGCCATCGCCGACGTGGTGGCGGCGACCCTTGACGAGGTTGGCGCGCCGTCGGCCGATACCCTCGACGACGTGATGGCGGCCGATGCTCTCGCGAGGGAGGTGGCGACGGTCGTCGTCGCGCGCTCCGAGGGGTCGGCGACGTCATGAGGGACCCGCTCGAGGAAACCCAGCTTCAGCCGCGTCGCACGGGCTTGGTTGCCCTCGGGGTGGTCGTCGCGCTGGTCGCGGTCGGGGTCGTGAACCCCACCGCCCTGGGGACGATCGGCGTGCTCGTCGGCATCATCCTGATGATCATGCTGCACGAGGCCGGTCACTACCTCACGGCCAAGTGGTCCGACATGAAGGTCACCGAGTTCTTTCTCGGATTCGGGCCCCGGCTGCTCTCGGTGCGCAAGGGCGAGACCGAATATGGGGTGAAGGCCATCCCCGCCGGGGGCTACGTCCGCATCATCGGCATGAACAACCTCGAGGAGGTCGACCCGGCCGACGAGCCGCGGACCTTCCGCTCCAAGCCATATCGCAACCGGCTCCTGGTAGCCGTGGCCGGTTCGTTCACCCACTTCGTGATGGCGATCCTGCTGTTGTGGTTGATCTTCGCCGCCCTCGGGGTGCCCAACCCTGACCGTCCGCTGCCCGTCGTTCGCGCTCTTGTGAAAGAGGAACCTGCCAAGCTGGCGGGAATAGAGAAGAACGATCGCATCACAGCTATCGACGGCCACCGGGTCGATGCCTGGGACGATGTCCCCGCGCTCGTCGAACCGCACGCCAATGACGAGATCCTGATCACAGTCGAGCGCGATGGTCGACTGCATGACATCGCCGTGACTCCCCGCGCGCGCGAGTTGAAGGATGGGGGAGCGGTGGGATTTCTAGGCATCCAACCCGATGTTGTGATCGAGAAGACGCCGATGCGGACAGCGTTGAGCGACGCCGTCACCGACACCTTCGGAATCGCCAAGGAGTCGATCAAGGCCGTGGGGAGCTTCTTTGCCCCGTCCAACCTGTCCGACTACGGGAAGGCGCTCACCGGCCAAAAGAAGGCCGAAGACGAGAATCGGTTCCTCTCCCCGGTTGGGGCCACCCAGGTGGCGTCCCAGGCCGTCGAGGAGGGCCTTCGCGAGGTGCTCACGTTCCTCGCCCTCATCAACATCTTCGTGGGAACGCTCAACATGTTCCCGCTCCCGCCGCTCGACGGCGGCCACGTCGCGGTCGCGACCTACGAGAAGGTCGCGTCGATGATCAAGCGCCGCCCGGTGCAAGTCGACATGGCGAAGGTCATGCCCGTCGCCGCGGTCGTCGTGATGATCCTGCTGTTCATCGGATTGTCGGCGCTCTACCTCGACATCTTCCAGCCGGTCGACGTCGGGTTCTGACCTTCTGCTGAGCGCTCGCGTCCCCCAGAATGGGGCAATGGAACGGGTGTGGGTCGTGGGCGACTCCGGGAGCGGGAAGACCTCCATGGCGCGCGCCATCGCCGAGCGTCTCGCCGCGCCGCACGTCGAACTCGACGCCTTGTTCCACGAGCCCAACTGGACCCAGGCCGACGACGCCGTGTTTCGCGGTCGCGTCGACGAGGCGACTGCGGGCCGTCGGTGGGTGGTGGACGGCAACTATCAGTCACGGGTTCTGGATCTCCAAACACGCGCCGACACGATCGTGTGGCTCGACTACCCGGTGCGAATCCGGTGGCCTCGCGTCGTGCGTCGCTCGATTCGCCGTGCCGTCGACAAGCAGGAGCTGTGGAACGGAAATCGAGAGCAACTGTCGTTCTGGGTCCGACCGGACCACCCCATCTGGTGGACCTTGACCCACCACCGCACGATCCGGCGGGAGTACACAGCGGTGAGCGACGAGCGCTGGCTCCGGTTCCGGCACCCGCGCGCCGCCGAGCGGTGGCTGCGGACTCTTGCACGGGGGTAGTCATCGGGCATGGCCTCCCACGTGGATCCCCATCTCCTGGACCACCGCCCTCACGCAACCCGGACGGCCTGAGCCGCCGCCGCGAGGGCATCGGCGACATCTTCGATGTTCGCGGCGTCGCCGTGCAGCCCACGCGGTCCGGGCGGGATCTCCACCTGACAGCCGCCGCCCCGGGTGAGGTTGACCGGATTGCGGGGATCAATGCCGCGGGCACCTCGCGGGATGCGGTCGAGATCGTCGACGACCGGATGGCCAGGGAGCCGAGCGCGCAGGGAGCCGGCGACAATCGCCGCCAGCGACCGGTTCCTTCCCCCGAGGAGGAAGGACGTGGGATACCAGAACCGCTCCCACACGTGCGCTCGGTCCTCGGGCCATGTCTCCCGAGGCGGCACCCAGTCCCACCACCACGCGTCGCGTCCATAGCCATGGACCGAGATGACCACGTCGACGTGGTCGAGGAACCGCGCGAGATGCGGGCTCTGCGCGGGGTCGTACTGGTAGGACGGGAGATGCCAGCGCAGCGTCGGCGGCTGGATGACGCCGTAGAGCGAGGCGTCGCACCCGTCGGCGGCGAGTCGGGCGATGACGTCGGTCTCGCGATCCTGATTTCCGCCGTGGAGGGCGAGGAACCCGACGGTGGAGCTCCGTAGCTCGCAGATCTCCTCGACCCCCGGCTCGGCGAGCAGTCCCTTCAACATCGCGCCGTTGGTCACCCGGTCCTCACTCCTTGGTTACGAGCGCCGGCATTCCGCGTGCTCGAGTCAGTGCATCGGCGGCGGGACGTCGTCGAGGTCTCGCCGCCGTCGCTTCTGAACTTGGTGTTCCATCGCGCGGACCCCGCTGAGGATCAGGACCACGAGGGCGGTGGCCACGACCGCGAGCGGAACGAGGCCGAAGCCGGTGCCGACTCCGATCGCGGCGGCAAAGAACAGTGAGCCGGCGGTGGTGAGGCCCTCGACGCGCATGTCTCCTTCGCGGGTGATGATGGTGCCCGCGCCGATGAACCCGATCCCCATGATCGCGGCTTGGAGCGCGCGTGCGGGATCGCCCATGTGCCCGCCGGCGTCGAAGAACACCGTGCGCCCGACGGCCGCGACGAGACCGGTGGCCCCCGCCACCATCATGTGGGTGCGAAGCCCGGCCGGCTTGTTCGCCGTCTCGCGGTCGTAGCCGATGATCCCACCGAGCACGGCGGCGATGGCCACGAGGCCCGCGGACTCGAGCTGGCTACTCCAGGAGTAGGTGAAGTCCACCGATCGCGGAACCTACTCGCTCAGAAGGGGCGATCGTGGTTCCCTCGCGACGACCCCCGCGAGAACAAGAAGGCGGCGACGATGAGCAGCACGAGGAATACGACGAGAAACGCCATGGGGCGTTCTTACCCACGGCAGGACCGCTTCAAGCCCTCCGAGTGACGGGTCCGTCGCCGAACCCCCGTCGGCAGCCGTGGTGCGCGCACGTCGTACGCTGGTGGCGATGCTCACCACGTACGAGCGCCGAGCCACTCGCCAGATCATGGTCGGCGACGTTGCGGTCGGTGGGGGCGCGCCGATCTCGATCCAATCGATGACGACGACCAAGACGGCCGACGTCGAAGGGACCCTCGCCCAGATCTACGCCCTTGCCGGCGCCGGCGCCGACATCGTCCGGTGCACGTGCAACGAGACCGAGGCCGCGGAAGGTTTGGCCGAGATCGTGCCGCGATCGCCCGTCCCGATCGTCGCCGACATTCACTTCCAATACCGGCTCGCCCTCGCCGCCATGGAGGCCGGCGTGCACGCGCTTCGCCTCAACCCGGGCAACATCCGAAAGGCCGACCACGTCAAGACGGTGGCGAAGGAAGCCAAAGACCGAGGACTCCCCATCCGCATCGGGGTCAATGCCGGAAGCCTCGATCCCGAGATCGCGGATCGCCACGGGGGTGCCACGCCGGAAGCGCTCGTGGAAT
>Ga0209640_10002349_pt1 | contig 16480 bp, 14 predicted proteins | sample RifCSP10_1_FD_184018 | JGI IMG/M metagenome (GOLD analysis project Ga0209640, IMG submission 184018) | Soil microbial communities from Rifle, Colorado - Rifle CSP2_sed 10_1 (SPAdes) (version 2) | ecosystem: Environmental > Terrestrial > Deep subsurface > Rock core/Sediment | place: Rifle... | reverse complement strand
ATAGGCTCGCGCTGAACATCCTTCGGCAGCTTTTTCAGATACTCGCGCATGTTCCTACCGAGCACCGGGCCTATGTCGCCGTAGGCCTTCGGGTCGCGATTGTAAACATGCTCGGAGACTCCGCCCGACAAGACGATGTGTTGCACCTGATTAAAACCTTTGTAGTTGACGAACGGCGGCGTCACCCTGAGCGATCTCGCCATCGGTGAGTTCGGTCCTTCCTCGATGGCCTCGAAGAGAATCTTCGCCATGTAGGCGCCGAGGTCTTCTTTCATCTTGTCGCTGATCGTCTGGCCCAGCTCGACTTGGTAGCCAAGTTCTTTCATCATCGTCCGCCCGGGATCTTCGATGCGCGTGATTTTGTCTTTTTCGTCGAAGGCAATTAGCCGCGCGCCAATGCTGATCGCGGCCGTTTGCGTCACGACTCCGTCTTCGACCAGAGAAAACTTGGTCGTGCCGCCGCCCATGTCGACGTTGAGCACGGTTTTATGCTCGCTCTTGGAAAGATCCACCGCGCCGCAGCCGTAGGCGGCGAGTAACGCTTCATGGTTGTGGCCGGCCGCCGCGCAGATAAATTTGCCGGAGTACTTGGCGAAGTTCTCAACGATCGGTTGGGCATTTTCCTTTTTTAACGCCTCGCCGGTAATGATCACCGCGCCGGTGTCGATATCCTCGGGCGTTAACCCCGCTTCTTTGTACGCGCTTTGGATGAAAGCGTTGACCTTATCGGTATCGATCTTGGTCGCCGAGGTATAAGGCGTCAGCATGATCGGCGAACGATAAAGCACTTCGCGATTGGTGACTCTAAACTTGCCCGACAGCGACGCGCCTTCGCGCCGTAAAGTGATCAGTGAAAAAATCAGATGCGAAGTCGAAGAGCCGATGTCAATGCCCACGCTCTTGAGCGAGAACATTTCCAGACCCTCGATATCGGTGACGATCTCACCTTCCTTGATGATAAAGTTATCGGGATGGTCGTGGTCGTAAATATCATCGTGCATGAGTTTGCCTCTATCCGCCATTTTTTACGTCCTTCATAAACAGGAATCCCCGCTCTCTGGAGCGGGGATTCCACAAACAACTTCTGGGAAATTTTTTGCCGTCAGTGGTTTATTGTTTACCCATCGCCTTGGACCACTCGTAGTCCGGATTGCTGTAACACTCGGCGGGCATTTCGCTCTTGATGCCGCGTTTGGCCAGTTCTTCTTCGAACTTCTGGCGAATAAACGCATCTTCTCTCGGATACTCGATTTGATCCTTGGCGCGGTCCTCCACTTTCTCGGCGTGACCGTGGAACTGCATGGGCGGATGGAGCGCGAGATAACGCGCCATGTCGCCGCCGGCGTTAAAATGTTGATGGAACCATTTATCGGGCGGCGTGATCATGCTGCACTCGTGCCAAGGGCAAACGATCTTTTCTTTGCCCTCTTCCCACATGATGGAGTAGCCTTCGCCCGCCGGAATGATGATCGCACGCCCGGGACCATGCCGATGCGCTTTCTTGTACGTTTTCGGCGCGAACACCGACATATGAGCCGTCAGCTCGGAATTGGGAAACTGCATAAAGACGCTCTTACCGCCGGCGCCGCGCCGCTCGTTGGCATCGAGCTTGTTCCAGGCGCGCATGTCGGGAAAAAAATTGCCGTACCAAAACGCGCGCATGCCCAAGCCCTCATCGGCGTCCTTGGCTTGCACCATCTTCGCTTCGGAGTAAAAGTCACCGTCGGCGACCGTGTTTTTCGGCTCGTAAGGGTTGTTGAAATACATGTCGGGCTCCGGCAACGCCGACATCGCCATCGGCATGTAGCTGTAGTGGAACAGCCGGATCGGCTTATCGCCCTGCATATTGCTGAAGACATGCCAGTGATTACGCGGCACTAAATACATCGAGTGCTCTTGCCACTCGAAGTTTTTCTTTGGCTTGCCTTCGTTCGCCCACACGGTCGTGAGCCCGCGGCCGGACAAGACATAGACGATTTCGTCGAGGGCAAATTTCACCGGCGGCAACGATTTGCCGGGAGGAATCTCGGAGACCCGCGAGGCACTCACGCCTTCTTGGCCGAGCAGCTGGATAAATGCCGATTTGCAGCCGCGCTCTTCCCACCACTCCAGCTCAATCGTGCGCAAGTCTTCGATGAAATAGCCCCGGTGAATCGGAATTCCCTTCGATTTCATCCAACGGTCGTAGGTGAATTCCTTGCTCCACATCGTGACCACCGGTTCTTGTTTGACAACATCGGCCATAAATCGTCCCTCCCCTTATCTCTACTTTTATCGCCTTGCTTCTTTACTGGCAACCTGGAGCCGGATGAGCGACCGCTGCAGCGCATGCTCAGCCGGCTTAAAGCTTTCGTCCTCGTAGTTAACTTCGGTGAGGATTTTTTTCGCCTGTTCTTTGGCGCCCTGCGCGCGCTCCACGTCGATTTCCCAGGGAAATTCGGCCGCGGTCGCCAGCACGGTCATCACATTATCCAAAACCTCGGCATAACCGCCGGCAATCGCGATGAATTGCTTCTTCGGCCCCTGTTTGTAGCTCAACTCACCAGGCACGAGGGTGGATAGAAAATCGATATGGTTGGGCAGCACGCCAAACTCGCCCAACTCACCCACGGCGGTAACCTCATCGACTTCCTCGTCGAAAACCAGCCGGGTCGGCGTTACCACTCTGAGTCTGATTTTATCTGCCATGGTATTCAATGAATTGCTAAACTCGTAGGGGCGCAGCATGCTGCGCCCCTACTTTGGCCGCCGGTTGTCTGTGCCTGATGCCTGCTCAGTTGGCCGCCATCTTTTTGGCTTTCTCGATGGCCTGTTCGATCGTGCCGACCATGTAGAAAGCCTGTTCCGGAATATCGTCATGCTTGCCGTCGACAATCTCTTTGAAGCCGCGGATGGTGTCTTTCAATTCCACGTAGGCCCCCGGAGTTCCCGTGAACGCCTCCGCGACGTGAAAGGGTTGCGATAAAAACCGTTGAATTTTGCGCGCGCGCGCCACCGTCATGCGATCTTCTTCGGAAAGCTCGTCCATGCCCAAAATGGCGATGATGTCCTGCAAGTCTTTATAGCGCTGCAAAATCACCTGCACCTGGCGCGCGACGTCGTAATGCTCGGCGCCGACGATCAACGGGTCGAGAATGCGCGAAGTCGAATCGAGTGGATCCACCGCAGGATAAATTCCCAGCTCGGCGATCTGCCGCGACAGAACCGTGGTCGCGTCCAAATGCGCGAAGGTCGTCGCCGGCGCCGGGTCGGTCAAGTCGTCGGCGGGAACGTAAATCGCCTGCACGGAGGTAATCGAACCTTTGCGCGTCGTCGTGATTCGTTCTTGCAGCTCGCCCAAGTCGGTCGCCAACGTCGGCTGGTAACCGACCGCGGAAGGCATGCGGCCGAGCAAGGTCGATACTTCCGAGTTCGCCTGGGTAAAACGGAAGATGTTGTCTAAGAACAAAAGCACGTCGCGGCCTTCGTCATCACGGAAATATTCGGCGAGCGTGAGCGCCGTCAAGGCGACGCGCGCGCGCGCGCCCGGCGGCTCGTTCATCTGGCCGTAAACTAAAGAAGCTTTGTTGATAACGCCCGACTCTTTCATTTCCAGCCACAAGTCGTTGCCTTCGCGGGTGCGCTCGCCAACGCCGCCGAAGACCGAAAAACCGCCGTGCTTCATGGCCACGTTGTTGATGAGCTCCATAAGAATAACAGTCTTGCCGACCCCGGCTCCGCCGAACAGGCCGACTTTGCCGCCGCGCGCATAAGGCGCGAGCAGATCGACGACTTTGATGCCGGTCTCGAGCGCTTGAACCTTAGTTTCCTGATCGACGAATTCCGGAGTTGGGCGATGGATCGGATAGCTTTTCTTGGCATTGACCGGACCCATTTCATCGACCGGCTCGCCGATGACGTTGAGCACGCGCCCGAGCGTCTCTTCGCCCACGGGCACGGTAATGCCGGTGCCGGTGTCCATCACGTCGAGGCCGCGCACCAGACCTTCGGTGGTATCCATAGCGACGCACCGCACCGTGCTTTCACCCAAGTGTTGCGCCACCTCCAAAACCAGGTTCCACGGCTGGTCGTCAATCGCCGCGTTGGATACCTTCAAGGCGTTGTAAATCGGCGGCAGCGCAGCGTCGGAAAACTCAACATCGACGACCGCGCCGAGAACCTGGGTAATTTTCCCCATGCCCATAACTTCAAACCTCCCAAACTCGTGCTACTTCAACGCTTCCGCCGTGCCGATGATTTCCATCAGCTCGCGGGTGATCGACGCCTGGCGCGCCCGGTTCATCTGCAGAGTCAAACTCCCGATCATCTTCGAGGCATTGCTGGTGGCCGAATCCATCGCGGTCATGCGTGCACCGTGCTCGCTCGCGATCGCTTCCAAAAGCGCCCGTTGGATCGCCACGTCGGTAATTCTCGGCAAGAGGCTGGCCAAAAGCTGCTCGACCCCGGGCTCGTATAAGTACTCGGTGGCTTGCTCCGCCGCTACCTCGGCGCTCTCCGCCAAGGCAATCGGCAGGATTTTTTCCAACGTCGGCACTTGCGAGAGAGCCGAGCGAAAGCGGCTGTAAAGGATGTAAACCGCGTCGGTCTCGCGGTTGGTGAAACGGGCGATTAACTTCTGGCCGATTTCCGCCGCCAACTCATCGGCAGGCGTGGCCAGAATCCCGATATAGCGCTCGGCGATGGCGGACCGACGGCGGCGAAAATAGTCCGCGCCCTTGCGTCCGACCAGCGCCAGTTCGATTTCCGTATCGCCGCTGTTTTTCCTGATGAAAGCTTCGGCGGCGCGGATCAAATTGGCGTTGTAGCCGCCGCACAGGCCACGGTCTGAGGTAAACAACACCAAAAGAGTCTTTTTTTCCTCGCGCCCCTGAAGCAACGGATGAGCGGCGCTCGAAACCCGCGCCGCGACGTTTGCCAAAAGCTCGGTCATCTTCTCCGCATAAGGGCGCGCCGCTATCGCCGCGTCTTGAGCGCGGCGCAGCTTGGCGGCCGAGACCATCTTCATGGCCTTGGTGATTTGCTGGGTGTTGCGAACCGAGCTGATCCGCTTCCGTATCGCCTTGAGAGTCGCCATACATGCTGAGTTTCTAGTTTCTAGTCCCTGGTTTCTGGTTATCTAGGAACTAGAAACCTGAAACCAGAAACTTAGGCTTTGAAATTCTCCTTAAACTGTTCCAGGGCTTTGTTGATCTTGGCGCGCAACTCAGCATCCAGCTCTCTTTTCCTGAGAATGTCGGCGTAGATGTCGGGCTGCTTCAGCTCGATAAAGGTATAGAGCTCCTGCTCGTATTTTTTCAACGCGCTCACCGGCAGGTCATCGACGAATCCGTTGGTGCCGGCGTAAATGATCAGAATCTGCTTTTCTACCGGCAGTGGCTGGTATTGGCCCTGCTTGAGCAACTCGACCAGGCGCGCGCCGCGGTTAAGTTGACGCTGGGTGGCTTGGTCGAGATCCGAACCAAACTGGGCGAACGCCGCCATTTCCCGATATTGCGCCAACTCCAGCCGCAGTGTGCCAGCGACCTGTTTCATCGCCTTGATCTGGGCGTTGCCGCCCACCCGCGAAACCGAAATGCCGACGTTGATCGCCGGACGCACGCCAGAGTAAAAGAGATCGCTTTCCAAAAAGATCTGGCCATCGGTGATTGAAATCACGTTGGTCGGAATATACGCGGATACGTCGCCCGCCTGAGTCTCGATGATCGGCAACGCCGTCAGCGAACCGCCGCCGCGCGCGTCGCTCATCTTGGCACCGCGCTCGAGCAGCCGGGAGTGGAGATAAAAAACATCGCCGGGGTAGGCTTCGCGCCCCGGCGGCCGGCGCAACAGCAGTGACAATTGGCGATACGCCACTGCATGCTTGGAGAGGTCGTCGTAGACGACCAGCGCATGGCCGCCGTTGTCGCGGAAATGTTCGCCCATGGTGCAGCCCGAATAGGGTGCGATGTACTGTAAAGGCGCCGCCTCCGACGCCGTCGCCGCGACCACGATGGTGTAATCCATGGCGCCGTACTCGCGCAGCTTGTCGACGACCTGAGCCACCGTCGAGCGCTTTTGGCCGATGGCGACGTAGATGCAGATGACGTTGCCACCTTTTTGATTGATGATCGTATCGATGGCGACGGCGGTCTTGCCGGTCTGACGGTCTCCGATGATAAGCTCGCGCTGGCCGCGGCCGATTGGGATCATGCCGTCGATTGCCTTGATGCCGGTTTGGAGCGGTTCTTTCACGGGCTGGCGCGCCACGATGCCGGGCGCTTTGATTTCGATCCGTCTGGTTTCCTTGGAATTGATTGGACCGCGACCATCGATCGGCTCGCCAAGGGCATCAACGACGCGGCCGATCAGCTCTTTTCCGACCGGAACTTCGGCGATGCGCCCGGTGCGTTTGACCGTATCGCCCTCCTTGATCATGTGGGTCTCACCGAACAGCGCGGCGCCGACGTTGTCCTCCTCCAAATTAAGCGAAATGCCGTAAATCTCGTGGGGAAATTCCAACAGCTCGCCGGCGGCGACCTTGTCGAGTCCGTAAATGCGGGCGATTCCGTCGCCGGTGGAAAGCACCGTCCCGATTTCTTGGATCTCCACCGTCTTCTCGTAATCGCGAATCTGTTCTTTAATGATCCGGCTAATCTCCGCTGTTCCGATCTCCATAAGCTCGCTCCTTAGTAAACGCGCGCGATCCGCTGCTTCATTCTTTCAAGCTGCGTACGAATGCTGCCGTCGTAGACTTTGCCTTCCAATTCGATCAACAGCCCGCCAAGCAGTTCCTCGTCCGTTTCTTCCTGCATCACGACGTCCTTGCCGGAGATGCCGCGCAACTGCTGGCGCAGCTGCTCCGCCAAAACCGTATCGAGCCCAGTGGCGCTTACCACTTTTGCTTCGACCCGGCCCTTCGCTTGGTTGAGCAGACCCCGATAGCTGCTCACGATCCCCGCCAGATGGACCAAACGGTCGCGCTCAAGCAACAGCGAGAAGAATTTCACCGTCAGTGGCGACAGCTGCTGGCCTTCGACTACTTGGTTGAGAATTGTCCTGCGGGCGCCTAGGGCGAAGGTCGGATTGTTCAGGACTTTTTGCAAATCTGATTCGTTATAGAGCGTAAAAAACTGCTCGATCTCGCGGCCGATCTGCTCTTCGTGGCCCGCTTCTCGCGCGAGTTGAAAGAGCGCCTTGCTATATCTCCGACTGAGACGGCCTTCGATCATCGCGATTGCCCGATCTGCTCGATGAATTGTTGCACCAGGCGGCGCTGATCTGCCGGCGAGATGCTCCTCTGCACCAGCTCGCGTGCCATGGCTTCCGCTTGGCGAGCCATTTCCTCGATAAGACTTTGCCGCGCCGTCTTGACTTCCACGTCGGCAAGAAAGCCCGCGTCTTCCCGGATCTTCGCTGCGACGATCTGGGCGTCTCCGAGCAGTCTGGCTTTTTCCAGTTCACCTTCCTGACGCAGCAAGGACTGAATCGATTGAATCTCCTGATCCACGCCGGCGAGCTTGACGCGATATTCGCGGACCAGCGCCTCGGCTTTCTGCTTTTTCGCAGCCGCCTGGGCCATCATCGCCACAATGTCTTCGCGCCGCGAGCGCAGGAAATTGCGCACCAGCGGCACGGCGAAGTAGTAAAGAATCCCGGCGTAAAGAATGAAATTTATCGCCGGATAGATGATTTCGCCGATCGACGGCTCATGATGCACGGCACCGCTGCCGGCGGCCCATGCTTGAGTCGCCCTGAAGAGCCCGACTCCGCTCACACCACCTTCCTCCCCAACGCTTTGCTGGCCATGTCTGCCGCTAGCGCGGCTGCTTCCGCCGCGGCGATCCGCCTTTCCTGCTCAAGCGCACTAGCGATCTCTCGGCGTGCGCGTTCGAGAGTCTGCGCCGCTTGCTCGCGCGCCTCCGCAAGGATTTTCTCCCGCTCCAGCCGTCCGTTTTGCAAAATTGCTTCTTTGGCAGCGTAACCCGCCGCGCGCGCTTGAACGATTTTCTCCTCGTACTGCACGCGCAATCGGGCGCCTTCGTGCTCCAGATCCGAGGAATCATGTTGCGCACCAGTGGTTCTCTGCTCGCGCGCTTCGAGCAATTTCAAATACGGTTTAAAGAGAATTCTATTGAGGATCAGCCACAGGATGATGAACAGGACAACTTGGTACAGGATGCTGATATCTAAAGAAATCATTTCGTCACTTCTGGACTACACCTTCGCGAGTGCCGTGCTCGCTCGGGCGTTTGAAACCCAAGCCCCAAATATAAAAAAACCTACGATGATGAACGTAGGATCTCGGGATGGAATCGAACGGCGAACCGAAGTCTAGCTTTTGGATTCGGCTTGTAACTTTGTTGACGGCGCCGCCGCAGCCCGCTCAACGCTTACGCTTCTCGCATTAGCCACTCCGCCCATTGGCTTGGCCACTCCCATGGAGCAGTCACCGTCAAACATCGCGCCCTCGGTAATTACCAAACGGGGGGTATTGACATCGCCGGTCAGGCGCGCCGGAGCCAGCAACTCGACTCTTTCCTTGGCAGTAACATTACCCTCGACCTTGCCGCGGATAATGACCACCTGCCCGGATATTTTGGCGTGAACTTCCGCGCCGTCACCGATGGTCAGAGCGCCCTGACACTGGATCTCGCCATCCACCGTGCTATCGATTCTGGCGGGGCCTTGAAAGCTCAGCTGACCGCTGACGCGGCTGCCTTTATACAGATAGCCGACCAACCCGGCCGCTGAAGCCGGTGGAACCTCGACTTTGGTTGTCGGTTTAGGATCAGGCGCGGCAAGCACTGGAGTACCCTCAGGCGCCGGCTTCACGGCCTGCGGAGTCTTCACAGGCTCCGATGCCGACCCCTTTTTTCCACCAGGGTTTCGATCAAACCATGACATGTACTGCTTCCCCTTGTCTGGGCAGAGTTTCCTATAACATCCGAAAACCTCGTTGTCAAAACACCGTTGCTGGCGGCAGTCGCATCCAACACCGCAACGGTCCTAGGGCTGCGTAATATCTCCGCGGCTTTTAGATGCTGAATCAGTTTTCCCGATTTTTCCACCCTTCTGCTTGACCGCCGCCTCGCCTTTGATTAGTTTAACAGACGGTTTTGTACTGCAGAGTGAACCATGATCGTTACCTCCGGGATATCTTGCAGCGATTAGGAATCCGATCATTAAATATTCTTGTCGGCCGGCGACGCCTTCCATACTGGCCAGGCAGCGATATTATTTTGCCCCGCGGTTGATCGTCGGCGCTGGGTGCGGGAGCACATACGTTTTGTCAATAAGTCGTAGCGGAATTGCGACAGAAATGAGGCTTTGGATGTTTGCGAAATTGCTAGTCGTCTTAGCGTTATTGTTGAGCATGTCGATTGGCACGGCGGCGCAAAATCCTGAAAAGAAGGGTCCCGTCTACGCCACTTTGAAAACCAGCATGGGTGATATCATCATCCAATTATTCGACGATAAAGCGCCTAACACGGTCGCTAACTTCATCGGATTGGCAAGTGGAGCCAAAGAATGGAGCGATCCCAAAACTGGCGAAAAGGTGAAACGGCCGCTCTATAACGGCACGATTTTTCACCGGGTCATTCCTGGCTTTATGATCCAGGGTGGCGATCCGTTGGGCAACGGCACTGGCGGACCGGGGTTTCGCTTTGCCGACGAGTTCCACGCCGAACTCAAGCACACTAAAGCGGGCATGGTGTCGATGGCCAACGCTGGTCCGAACACCAACGGCAGCCAATTCTTCATCACTCAAAAAGCGACACCGTGGCTCGACGGCCGCCATAGTGTTTTTGGCGTAGTGGTCAAAGGTCAAAACGTCGTCGATGCCATCATCAATGTCCCGCGCGACTCGCGCGACCGGCCGGTCAAAGACGTCGTGATCAAAGAGGTGATGATCAGCCGCGGCAGTTTTTAATTTCCTGATTCAGAGCCGGCGATCCGTCCGCTATTCCAGGTCGTAGAGCACGCCCACCTGCTCGCTCACGGCGCGCAACCCTTTCAATACGGACGCCATCAGCGGGATGCCGCGCTCAGCTCGCTCTTGCGCGGTCTCGAACTCAATTTCCCCGGCGACATAGACACGCTCCTGTCCCGCAATTGGCGGGGTTGCCTTCAAATCCCGGATCAAACGATCCATGTCGCGTTTGAACTCATCTGCCCGGCGAAACGTGTCGATCCGAATTGCGCCGAAAAAATGGCCGCGCGGATCCTGGTTGTCATTGAGCGCTGTAATCGTGCCGGTGAGTACGCCGCAGAGAACTTCGACGACAATGGCCAGGCCGTAACCTTTGTGGCTGCCGCCGTCGCGCGTGCCGCCGAGCGGCAGCAAGCGGCGTGCCTGCTGCGCCGTGCGCGGATCATCAGTCGCCGCGGCGCTTTCGTTCAGCGCCCAACCGAGCGGAATCGGTTTTCCCCGGCGTGCCGCAAGCTCCAGCTTTCCGGCCGCCGCGGTAGTCGTCGCCATATCGAGCACAAACGGCAGCTCTCGGTCGGCCGGCACGGCAAAGCACATCGGATTAGTGCCGAACTTCGCTTCGCGCCCGAAGGTCGGAACCACCTGGCGACTCGCGTTGGTCATGGCGATCCCAATCATGTCGTGCGGCAAGGCCAACATAGAATAGTACGCCGACATGCCGTAATGCCTGCTGTTGCGCACGCCGACCATGCCGATGCCGGATTCCCGCGCCTTGCGAATCGCCATTTCCATTGCCCGATGCCCAATGACCATGCCTATGCCGCGATCGCCGTCGACCAGCGCGGTTGAAGCGCTTTCGGAAATCACTCGAAGGTTCGCGCGGGCGGTCATCGAGCCTTCGGTCAACCATTTCACGTACCATGCATGGGGGTTAAAACGGATGACGCCATGCGTGTCCACGCCGCGGAGATCCGCCGCCACAAGAACTTTGGCGGCGATCTCGGCGTCGTCCGCCGGCACGCCGAGCCTTTCAAAGCTACGCGCCACGAAGCGGATTAGCTTTAGATGATTGACTCGCTTCATTTCTGAGCGGTTCGTCTCCATGATTGATTCCTCCCGGCTTGAGCGCTTGGTATGCCTTAGCTTCGAAGCTCGCTTTCCGTCGCGTTGTGCTGCTTGGATTGTGCGCCGTGAGCCTGCCGTCAATGCAGCTCAGCGCCGCGCAGGTCTTCATGGCCCGGCGACTGAGATCGCTCTTTTCTTCCAGCTTCAATGCAACCAATCGAGCAGCGCGCTCTCGAGGTAAATGATGACGGTCACCAGCACCAGCATGACCAAGATAACCGGCGTCATTTCCTTGATCCAACGCAGCGGCGTATAGCGCTCGTCCACCTCCCGGCGAATAAACGCAAAGGCGACCACCGATTGCGCCGAGCCGATATGCGTCAAGCAGCCACCGAGCGCATAGCCGGCGATCTGTGCCATGGCGAACAAATGCATAATCGTGATGTCGAGACCATGAAGCGCTCGCGACGCAAAGTCGGCAACCACGTTGTTGTCGAGAATTGCCGACAGAAACGTACAGCCGATAAACTGCGCGAACGCCACATGACCGTGGCCGAGCACTTCGACGCCTTGATGGATGAGCACCTGGAGCGCGTCGAAAAATCCCGCCTTGGTCAACAGCGTAATGGAAAGAAATAGCGGAAACAGAAAATAATACTCGGCGTATTCGTGCCGCGCCTCACGCAACGCGAGCGCGCGCATTTTGGGGAGGGTGACGATGCCCAGCAGGGCGACCAAAAAACCGGCGAATGAGGCCACGAAGAGCGGCACATTGTGGTCGATGCCATGCGCGATCAGCAGGCCGACGAACGGCACGAGGGCGAAGGCGCCGACCTTTTGCGCCTGCCGACGGCGTTTCGCCGAGCGAGCGATGACCTCGTCGACCACATTCTCCGCCTCGCTCGCGCCCTGATGGTCGCCGGCCGCGTCGAGCACGTAGTGGCGGTCGAGCGATTCCGCCAGCTCTTCGCTGACGAAGTGGCCCAATAATTTTTGCCGCGTCGCTTCCGGCACATCCTCATGAACCAGAGCGATTCCCAGTGTTTCGCCGTCCCGCAACCGTTGGATGACGCGATCGGCCGTCTCGCCAAGCTCGGCGCCGTGGTTCTCGATCAGCTGAATGCTGCTCAATACCTCGCCGTGACGGGCGGCCTGCAGAAAGCGCACATCCTCGGCATTGGCGTCAATCACGTCCATCGCGTCGAGATGGATTCGTCCGCCGCCGATTTTTTGCTTCAGCTGCCAGGCGATGACGAGATAGCAGGCGACAGCCGCAGGCGCGCAGTAGCGCAGGAAAAAAGCGTTATCAAGGTACGGATGCAAGTTAGCTTTCATGATGAGATTGGGCGGCTCGCCATAGGCCAGCCAAATCCCGCAGACCGTCGTCACTGCGGTGCACACCATGACGGCGTAGCGCACCGCGGCCGTCGGCGCGGCCGCCAGCATCATGATGATCACCAGCGTGCGGATCGTCAGTCCGATCATTGAAACGCCGTCGAGAATTCCTGAAGCGAAAGCGACCACCGCGGTGACCGAAATCATCGTCGGCAAAATATTGCCGCGATAGCGCCGCAACAGATAAAAGGTGATTCCTTCCAGCAGCCGGGTTTGCGCGATTACCGCGACAAAAAAGGTCAAACCGAGAATGAACAACATCGTGTCGGCGTGTATCAGGTGGTCCAGGCCGTGGAACGACAGCAGGTTACGCCGCACCCACAGCCACCACCCGCTCTCGGCGATCTCGCGGTGCCACTGCGAACCCTCCAGCCCGCAAAAGGTCGCCACGATGACGAGAGACATGCCATACGTGAGCGCGTTCTTGTGAATTTGATACTTGAACGAGCCGAACAGGAACAAGCCGAGTATCGTGGCAAACACTTCCGCGGCCAAAAGCCCGAGCGGCAGTGTGACCGTTCTGCCGGCCACGAGCAGAGCGGCGGCGATAATCGCGCAACCGATCACGAATCGCCAGGCGGAGAGCATGACCACACTGCCGCTCGCGCCGTGCTCGTTGTTGGTTTCATTGACTGTCATAACACTCATCTTGGCTCGCCGTTCGCAATTATTGCGAGCATTAACACGCCGCGCAGATGAAACCAAATTAGCTGCGCGTTTTTTCGCTTCGCGCAATGCAAAGTCTTCTTCGCACGAAATGCGGCCTCGCCACACCAGCCGGCAACATCGCGCTGCCTAGACTTGCGTCCTAAAGCGCGACCGCTCGCTTGCGCCGCGAACGACTCTTCAGATTTTAGTGAAGTGAGAAAAATTTCACGATTAGGCGGCCGTCACGCGCCGTGCGGAATTTGCGCGGATAGGGGAAGGATGAACATAGCAGCGCCGGACGAGCGGTCCCGATTCTCGAACGGCAGCATGCCGGGATTAGCGCTATTGGCTCTCCTTCGCTTTGGCGTCGCTCAGGCTCGCGAACGCGCGCAGCAGGTCGATCACTTCGCCGCTCTGGCGAATATTGTATTGCGCATGGGTAGGCGTCATGCCCACGCGAATCGAATACGCGGAGGCTGGCAGTGCCTTGAAGAAATCCTCATCCGTGGCGTCATCGCCGATGCCCAAAATGAAATCATACTCGTCGTCGGTCAGCCAAGACAATGCGGCGGCGCCCTTATTCAAACCCGTGTGACGAATCTCCACGACTTTGTTTCCCTGCACCACTTGGAGATCGGTCTTTGCGCTAAGATTGAGCAAATGGTCGATCAATTCCGGCGCGCATAGTCCCGCTTGCTCAGGATCGGCCATGCGATAGTGCCACGCCACAGAATCTTCTTTCTCCTCGACGAAGGCGCCGGCCATTCGATCGGCATAAATCTCGAGGATTGGCAGCAAATGGCGTTTCCATTCATTGGACAACGGCTTGGCCCGGCGCCAGACTCGATCGCCGAATCTAAGCCATGCTCCATGCTCCGCCACCAGACCGAGGGGTAAATCGCCAAGCCATTCTTCGAGCGTCTGGCGCCCGCGGCCGCTGGCGATGACCACCGTGTTTTTTCGGTCAGCAGCGAGCGACCGCAGCAGTTCACGGCGCGCCGGGTCAGGTCCCGCCAACCCGGGGTGTCGAACCAGCGGCGTCAAAGTCCCGTCGTAATCGAGAAAAAACAGCCGGCGGCGGCTGCTTCGGTAGCGCGCGACGATCTCGCGCCACGCTGCCGGCGAGAGAAGCTTGGATTCGACGCGCTTTTGCACCTCGCGCACAGCCAAAAGCGTGGTCAAAAAATCGTTCGCCCATCGGGTGACGTTATAACGGCGCAACCGGCGCTGCATGAGTCGGTGGCGTTTCTGTTGTTCCATAGGCGGCATTTCCAACGCCTCCTTTAAAGCGGTGGCGATCTCGGCGCGATCATTTGGATTGATGATGATGGCTTCCGGCAGCTCTTTGGCAGCGCCGGCCATCTCGCTGAGGATCAGCACGCCGGCGCCGTCGCCGCGCGTCGCGACGTATTCCTTGGCGACTAAGTTCATGCCGTCCCGCAACGGAGTCACCAGACACACATCGCTCACGGCATAAAGGGCGGCCAGCGAGTTAAACGGCACGTGGCGATATTGGTAAACCACCGGAGTCCAGCCGACCCGGCCAAATCGGCCATTGATCTTGCCGACCAGCTCCTCGATCTGCCGCTTCATCAACTCGTATTGCACGACGCCGATGCGCGACGGCACGACCACCATCAATAGCGCGACCTTGCCGTGATATTCCGGGTTGCTTTCGAGAAACAGCTCGTAACCCTCCAAGCGGTTTGAAATCCCCTTGGAGTAGTCGAGCCGATCGACGGAAAGAATGAGCTTGAGACCAGTGAGCGTGCTTTTGAGCTGACGGATTTCCCGCTCAGTTTCATCGTTCGCCGTCGCGCCGGCGAATTTGTCGACATCGATACCCATCGGAAAAGTGTCCACTTTGACGATGTGATCGGCCGCCAGCACCTGGCTCATTTGGTACTCGTAACCGAGTATCCGCAGCACGCTCTGTAAAAAATGGTGCGTGTATTCGTACGTGTGAAAGCCGACCAGGTCCGCTCCCAGCAACCCCTCCAAGATGTCGCGGCGCCATTCCCCAGGCAGCAGGCGAAATACCTCGAATGACGGAAATGGAATGTGAAGAAAAAAACCGATCGACAATTGCGGTCGCAGAGCTTTTAAAAAGCGCGGTAGCAACATCAAATGATAATCGTGTACCCAGACGACATCGTCAGGTCGCAATACCGACTCAAGCGCATCCGCGAACAATTGATTAATCTGTTTATATTGCTCCCAAAACGTCTTTTGGTAGACCGTATAGGACGGGAAATAGTGAAACAACGGCCAGATCGTAGCGTTGCAAAATCCCAGATAGAAGTGCTCCATCTGCTCTTCGGTGAGAAACACCGGATAGGACTGAAATCTAGCTAAGGCTTCGCGGACAACTTCATCTTGCAGGGAAGCCTCGACGCTGCCCGGCCAGCCGACCCATAGGTGCTCGGCAGGAAGCGCCGAAGTCTGCTCGCGCGATTCTCGGAACGAAGCAAGGCCCGTGACCAAACCTCCAGCGCTCGCATGAAACACGACCCGGCCGTCTTCAACATCGACATTGAACGGTAAGCGGTTCGAAACGATTACCAACCTTCGCCCGTTGAGGTTGGTACGGGCCGCATCTCGGGAGAGCACAGAATCCGTCACAATAAAGGCCTTATCCCAGTTCACGGACCATGATATCACGTGTGAACGCCATGTCACCCGAATGCGCCATGAAGAAGATAATCGACAATTTCAGCTCGTCTTAGCTTGCGATTTAAGCAGCTGTGAAAATTGCTTATGAAGTTTGCTCAGTTTCGCCGGGATTGTGTATTGGCAGTAGGGTTGATACGGATTATTCGCATAAAATTTTTGGTGGTAGTCTTCCGCCGGGAAGAATTCTGTCAGCGGCTCAAGCGCCGTCACGATCGCGTTTCTGAACGTCTTGGCTTCATCGAGCTCTTTGATGAATGCGGCACCTTGATGCCTTTGCTCTTCATCGGCATAGAAGATCGCTGAACGGTACTGAGTGCCGCTGTCATTACCCTGACGGTTCAGCGTCGTCGGGTCATGAGTGGCAAAGAACACCGTCATCAGATCGCGGAAGGAAATCTCGTTGGGGTCGAATTCGATTTTAATCACTTCCGCGTGCCCGGTACTGCCCGAGCAAACTTGCTCGTAGGTTGGATTTTTCGTCGTGCCGCCGGCATAACCGGAGACCACCGAGTGCACGCCGCGCAACTCATCGAACACCGCTTCCGTGCACCAGAAACAACCGCCGCCAAACACGGCGATGTCATTCTTTCCATTGCTCATCCGACCCCCGACTCATGGTTGATTTCGCGTTGCAATTCACAATCCAAACGTTGGCCACTGGCGCCGGCGTGCATAAGATCTGCCCGTCCTCTTTGACGATCGGTCAATACACCAGAAGCGAAATGTGCATCTGTTTCTGCGGCGATATTGGCGCGCGATCGTGCAAAGTTCAAGACCGGCAATGATCGC
>Ga0209640_10002348_pt1 | contig 16487 bp, 10 predicted proteins | sample RifCSP10_1_FD_184018 | JGI IMG/M metagenome (GOLD analysis project Ga0209640, IMG submission 184018) | Soil microbial communities from Rifle, Colorado - Rifle CSP2_sed 10_1 (SPAdes) (version 2) | ecosystem: Environmental > Terrestrial > Deep subsurface > Rock core/Sediment | place: Rifle... | reverse complement strand
CGGGGATTTCAGTACGGAGACGGGCTGTTCGAGACCATTGCGGTAAAAAACGCGGCGCCGCTCTTGTGGGACTTGCATATGCAGCGCCTGAAGCGCGGTGCCGCGCGGCTCGGCATTAAATCGCCTGACGAGCAACTGATACATGAAGAAGCCGAATTCGTTTGCCGCGGTACCGACCGCTCCGTACTGAAGATTATTCTTACGCGAGGGGTTTCCGCGCGCGGATACGCCCCGATCAATGACACAGACGCGACACGTATTGTCAGTTTGATGCCATGGCCGGATTATCCCAAATCACATCGCTTGCATGGAATCACTTCGCAGTTCTGCCGTACCACCATTACGCGTCATCCTGTGCTTGCGGGTATCAAGCATCTCAACCGGCTTGAACAAGTCATGGCGCGCAGGGAACTGACCGCGGACAGTGCAGAGGGGCTTATGCTTGATGAACAGGGGCATGTAATCGAGGGCACTATGACGAATATATTTATCGTCCGGGAGGGCGCATTATTTACCCCGGATTTGTCACACAGCGGTGTCGAAGGCGTCATGCGCAGCCTTGTGCTTGACCGCGTTTCCGGATTGCCAATGGCCTCATCGGTGGCCGAGCTGACAAAAACGGATATTCAGGAGGCAAATGAGATTTTTCTAACCAACAGCCTGATTGGCCTCTGGCCGGTTCGGTGCCTTGCATCAAGGGAATATCCCGTCGGGAAACACACCAGACGCATCCAAGAGGTTATACGCGATGCATGTTGCATTGACTAGACTGGCGTTGATATTTGTCGCCGCGTGTCTGGTATCGAGCCTGTATCTTTATTGGGCCTGGAATCATTCGCTCATGCCGGGTGAAGCGTTAATTGAGATAAAACCAAAAATGCCGCTCAAGGCAATCGCGAACCAACTTTCTCAGCGGAAAATATTACCCGAGAGTTATTCTTTTATCTTATTGGCTTATCTCTCCGGTCACGACCGTGATCTGAAGTCCGGTGAATATCGTTTCCCTAACGGTATTAGCGCCAAGGAAATGCTGGATCGTATGGTTGCCGGGCGAGTAATTGAATATCCGGTTGTGCTTTTGGAAGGGCGTACATTCGGGCAATTCTTGCAGACATTGGCGGAGGCGCCAAAATTAACCCACACCTTGAGCGGTTTAGCCCCGGACATCATCATGGATCGATTGGGACGGATGGGTGAACATCCCGAAGGCCGGTTTTTTCCAAACACTTACAATTATTCCGCAGGACAAAGCGACCTCAAGATCCTGACGATTGCCTATGAAAAGATGCAGAAATTATTGCTGCAAGAATGGGAACAACGTGACGCGGGCCTTCCGCTCAAGGATCCGTATTCCGCGTTAATATTGGCATCCATCGTTGAAAAAGAAACCGGCCGCGCCAATGAGCGCAGGATGATTGCAGGGGTTTTTATCAATCGGTTACGTCGCGGTATGCGTCTTCAGTCCGATCCAAGCGTGATCTACGGCATGGGCTTGCAGTTTGATGGAAATATACGCTTAAAAGACCTGAAACACGACACGCCATATAATACCTACACACGCGGCGGACTTCCGCCAACGCCCGTGGCCATGCCCGGGAAAGATTCACTTCTGGCCGTGCTCCATCCAGAGCAAACCAATGCATTGTATTTTGTCGCTCGAGGAGATGGGACACATGAATTCACTTCGACACTGGAAGATCATAATAAGGCTGTGATCAAATATCAGCTGAAAGGCAAGCCACGGAATTAACGCGAGTTGATGCTCATGCACCATAAACCCGTATTTTGCCGGCAATAACCGTCTATCGATAAAATATCATGCGGCGAGGTTTATTTATTACTTTGGAAGGAGTGGAAGGTGCCGGCAAAAGCGCCAATCTGGTCTTTATCCGCAAATGGCTGGAACATGCCGGTCACGAAGTAATTGTAACGCGCGAACCCGGTGGAACTGAATTAGGTGAACGCATCCGCGACATTCTTCTACATTACCCTGGTAATCACATTTCACCGGAAAGCGAAATGCTGCTGATGTTCGCCGCGCGTGCCGAACATCTTTCCAAGGTAATACGACCCGGACTTGATGCAGGTAAGATCGTGTTGTGCGATCGATTTACTGACGCGACTTATGCCTATCAGGGGGGTGGGCGCGGTATCCCGCCTGGGCGCATCGAAGTCATCGAAAATTGGGTGCAAGGCCAGTTGCGGCCCGACCTCACATTTTTACTGGATGTACCCGTCGAGCTGGGAAGGAAGCGAGCAGGGGAACGCAGCAATCCAGACCGGTTCGAAAGGGAAAATGATGACTTTTTTGTCCGCGTGCGCCAGGCATATCTTGATCGCGTTGCGCGGGATCCCGACCGTGTACGCGTGATCGACGCCAGCCGGAAACTGAAAGAGGTGGAAAATCAAATAACCAGTGCGCTGGAGGAGGTCATGATTGGCCACAGGTGAAATCCCGCCAGCCGGTTATCCAAGCTCAACGGAAACCTATCCGTGGCATGATCGCCTGTGGTTGATGTTGGCACCCCAGATTGATCGTCTGCCGCACGCGCTGCTGCTGCATGGTCGACCCGGTTTGGGGAAACAATCCTTTGCCTTCCGGCTGGCGCAAGTCTTTTTGTGTACCAATGATCAGGGAGGCGCTGCCTGTGGCGAATGCCGGGGGTGTCAATGGTTTACCGCCGGCACCCATCCTGACCTCATCTTTATCACTCAGATGGAAGAGACGAAAAGTATCACCATCGACCAAATCCGTGAACTCGGGGACTTTCTGTCATTGAAACCCCATACGGCCAAACATAAGGTCGTCATTATTTCCCCGGCGGAGGCCATGAACCTCAATGCCGCGAACAGCCTGCTGAAGTTGCTCGAAGAGCCCCCTCCGGGGAGCATTTTGCTGCTGGTCACAAGCCATCCTGCTCACCTGCCGGTTACCATACGCAGCCGCTGTAGCCATTTGCGGTTTACTCCGCCCGATCGTCAAGTTGGATTACACTGGATGCGCGCGCGTCATTCCGGGGAAGCCCCGCTCGAAAATCTCCTCGAAATGGCAGGTGGATCACCACTTTTGGCAGAGTCGCTGGTTCGAGACGGGTTCGTCCAGAGCCGGGCCGCTCTGCTCCAAGACATGGAATCACTGTATTTCGGGCATGAGGATCCGGTTACCTGCGCGGCACGCTGGAAGCGTCTGGGGATGAAACCCTGTTTGAACTGGCTATATGGATTTGTGGCTGATTTAATTAAAGTTGAGATGGGGGCTCCGGCATCGTCGCTGACAAACCCCACGGTGGTGTCAAATACCACCCATCAGAATTATAAATATAAAATTAGTGTGTTATATAATTTAATTGATACTATACATGAATATCAGCGTCACATCAGCGGTCCGCTCGATGAATTGATGGTCCTGGAGGATGTTTTGATCAGTTGGGCACGCATGCGCCGACTACAATGATATGAGCAGTTGTTTTTATGACCACAAAAACCTCTTCATCGATGCCCGCCGGCTTAACCAAGCCTGTTAGGCCCGGTCCCAACGTGGCGCGACCGGGCGTACTGTCGCTCACGATAAAAGACAAAAACGCGCTCTACGCGGCCTATATGCCGTTTGTGAAAGGAGGCGGAATATTTGTACCCAGTAACCGGGCTTATAAACTCGGAGAAGAAATATTCATGCTGCTGACGCTGATGGACAGCAAGGAAAAAATTCCGGTTGCCGGCCATGTAATCTGGATTACTCCCCCCGGGGCCCAAGGCAGCCGTACCTCAGGAATTGGCATTCAATTCAGCGAAAAGGATTCCGGTATCGCGCGCAACAAAATCGAAGGGATCCTCGCCGGTGCGCTGAATTCCGAGCGTCTTACGCATACTATGTAATGTGACGCCGCTCGTCGATTCTCACTGCCATCTTAATTTCGAACCCCTGAATACCGGTCTGGATGACGTGCTCCAGCGTGCCCGCGATAACGGGGTAACGCATATGTTGTGCGTGTCGGTTGCTCTGGAAACTTTCCCGGAAATCAGCCAACTATCGCACCGTAATGAAAATATTTATGCCTCTGTCGGTGTCCATCCCAATGAAAAAGAGGGACATGAGCCATCGGTTAAAGACCTTGTCGATCTGGCGAAAGACGAAAGGGTGGTGGCCATCGGTGAAACGGGGCTGGACTATTATCGCAATAAAGGAGAGATGGGTTGGCAGCAGGAAAGATTTCGCAATCACATCCGCGCAGCGAAACAGTCCGGGAAACCACTCATCATCCATTCACGCGAGGCGTCCGTGGATACCATACGTATCATGCGCGATGAAGGCGCCGCTGAGCCAGGCGGGGTGATGCACTGTTTTACCGAAAGCCGGGAAGTTGCACGCCAGGCTCTGGACCTGAACTTCTACATCTCGTTTTCCGGGATTGTCACCTTTCGGAATGCGGAAGCCCTGCGTGAAGTAGCCAGACTGGTTCCTTCTGATCGCCTGTTAATCGAAACGGATGCACCGTATCTCGCCCCCGTGCCATATCGCGGTAAAACCAACGAGCCGGCCTATGTGCGCCATGTTGCGGAATGTTTGGCGAATATCCGCGATGTTCACACCGAATCGATTGCAGAGATTACAACGCGTAATTTTTTTACATTGTTCAAACACGCCGGACACTGAGAAAGCGCGTGTGAAAACCAGGGCTTAATGATATACGGGAATATCGAAAATAAATTAGGATGAAACTGCTGTAAAAGGATATTGCAATACGAATCGTTATTTGATCATTACCTTACAATGGGTTACAGTTGCCCTCTGTTTGTTCAAGCCATCGTCCATAGATACCAATCCGCTAACCGCGGTTTTCATCGCGGGATCGTCGCGGACAGGACGATAAAAATCTATCGAAAGCGCGACATTACACGTATTAGGAAACACTAAGGTCAAATTGACCTGTGTAAGCTGTCTTTCATTGCAAGGCTGAGTGGAGTGATGGCGCATGATGCCATGCACGTGGCCGACTCAGGAGATCCCGAGTGACGAAAACGCGGACCAGTGACAATAAGCGCGTGCTTCAAGGATTCAGCCTGCTGACAGACCATGATATCTACTTATTTCGTCAGGGTAGACACGTCCGCTTATATGAGAAACTTGGCTCGCACTTGCTTACGGTCAAGGGTACCCCAGGTGTGCAATTCGCGGTTTGGGCACCGAACGCGCATAAAGTCTCCGTTATCGGTGATTTCAACGACTGGCGGCCGGATACGTATCCGTTGCGAAAGCGTGAGGATGATTCAGGCATTTGGGAAGGGTTTATTCCAGGGGTTACTGCGGGAAATCATTATAAATACCATATCACTTCCCATCATAATAATTACCGTGTCGAGAAATCCGATCCATTCGCCATGCGTTCCGAGGCGCCTCCGCGCACGGCATCCATTGTATGGGGTCTCGATTTCGACTGGGACGACAGTCAATGGATGGAAAAGCGCACGGAGTCGAACGCCCTAAACTCGCCGATGTCCATTTACGAAGTGCACCTCGGTTCCTGGCGACGTGTTCCTGAAGACAACAACCGCTCGCTTAGTTACCGCGAACTTGCCGGTCAGCTGGCAGATTATGTAAGAGATATGGATTTCACCCATGTTGAAATCATGCCGGTGACGGAGCATCCGTTTTACGGTTCCTGGGGGTATCAGACCACGGGATATTTCACACCCACCGCGCGTTACGGCACACCGCAGGATTTCATGCATCTCGTGGATCGCCTGCACCAGAACGATGTAGGAGTGATACTCGATTGGGTGCCTTCACACTTTCCCACCGACGAGCATGGGCTCGTGTATTTCGACGGCACTTACCTGTTCGAACATGCCGATCCAAAGCTCGGTTATCATCCAGAATGGAATTCAAGTATCTTCAATTACGGAAGGCACGAAGTACGCTCGATCCTGATCTCCAGCGCGCTCTTCTGGCTCGACAAATATCATGCCGACGGCTTACGCGTCGATGCGGTGGCATCAATACTCTACCTCGATTACGCACGCCAAGCCGGTGAGTGGATACCGAATGAATACGGTGGCAGGGAAAATATCCAGGCAGTCCAGTTTCTGCGCGATTTGAATGAGGCCGTGTACCGCGATCACCCAAGTGCGCAAACCATTGCCGAAGAGTCCACCGCCTGGCCAATGGTATCGCGGCCGACTTACCTCGGCGGATTGGGCTTTGGCTTGAAGTGGAACATGGGCTGGATGCACGACACGCTGAAATATTTCTCGCTCGATACCATCTACCGCAAATATCATCATGATCAGCTTACCTTCAGCATCTGGTACGCATTTCACGAGAACTTTATTCTGCCGTTCTCCCACGATGAGGTGGTACACGGCAAGGGTTCCCTCCTCGGGAAAATGCCCGGCGACGACTGGCAAAAATTCGCCAATCTGCGCTTGTTGTTCGGATACCAATATAGCCATCCCGGAAAGAAATTATTGTTCATGGGCGGCGAATTCGGACAATGGCGCGAATGGAATCATGATCAAAGCCTTGACTGGCATTTGCTCGGAAACGCCCCGCATCAGGGGATTCAACGCTGGTTGCAGGATCTAAATCATTTTTACCGGAGTGAACCCGCTCTCTACGCCCGGGATTTTGAGAACAATGGGTTTGAATGGGTGGACCTGCATGATTGGGAACACAGCATCATCAGTTTCTTCCGCAAGGGTGAAAAACCCGAGGACCAAGTTCTGGTTGTTTGCAACTTCACACCGGTACCACATACCGACTATCGTGTCGGTGTTCCGCATGGCGGGTTTTGGCGTGAAGTACTGAACAGCGATGCCGTGATTTATGGCGGGAGCGGTCAAGGAAATGTCGGCGGAATCGAAGCGGCACCAATTCCAGCGCATGGTCGTTACTATTCCCTCTCATTGACATTGCCACCATTGGGAGCGCTCTACTTCAAAGCTCCGGGTGCGCCGCCGGCGCACGAATAATAGCAATAATTCATCTCATGCCGAAAACACATACATCAGAATCGAAGATTGCATTCGAAGGACGCGCCCGTGTTGTGATTGAAGAGGTCGCGCCGGAGATCGACAACGGGCGGTTCCCGATAAAACGCGTTGTCGGAGAATCGGTTGTTGTCGAAGCTGATGTATTTGTTGACGGGCACGAAAAGATCACGCCCGTTGTGCTTTACCGCCGCGAATTGAACAAGGAATGGACTGAAGTGCCGATGGCTGCCTTGGGGAATGACCGCTGGCGGTCCACATTCCGCGTGACGGAAATGGGACGATACCGTTATACCATCATGGCTTGGGTAAACCATTTTCAGTCATGGCAGTTCGATTTAACGCATCGACCTGATACCGACCCGGATCTGACGATGGTGTACAAAAGCGGGGCTGAACTGATCAAGAAAGCATCTGTGAATGTTACGGGCCGTGAGGCCGAGAAGTTGAATTCGGCCGCCCGGACATTAAACGGCGGCGCTTCGTTAGATGAAAAACGACGCGTGGCGCTGGATGACGAAATTACTGACCTGATGGAACGTTACACCGGCCGGCAACAGGTGACGCGTTACGACAAGGAACTGACGCTCGTGGTGGACCGGGAACGCGCACGATTCAGTTCCTGGTACGAATTTTTCCCGCATTCCTGCCAAGGCAATCAACACGCCGGCTTCCGGGACTGCGAGGCACGATTGCGCTATGCCGCATCCATGGGATTTGACGTAGTTTATTTACCTCCGATACATCCTATCGGACGGGCATACCGCAAGGGACCGAACAATACTCTGACCGCCGGCCTCGAGGACACGGGTAGTCCGTGGGCCATCGGTGCAAAAGCGGGCGGCCATAAATCGATACACCCTGCGCTGGGCACGATCGACGACTTTCGCCGGTTTGTGGGCAAAGCGAAGGAACAAGGACTTGAGGTAGCGCTGGATGTCGCCTATCAGTGTTCACCGGATCATCCCTATGTCAAGGAGCATCCCGAATGGTTCCGCCGCCGTCCGGACGGGAGCGTACAATATGCCGAGAATCCGCCGAAGAAATACCAGGACATCTATCCTTTCGATTTCGAAAGCGAGTCATGGGAAAGCCTGTGGCACGAACTGAAGGACATTGTCGAATTCTGGATCGGGCAGGGGATCAGGATTTTCCGCGTTGATAATCCGCATACCAAGCCTTTTGCTTTTTGGGAATGGCTGATCAACGATATCAAACGCCAACATCCCGATGTTCTGTTTCTGGCGGAGGCCTTCACGCGACCCAAGGTGATGCACCGTCTGGCCAAACTCGGTTTTACGTTCTCCTACACCTATTTTACCTGGCGCAATACCAAGCATGAGCTGACCGAGTATTTTACCGAGTTGACGAAGTCCGAGAGCCGGGAATATTTCCGGCCGCACGTATGGCCCAACACTCCCGACATTCTCAATGAATACCTCCAGTTCGGAGGGCGCCCGGCCTTTCTGGTGCGGCACACGCTGGCGGCAACGTTGGCGGCGGGCTACGGAATCTATGGGCCGGCATTTGAGCTCGCCGAAAACCGCGCCAGCAAGCCCGGAAGCGAGGAGTACCTGGATTCCGAGAAATATCAGTTGCGGCACTGGGACACAAACCGGCCAGACAGCCTGAAAGATCACATCACACGCGTAAATCGCATCCGTCGGGAAAATCCCGCATTGCAGAGTGACTGGAGTCTGCGGTTTCATGATATCGATAATGAAAAGCTGATTTGCTACAGCAAAACAACCGACGACCTGGGCGATATCATCCTCGTGGTTGTCAATCTGGACCCGCATCACCGCCAGTCCGGGTGGGTCGATCTGCCGCTGGAGATGCTGGGTGTCCATGCCGAGCAACCGTACCAGATGCACGACCTGCTGAGCGACGCTCGCTACATCTGGAACGGCACGCGCAATTATATCGAGCTCGACCCACAGTTGGCGCCAGCGCATATTTTCCGTCTCAGACGGCGTGTTCGGTCTGAGCAGGATTTTGACTACTACATGTAACCACTCCGGATGAGCAGCGATCCGCGCACAACCCCCCTCGACGTTGATCCGCTCTGGTACAAGGACGCCGTCATTTATGAATTGCACGTCAAAGCCTTTTTTGACAGCAATAACGATGGTATCGGCGATTTTCCCGGATTGACCGCCAAACTCGATTACTTGCAGGCACTCGGGGTAAACACGCTTTGGATACTGCCTTTTTACCCGTCACCCATGCACGACGACGGTTACGATATTTCGGATTACCGGAATATCTTTCCAGAGTACGGTTCACGCAAGGACTTCACGACGTTTGTACGTGCCGCCCATGAGCGCGGATTACGAGTCATTACCGAGCTGGTTATCAATCACACATCCGACCAGCATGCATGGTTCCAGGCAGCCCGGCGCGCTCCGCCAGGTTCTCCAAAGCGTAATTTCTATGTCTGGAGCGATACCGCCAAGAAGTTTGAACAGACCAGAATTATCTTTACCGATACCGAGAAATCGAACTGGGCCTGGGACGATGAAGCCAAGGCGTATTACTGGCATCGGTTTTTTTCACACCAGCCGGATCTTAATCACAACAATCCGCAGGTCGTAAAAGCGATAACGCGCGTCATGCAATTCTGGCTCGATCAGGGCGTGGACGGTCTGCGGCTCGATGCGATTCCCTATTTATGCGTGCGCGAAGGCACCAATAACGAGAATCTGCCCGAGACACATGCCGTGATAAAACAGATGCGCGCGGTCATCGATGCGCATTACCGCAATCGCATGTTTCTGGCGGAAGCCAATCTGTGGCCCGAAGACGTGCGCGATTATTTCGGCGTCGGTGATGAGTGCCACATGGCTTATCATTTTCCGCTCATGCCGCGCATGTACATGGCCATTGGACAGGAGGACCGGCATCCGATTGTGGAAATCATGCAACAGACCCCCGAAATACCGGAGATTTGTCAATGGGCGATTTTCCTGCGAAACCACGACGAACTGACGCTGGAAATGGTCACGAACAAGGAGCGCGACTACATGTATCAGATGTATGCCGCCGACCCGCGAGCGCGACTTAATCTGGGCATTCGCCGGCGGCTCGCGCCACTCATGGATAACGACATGGACAAGATCCGGCTGATGAACAGTCTGCTGCTGTCGATGCCGGGATCGCCGATCATCTATTACGGCGACGAGATCGGCATGGGAGACAATATTTACTTGGGTGACCGTAATGGCGTGCGTACGCCGATGCAGTGGTCACCGGATCGCAATGCCGGATTTTCCCGCGCCGATCCCCAGCGGTTGTTTATGCCGCCAATCATGGACCCGGTATACGGCTTCGAGGCCGTGAACGTGGAAGCGCAATCACGCGATCCGTCATCGTTGCTGAACTGGATGAAACGGCTGCTCGCCGTACGAAAAAGCAGCAAGGCCTTCGGACGCGGGACATTGCATTTTCTCAAACCCGGAAACCGCAAAATGCTGGCGTATATCCGTGAATATGCCGACGAGACCATCCTGTGCGTGGCCAATTTGTCGCGCTCGGCACAGCCGGTGGAACTGGATCTTTCCCGGTACAAGGGTTGCGTCCCCGTGGAGCTCATGGGTCGGACCGCCTTTCCGCCCATCGGAGATCTCCCCTACCTGCTCACGCTGCACGGACATGGTTTTTACTGGTTCCGTCTGGCGAAGGGGGAGGAAGTGCCGTCATGGCACGAAGAACGTCTCCCGCGCGAAGAACCACCCTTATTGGTGCTATTCGATGGCTGGCACAGTTTCTTCCGCGACCGGGTCGTGCCGTGGCGCATCGCCATGGCGGAGAAAGTCCGGAAGCAGTTTGAAGAAGAGGCACTGCCCCGGTTTATATCTTCCCAGCGCTGGTTCGGATCAAAGGGGGAAGCGGTGTCGCGCGTGGTGCTCCATGATCACGCCGAGTGGATTGACGATCACGCGAACTGGTACCCGGCGTTGTTTCAGGTAGCCAGCGTGAAGAGCGGATCTACTACATACTTCATTCCACTCTCACTGGTTTGGGAAAGTGACTCCGAGGAACGCCAACGCGGCTTGTTGCCGGCATGCGTAACTCGAGTCCGCCAACAGGCGCGCATGGGGATGCTCGGGGATGCGTTTGCCGACGAAGCTTTTTGCCGCGCCCTGGTTCTGGCAATCGCATCGTCGCGTGAATTTGATTGCACATCCGGAAAGATTCATTGTGTGCCGACCAGTGCTTTTGACGCTCTGGCGGGAATGCCCGTCTCGGCGCTTCCCGTGCATCAACCGAACGCACAGGCAAGCAACACGACCGTGGCCATCGGAGATCGGTTGTTTCTGAAGGGTTATCGGCGTCTCCAGGAAGGCGAGAGCCCGGAAGTCGAAATCGGCCGTTTTCTGACGGAGGTGGCGCATTTTCCGAATATCGTGCCGCTAGCGGGCACGGTTGAATACAAACGGAATGACGGAATTGTAATGACATTGGCTATATTGCAGGCTTATGTCGAAAACCAGGGGGACGGTTGGAGTTACACGCAGAATTACCTTGAACGTTATCTGGAACAAAATCATGCCGCCGCGGGCAGCCGCGCTGATCCAACCGAGACCCATGGGGCTTTTCTTGCCTTGATCAAGATTCTCGGTCAGCGTACGGCGGAATTGCACCAGGCCTTGGCGACGACCACGGGGAATGCGGCTTTCGACCCCGAGCCCATCCAATCTCACGACACTGATGCCTGGTTACGTCAGGTTCAGAAAGAAGCGGATTCCACCTTTGAACAATTGCGGAATCGGCTTGGCGAATTGCCCGATTCGATACGAACTGACGCGGAAACTTTGCTCTCACAGAGCGAGGAAGTGCGCCAGCATCTGGAAGAATGTATACCGGCGCGGATAGAGGCCATGAAAATCCGCTTTCACGGAGATTATCACCTGGGCCAGGTTCTCCTCAGTCAGAATGATTTTGTTATCATTGATTTCGAAGGCGAACCGGCCCGTCCGTTGACGGAGCGTCGCAACAAACACTCGCCACTCAAGGACGTGGCAGGCATGCTGCGATCGTTCAATTACGCAGCGTATACGGCTTTATTTCAATTAGCCTCAGAACGCCCTGAAGGGTCTGAACCTATCGAGCGATTGGTGTTAGATTGGGAGTCGGAAACAGCGCGTGTTTTTCTCGAATCATATGAACAAAACGTTCGTAGTTCAGGGCTATACTCCGACTGGCAGGAGGCGCGTCGTCTGCTCGACCTTTTTGTTCTGGAAAAGGCGTTTTATGAGCTCCGCTACGAGCTGGGCAATCGCCCGCAATGGATTCACATTCCCTTGCGCGGCATCATGGAGCTTATAATGAAAAGCCCAGCAGTATGACAAGAAGTCTTCAACAGTGATGGTTACACGCGACCCGGTTGTCCTCGTGTAACCTAAATCTTTTTCAAGAGTTGATGGGAAAAAGGAGGGTGTTATGGAGCAGGTAAGTCTAGCATTGGAACCGGTCCGGGCATTTCTTACGCAATTGGGGTATTTTTTGCCGAAGCTGATTTTGGCAATCATTGTTCTGGTTGCAGGCTGGCTGTTTGCAAAATTTCTCAAGTTGATCGTGGTAAAAGGGTTGCAGGCCATTAACTTCCATGTGCTCACCGAAAAGGCCGGGATAGACGGCTTTTTGCAGCAAGGCGGTGTCAAAACCGGAATGGCGGGAATACTGGGTGCGCTCATCTACTGGCTTGTCATTTTGATTACTCTGGTTATCGCCTTCAACAGCCTGGGGCTTACTTACGTCACTGATTTGGTGAGCCGCGTTATTCTGTTTATTCCCAAGGTCATCGTGGCGGTGGTGGTACTGGCGATCGGTATGTATTTCGCGCGATTCATTGCACAGACGGTATCGGCCTATTGCAAGAACGTCGGCCTCGAGGATGCGGATCTGCTTGGGAAAATCGCCCAGTATGCCATCATGGTGTTTGTCGTGCTGATCGCGCTCGATCAGGTAAACGTGGTCACCGATATCATTCGTCAGGCGTTCCTGCTGCTGATTGCTGGCACTGTTCTGGCATTGGCCCTGGCATTCGGCATCGGCGGTCAAAAGATGGCAGCGGATTTGCTGGAGCGTTGGTGGCCCAAGAAAGGCACTTCGGATTCGAAGCACAACGAGTAATCAAAACAAGTCAAAACCGGTTCGGCTTCATCGGCACGCGTATGTTGCTCGCCTGTTGCGCGTGGTTGGCTGTCGTGCTGAGGATATAATGAGTCATGAACAATAACATGCTCGTCTGGCCGGGCCGTCCTTATCCTTTGGGCGCCACCTGGAACGGTGAGGGTGTCAACTTTGCGCTTTTCTCCGAACATGCCGAGAAGGTGGAACTATGCCTGTTTGAACTCAAGGGCGGGCGGGAAATTACGCGCCTGCCGATAACCTGGCAGACCGATCAGGTGTGGCATTGTTTCCTGCCCGATGCACGTCCCGGTCAGCTATACGGGTACCGCGTATACGGACCTTACGATCCCAAGAGAGGCAAACGTTTCAATCACAACAAGTTGTTGCTCGATCCTTATGCCAAGGCCGTCGTGGGGCAGGTCAAATGGAGCAATGCGGATTATGGTTATCGCGTCGGCCATCGACTGGAAGATTTATCGTTCGATCGCAGCAACAACGCTCCCGGGATTCCCAAATGCAAGGTCATCGATCCAGCCTTTACGTGGGGCGGCGACGAGCTTCCGCGCACACCTTGGCACGAGACCATCATTTACGAGTTGCATGTCAAGGGGTTCACGCAAAATCATCCAGAGGTGCCGCCAACTCTGCGCGGCACTTATGCCGGGCTTGCCACCGAGCCGGTAATCCGGCATCTCAAGCACCTGGGTGTGACCGCCGTCGAACTCATGCCGGTGCACACGTGTGTGGATGAACGCCACCTGGTGGGAAAAGGCCTGCGCAACTACTGGGGTTACAACTCGATCGGTTTCTTTTCCCCTGACATGCGCTACTCGGCGACCGGGGCGGTAGGCGAATTCAAAACCATGGTCAAGACGCTGCACTCGAATGGCATCGAGGTGATACTCGATGTGGTCTATAACCATACCGCCGAGGGCAACCATCTCGGTCCCACATTATCCTTCCGTGGCATCGACAACGAGGCCTATTACCGGCTGAGCGCAAGCGATCCGCGCTTGTACGTCGACTTCACCGGCTGCGGCAACACGCTCAACATGCAGCACCCGCGGGTGTTGCAGCTCATCATGGACAGCCTGCGCTATTGGGTGCTGGAGATGCACGTGGACGGCTTCCGCTTCGATCTCGCCTCGGCCCTGGCGCGCGAACTGCATGACGTTAATCGTTTGTCCGCTTTCTTCGACATCATTCACCAGGACCCGGTGCTGTCGCAAGTGAAGCTCATCGCCGAACCCTGGGACCTGGGCGAGGGGGGTTACCAGGTTGGAAATTTTCCGGTGGGCTGGACTGAATGGAACGGCAAATACCGCGACGTGGTGCGCGCCTACTGGAAAGGAGAGGGCGGCGTCATTGACGAACTCGCCTACCGCCTGACCGGTTCCAGCGACCTGTACGGTCACAGTGGGCGCAGACCGTATGCTTCGATCAATTTTGTCACTGCTCATGACGGTTTCACCTTGCATGATCTCGTGAGCTACAACGAGAAACACAACGAAGCCAATGGCGAGGACAATCGCGACGGCAGCGACCATAATCTTTCATGGAACTGCGGGGTGGAAGGTCCGACCGCCGATCCGGCGATAAAAACCTTGCGTGCGCGTCAGAAACGCAACTTTCTCGCGACATTATTATTATCCCAAGGCGTGCCCATGCTGCTCGCGGGAGACGAGATGGGTCGTACTCAACAAGGCAATAATAATGCCTACTGCCATGACAGTGAGCTTACCTGGATAAACTGGAATCTTGCCCCGGAAGACCGAGAGTTGATCGAGCTCGTCAGACGGCTCATTCAAATACAACAGCGACACCCTGTGTTCCGGCGGCGTTCGTTTTTCCAGGGGCGCCGCATCCATGGCAGCGATATCAAGGATATCGCCTGGCTCAAACCCGACGGTACTGAAATGACTGACGAAGAGTGGCAACAATCGTTCGCGCGCTGTCTCGGACTATTCCTCGCCGGTGCCGGACTCGACGAGTTCGATGACCGCGGCCGCCCAATCAAGGACGTTAATTTTCTGTTGTTGCTCAATGCCCACCATGACGAGATCGGGTTTGTCTTGCCGGCCTACCATCCGGGCATGTTGTGGAAGGCGGAGCTGGATACCAGTCGTGACGCCGGTCTCGGACGCGATGGGACTTACGAAGGCACGCACGTCTATCCGCTGCAGGGACGATCGCTCGTGCTGCTGCGCGAGGTCGTCAACACACCGGCAGGACCCTGAACGGGAATCACCGGGTGTCCTTCAGGATGTTGGTGTTTGTGGCGTTGACCGCGCTCCAGTGCACCGCGGAACTTGCTTAGCGGAAAAAAGATTCTCTGAAAGGTAACGTGTCTTGGCCGCAGCATGACACCAGCGCGTGCCGATTTTGATGCACATCAAATATCCATGCGTTTGCAGCAGTATACTGGTTTTTTCCGGCGGTGATCACCGCGATGCATCATTATATAAGCGACAGGGAATGTGCATGGCGAAATCCGTTCCGATACTCACAGTCAATACAGGGAGTTCCTCCATCCGTCTCGCGGCCTACGCCGCCATGACGGAAGAAGGAGTGGAGCTTCTGGCTACGCAGCACGGCGAGCCGAACCACCGGAATCCGGCGGAACACGTGCGGCAATTTCTCCGGGATCACGGTCTCGCTGACTTTGCACTCGTGGCCCACCGCGTGGTGCACGGCGGTGAAAAATTTCTCCAGTCGTGTCTGCTCGATGACGGCGCGGAACGCGAAATCGAGCGCCTGACACCGCTCGCGCCGCTGCACAACCCGCTGGCCCTGCGCTGGATGCGTGCTTGCCGCGCCGTGCTGGGGCCGTCAGTACCGCAGGTGGCGGTATTCGATACGGCCTATTATGCCGCCCTCCCTGAGGTGGCGCGCACCTACGCGTTGCCGCGCGACCTGGCCGCGAAGCACTATATCCGCCGTTACGGATTTCATGGTTTGGCGCACGCCGCCATGGGACAGCGCTGGCGGCCGTTGCGATCGATGAACGGCGGAACCGACCGTGTTATTTCGCTGCAACTGGGCGCGGGATGCTCGATCATCGCCACGGAGCACGGTGCCGTCAGGGACACCTCGATGGGGTTCTCGCCGCTCGAAGGCCTGGTCATGGCGACGCGCTGCGGCGAAGTCGACGCGGGACTGGTCATCCACCTGCAGCGTCAGGCGGGATTATCGCCTGCGGCGACTGACCGGTTGCTGAACGAATCCTCCGGCCTGCTGTGCCTGTCCGGCATCAGCGGCGACATGCGCGTGTTGCTGGCGTCGGAAAACCCGCATGCCCGTTTGGCGGTCGACCTTTACTGTTACCGGGCGCGCAAATACATCGGCGCCTATCTCGCGGTGCTCGG
>Ga0209640_10002347_pt1 | contig 16489 bp, 14 predicted proteins | sample RifCSP10_1_FD_184018 | JGI IMG/M metagenome (GOLD analysis project Ga0209640, IMG submission 184018) | Soil microbial communities from Rifle, Colorado - Rifle CSP2_sed 10_1 (SPAdes) (version 2) | ecosystem: Environmental > Terrestrial > Deep subsurface > Rock core/Sediment | place: Rifle... | reverse complement strand
AAGGCATTGTGCTAAAGACTCAGGTCGATCGAGATGAGGTCGAGGTCACGATCAACTTCGAAGCAGCCGGCGTCAAACGGGTGGCCGCCTCGGTCGCCAATCTGGACATTCGCGAATGACTCCTCAGAGTTGCGACAGGCGCTCGACGCCAGGTTCGGCCCCCTCAGCCTGGTGTGCCGGCAAGCCGTGGACAGCGCTCACCAGCGCGTCGCCGACATTTGCGCAGCCAAGGCCTGATCCCTCTTCGGCGCCCGACTGCAAATGAGAATCTTCCTGACCGGCGGGGCCGGCTACATCGGCTCGGCCGCCGCCCAGCGGCTCTTATCGGCCGGTCACCAGGTTACAGTCCTCGACTCGCTGGTAACCGGCCACCGCCAGGCCGTGCCCAAGGGTGCCCAATTCATCCAGGCTGACCTGAGCGACCGCCAGACATTGTTCGAGACCTTGCGCGCCCAGGAGTACGAGGCGGTCATGCATTTCGCGGCCTTCATCGAGGCTGGCGAAAGCATGCGCGATCCAGGAAAGTACTTTCAGAACAACGCGATCAATTCGCTCTGGCTGCTTGAAGCCTGCGTCCAGGCCGGAGTACGCCGCTTTGTGTACTCGTCATCCGCCGCGGTCTACGCCTCCAGCGACGAGCCACTCACTGAAGAAGCACCGCTCCGGCCGAGCAACATCTACGGGCAGACCAAGCTGATGACCGAGACCCTGCTGGAGTGGTATCGCCAGGCGCGGGGCCTGGGCTACGCCGCGTTACGCTACTTCAACGCGGCCGGGGCGCTGCCCGGCCGAGGCGAGGCCCATCAACCGGAGACCCATCTGATTCCGCTGGTGCTGCAAGTGGCCCTGGGTCAGCGCCCGGGCGTACAGATCTTCGGAACCGATTATCCGACGCCCGATGGGACCTGCGTGCGGGACTACATCCACGTCGCCGATCTGGTCTCGGCTCATTCGCTGGCGCTGGAAGCCCTCGAACCGGAGGCAAAACTCATCTACAACGTCGGCAGCGGCGCCGGCTTCTCGGTCCGCCAGGTGATCGACGACGCCCGGCGAGTGACCAAGCACCCGCTGCCCGCCGAGGAAACCCCTCGGCGTCCCGGCGACCCACCCCGCCTGGTCGCCGATTCAGACAAAATCCGCCGCGACCTGGGCTGGCAACCGCAGCACCCGTCGCTTGAGGACATCATAGCCAGTGCCTGGGAGTGGCACAGAACGCACCTTGGCGGCTATGGCAGCTGAGCTTCGTTCGATCCGCGCAGGATGGCGGCAGGCGGCTCGCCTCAGTCTGGGCTGAGCTCGACGACTAATCCTTCTCCCCAGTCATACTTCTCAGTCGACAGCCGCGACACCGCGGCCTGCAGCTCTGGCTCTCGAAGGGGATCGACGACCCGGCCCTTGCCTTCAAAGGTACGCTTGCCGACTCGCAAAGTTACTGGCGGATGGCGCCGAATGTTTTGCACCCAGTGGGCATCCTCGCCGCCTTCCGAGATCAGGTAGTAGCGCCCGTCCAGCTCGGTGAACCAGATCTCGATCTCGTGCGGATTGCCGCTCTTCCAGCCGGTGGTGGTGAGGTAGAGGAATTCCGGTTCAGATTGCTTCGTCATCGGACGCCATCTTAGCAGATCGGCGCTTACCGGCGCGTCTTGTGAGCCGCGCCGAGCACCAAGTAGGGGCATAATTGCCTTTGCTTCTTCTGATTCCCAGGAGCGCCGGCTTGACCTACTCCAACTCCACGGTACCGCCCGATGGCGAACGCATCCAGTTCTCGAACGGCAAACTTCAGGTGCCGCATCGCCCGATCCTCCCCTTCATCGAAGGCGACGGGACCGGGCCAGACATTTGGCGAGCCGCGGTGCGGGTGTTCAACGCGGCGGTCGAGAAAGCCTACCGCGGCGAGCGGCAGATCGCCTGGATGGAGGTCTTCGCCGGTCAGAAGGCCTTCGACCGATTCGGCGAGTGGCTGCCGGAGGAGACGATCGAGGCCTTCCGTGAATTCCTGGTCGGAATCAAGGGTCCCCTCACCACCCCGGTGGGCGGGGGCATTCGCTCGCTCAACGTCGCCCTGCGCAAGGCACTCGACCTATACGTCTGCCTCCGGCCAGTTCGCTACTTCCAGGGAGTGCCCTCGCCGGTGAAGCGGCCCGAAGATGTCGATATGGTCATCTTCCGCGAGAACACCGAGGATATCTATACCGGGGTCGAGTTCGAGGCCGGCACTCGCGACAACGCCGACCTGCTGGCCTGGCTGGAGCATGAAAAGCCGGAGGCCTACGACAAGATCCGCTTCCCCAAGAGTTCAGGGATCAGCCTCAAGCCGGTCTCCAAAGAAGGCACCGAACGACTGGTCCGGGCAGCCATAGAATACGCGCTGCGGAACAATCGACGCTCCGTCACTCTCGTCCACAAAGGCAACATCATGAAGTTCACCGAGGGCGCCTTTCGCAACTGGGGCTATGAGCTCGCCGAGCGCGAGTTCGGCGAACGAGTCTACACCTGGGCCCAGTGGGAGCGTGCCAAGCAGGCTCGCGGCGAGGAGTCGGCCAATGTTGAGCAACAGACCGCGTTACAGAACGGCCGCCTGCTGATCAAGGACGTCATCGCCGACATTGCCTTCCAGCAGACGATTACCCGGGCTCGCGATTTCGACCTGATTGCCACGACCAACCTCAATGGCGACTACCTCTCCGACGCACTGGCAGCTCAGGTCGGCGGGATCGGCATCGCACCTGGCGGCAACCTCAGTTACGTGACCGGCCACGCGGTGTTCGAGGCCACCCATGGCACCGCCCCCAAATACGCCGACCAGGACAAGGTCAATCCCGGCTCGGTCATCCTCAGCGGCGAGTTGATGCTGCGCTATTTGGGTTGGGGGGAAGCGGCCGACTGCATTCTGCGCGGCATGGAAGGCGCGATCGCGGCCAGGACCGTAACTTACGATTTCCACCGGCTGATGGAAGGCGCGACCCTCGTGTCCACCTCCCAGTTCGCAGATGCCGTCGTGGCTCACATGTAATCCGCTCCCTCAATGAAGTTCAGACGCTTTGGCCGGACCGGCTGGCAGGTCAGTGAGGTCGGGTACGGAATGTGGGGGATCGGAGGCTGGTCTGGTTCAGACGACGACGAGTCTCGCCGCTCACTGGCCCGAGCCGTCGAGCTGGGTTGCACTTTCTTCGATACCGCCGCGGCGTATGGGAGTGGCCGCAGCGAGCGACTGCTAGGGGAGTTGGTCCGGGCCTATCCGGGCAAGCGGCTCTACACCGCAACGAAGATCCCGCCCAAAAACTGGAAATGGCCGGCCCGTCCGGAATATCCGCTCGAATCCACCTTTCCACCCGGTCACATCCGCGAGTACGCCGAGAAGAGCCTGACCAATCTCGGCCTCGCGCAGGTGGATCTTCTGCAGTTTCATGTCTGGGACGACGGCTGGGGGGAAGACGATCGGTGGCAGCGGGCAATCGATGATCTCAAGCGGGAAGGCCTGATTCAGGCAGTCGGTCTCAGCGTGAACCGCTGGGAGCCGGAGAACTGCCTGCGGACGCTGGGCACCGGCTTGATCGACGCGGTGCAGGTCATCTACAACATCTTCGACCAGGCGCCGGAGGATGTGCTCTTCCCGCGGTGCCGCGAACTGAACGTCGCAGTGATTGCCCGAGTCCCGTTCGACGAGGGCACCCTGACCGGGACGCTGACCGCGGACAGCCAGTGGCCAAAGGGTGACTGGCGCAACACCTACTTCGCCCCGGAGAACTTGAAAGCCAGTGTCGAGCGCGCCGAGGCACTCCGCCCGATCCTCCCGCCCGGGATGGGCATGCCGGAGGTGGCCTTGCGATACATCCTGTCCAATCCCGACGTCGCCACCGTAATTCCCGGCATGCGCAAGACCGGTTACGTCGAGGCCAACCTGGCGGCCAGCGATCAGGGTTCCCTGGAGCCAGATCTTCTGCAGCGTCTCCGGGAGCACCGCTGGGATCGCCAGCCGGCCCCCTGGTCAGACTAGTCGTCAGCCGCCGAGGATGATCAGCACAATGCCCAGGGTGATGACCGCCGCGGCGCTGATCCGTAGGGCGGAGGCCCCTTCCCGAAAGATCAGCACCCCCGGGATCACTCCCAGCACAATACTGAATTGCCGCAAGGCGATGATGTAGCTCGCCCGGTCGGTCAGCTGGTAGCTCCACAAAACCAACCAGTAAGCTCCAAAGAGCAGCAGCCCGGCTACACCGGCGGTGAGCCAGGCTCGCCGGCCCGGCTCGTTGTGCATTGGTTGGCGCAGCGCTTTCAGGATCGCCGCGAAAACGAGAAATGAGAATCCCATCTCGAAGAGTGCGTAGCGGGCCGCGGTCAGCGCTCCCGGTGTGAGCAGTTCGGATCCCCGCTTGTCAACCACGGTGTAACCGACCACGGTAAGCGCGGTCAGCACGATCCAGAACGTGTTGCGGTTCCAGTACTGGGCCCAGCTGATCGTCCGCAGCGAACGCAGCGGGGCCAGCATGGTAGCGCCGGCAACCATTGCCAGGCCGACCCACCCGACCGGGTTGGGCGGGCGGCCGATGACTACGTCGGCCAGGGCAACCATCAAGACCGGTAAGGCGCGCCCGAGTGGATAGACAACCGTGAAGTCGCCGCTGCGGTAGCCGCGGGATAGCGTAAAAAAGTAGGCGCCCTGGAAGAGCGCTCCTAGGATCATAAAGATCCAGATCCGCGCCGGCAGCGGTTCGATCAGAAACTCGGCCGCGATCGCCGGCAGAATCCCCAGCGCAGTGATGATGCCGGTCATCCGCAGAAAGATCTCACCCGCCCGTTGATCGCGCACGAGCAGATTCCAGCCCGCATGCATGAAGGCCGAAAGCAGGATCAGGCCGACCGGAAAGATCGGCATCAGCGCGAGCTCACCCTGGAGTAAGACATAGGGTGGAGTCTGCTAGGAATAGCTGATCCGCTGGGACGGAGAGCCGGTCAGTTCTCCGCCATCACCCAGCAGGCGTGGGGTGGAAAGGAGAGGGTCTGCTGTTCGCCGACCGTCGGCAGCCGCAGCGTGCGCTCGTTCAGGATATCGAGGGTCAGATTGGAGTCGCCGAGCCCGACCCGGACCCGCACGACCCCTCCGAGGAAGGTCACCGAGTCCACCGTGCCACTCAGCCGGTTCTCCCCGCCCCGCTCGCCGAGGTGCAGTTCCTCAGGGCGGAGCATCATCAGGACTCGGGTTCCCTTCGCGAACTGGATCGGGGATCCAACTCGGATGATCTGGCTATCGAAAGCCACGTCGCCGCTCCCGGCGTCGGTCACGGTGCAGCGCAACTGGTTCAGGGTACCGACGAAGGAGGCCACAAAGGAGGTCTTCGGATAGTTGTAAATCTCGAAGGGAGTACCGACCTGCTCCATCTGGCCGGCGCTCATCACGACGATCCGGTCGGAGAGCGAAAGCGCCTCCTCCTGGTCGTGGGTCACATAGACCGTCGTGATTCCGAGCTCTCGCTGGATGCGGCGAATCTCCGAGCGCAGCTCGACCCGGATCTTGGCGTCCAGCGCGGAAAGCGGCTCGTCCAACAGCAGAAGTTGCGGCCGGATCGCCAGGGCCCGGGCGAGGGCGACCCGCTGCTGCTGGCCTCCTGACAGCTCGTAAGGGTAGGACTTTCCCTTGGCGGGAAGGTGGATTAAGTCCAACAGCTCGGCCACCCGCGCCTCTCGGGCCGCGGCGGGCTCCTTGCGAACCCGCAGCCCAAAGCCGATGTTGTCGGCCACCGTCATGTTGGGGAAGAGGGCGTAAGACTGGAAGACCATCCCGATATTGCGCTCGTTGGGCTTGGCGAAGGTGACGTCCTTCCCCGCCAGCCGGATGGTGCCGGAGCTGGGGTGCTCGAAGCCCGCCACCATCCGCAGGGTCGTCGTCTTCCCGCACCCGGAGGGACCCAGGAACGAGACAAATTCGCCCGGCGCCACCTCCAGGTCGAAGGTGTCGACGGCCAATACTCCCTTGAACTCCTTGCGCACGCCCTCCAGGCTGAGGAACCCGCTGTTCATCGCCGCTTCCCCTCTCTCGTGACATAGGCGATCATCCCCATCGCCGCCCAGGTGAGGGCGAAGGCCACGATCGCCATCGCCGAGGGCTCATACACCTTGCTCCGGGTCAGGTTGGCCATATAGGGCCCGAAGGTATGTTGGGCCATGAACAGGGCAATGGTCAGCTCGCCGATGACGATGGCAAAGGTCAGCAACGCCCCTGAGAGCAGAGCGACCCGCAGGTTGGGGAAGATGACTTTGCGAAGGATGGTGCCCCAGCTCGCCCCCAGACTCTGGGCGGCCTCGGTCAGCGCCCGGACGTCCATCGCTCGCAGCCCGTTGTCGACCGAGCGGAACATGTAGGGGAACGAGAGTGCAGCATAGGCGCAGACCAGCAGGATCCGCGAGCTGCCGTAGGTGGCGGTCAGCAGCAGCGGGGGTCGGCTGTACATGCGGATGAGGCCGAACACCAACACCACCGCTGGGATCACAAACGGCAACAGCGTGATGAATTCGACAGCCGGTCGCAACCCCTGCAATCGCAGCGTCACCCAATAAGCGGTGGGTACGATGATCAGCAGGCTGAGGAAGATGGCGATGATGGCGTTGACTATCGATTCGCTGAACGTCGGCAGGAAGTTGGCGTCGGCGAACAGCCTCCGGTAGGCCTCAACGCCGAGCCTGCCCTTCTCCGCCCGCAATGACCAGTAGAAAGTGGCCCCAAGTGGGACGAGAAAATAGAGGGCTCCCGCCAGGAGGAACAGCCAGGACCACAACCGGTTCCCCTTGGCTGCAACCTCGGCCGCCGGCGCCTTGACCGCGGCTGAGACCGGAGCGGTGGAGATCGTCACCCCAGCCACCTCTCGGAGCGGCGCTGCAGGACGGAGTAGAACAGGATGGAGAGGGCCATGATAATCACCATCCCCATCGCCACCGCATAGCCGAGCCCGGGGTTGTGGAGCACGTCGCCGGAGATCTGCTGGCCGATGAGCAAGGTGGCCAGGGGGAGCAGGCCGCCGGTCAGGGCGTAGGCGGTGGCGTGCGCTCCAAACGAGTTGCCAAAGAGCAAGATCATCGTGCCCAAGATCGAGGGCAGCAGCACCGGCAGGGCCACGTGGCGCCAGTATTGACCAGAGGTGGCCCCCAGATTCTCGGCCGCCTCCCGCCAATCACGCTTGAGCCCGTCGAGGGCAGGCAGGATGACGAGGACCATCAGCGGGATCTGGAAATAGAGATAGACCACACTCAACCCCCAGAACGAGTAGAGGCTGAATCCGGTTCCGTACAGGTCGACCCCCAACAGCTCGAACAGGGCCGTGACCACACCGACCCGGCCCAGGGTGAAGATGAAGGCGGCGGCCAGAGGGACGCCGGCGAAGTTGGAGGCAACTCCGGAGAAGGTGGTGAGAGCCGATCGAAACGGACGGGGAAGGCCTCCCATCGACACCGCCCATGCCATGAGGAACCCGACCAGCCCTCCGACGAGGGCGGTGGTGAGGCTGATCCTGATCGACATCCCGTAGGAGCGGAGCACGGCTTCGCTCGCCAGCTGGCGGTAGTTGTCGAGGGTCAGCCCGCCCTCCGACCCTTCGAAGCTGCGGTAGGCGAGGATCAGGGTCGGCCCGATGAGAAACAGACCGGAGAAGACGAAGAAAGGAAGAACGCCGACCCAGCGCCCAAATTGAGATCGTGGGGGGCGCTTGGCGCCCCCCACGGTTCGATCGGAGTGTCGGGAGTTAGGGCAGAGGGAGGACTTCGACACCGACCACTGTAGGCCACCCCTCGACGATGACCGCCTTGGCGGCGTTGAGCTCGTCAATCGTCGGGAAGTAAGCCCCTTCCGTGCTGGGCAGCTGCGCCAACACATCGGCCGGGATGGTGCCGGCGGCCGACATCGCATTGAACCTGATCGGATAGCAGAAGCCGGAGGCCCAGAGGAGCTGGCCCTCATCCGAGTACAGGTACTCCATCCACAGCTTGGCGGCGTTGGGATGAGGTGCGTAAGCGCTGATCGCCTGCACGTACACGCCGGCAAGGAGACCCGCCTCCGGCACGTTGGTCGCCAGGTCGGGGTTGCCAGCCAGGCTCACATCGTTGGCGATCGAGTTGTACGACCAGTCGATCAGGATCGGGGTCTCCCCGATCCCAACCGTCCGGGAGTCGCCGTCGATCGGGACGAAGTTGCCGGCCTCGTTGAGCGACTTGAAGAACTCAAGCCCCGCTTGAGCGGCCTCTTCTCCGGTGGCGCCGGTCGCGAGACCAGCAGCCCATACCGAGAGGGCGGCTGCATTGGAGGTCAGCGGGTCGCCCGACAGGGCGATTTGCCCCGCGTACTCCGGCTTGAGCAGGTCAGCGTACTCGGCGGGAGGGTTCGCCACCTCGGCCGTGTTGACCGAGAGCGAGAGCACCCCGTAGTAGTCGCCGTACCAGTAGCCGTCGGGGTCCTTGGCGTCATCCGGGATTTCGTCCCAGGTCGCCACCTTGTAGGGCTGGATGAGCCCCTCGTCCTTGGCCGTGGGCCCGAAGGCGAGGCCGACGTCAACCACGTCCGGGGCCTGTGGGCCCGGGTTGTCCTTGTTGGCCTTGATTGCCTCCAACTCCTCGGCCGAGCCGGCTCCGGGGTCGAGCTCGTTGACCTCGATCCCGTACTTGGCCTTGAAGCCGTCGATGACCGCGCCATAGCCGCACCAGTCGTGGGGCAGGGCGATTGTCGTAACAGTGCCCTCCGCCTGAGCGGCGGCGATCAGGGCATCCATCTCGCCCGCGGGCGGAGCCACGACTTCCTCCGGCGCAGCCGTCGGCTGGGCGCAGGCCGCGGTCAAGACCCCGAACATCAGGAAAGCGGCCAGAAGCTTGGCCAGACCGCGTTTGGAATAGCTTGCACTCATCTCTTCCTCCTCAGGATTCTTCTATAGAGTGTGGCCTCGGCCTCAGCACGCCACGCCGCTTAACGGCAGGCGGGAGGTCGGGCGGAAACACGATGGGAACGATCAGGATTGGGTCGGGCCCGGGTAAACCACCTCCTTAGCAGTGCCGAGGTCAACTTTGGGATAGGTACAAAGGGGGTTCTTGGTCTGGATTGGCCGTGCCAACTATAACGCAAGTGGGGCCAATCGGGAGGGTCTGTCCGAACCCCCGATCTTCTGCTGCTGCTCGGATAACAGTTGACAACGCCTAGCGGCCTCGCGCCGGGGTTATTCATCCCGGTAGATCGGATTGCTCCACGCCCGTCGGCCGCGGTCGTCCCGCACTTCGATCCGGATCCAGGCCGGATCACGCTTCAGCTTGAACTCGGCTTCGGTCAGCTGCGACCCCGCCGCCGCGTGCCGGCTCCAGCCCAGGCTCCCAGCGCCGATCCAGTAGATCGCCTCGACCGGCGAGGATTGCACCCAGAGTCGCCTGCCCTCCCAGCGGACCGATTCGATCATTGGATGGTTGGTGCTGAAGAAGAGACCTCGGCGCAGTCCATCCAGGACGGCGGCGTCAGTGAGCCGGGCTGCCTTGATCATCACCCAACCGTCGCCATAGTCCGGGTCGCGCCAATGCGAGTCGTCAGTTGCCAGCCCCCACGCTCGCCGACCTCGCCCGAGCAGGTCGTCCCAATAACCGCAGGCCTCCCCCTTACGGTTCTCCCACATCGCGGCGGTGTTGAAGATCTCCAGCGCTCGGAGCCCGTCGAAGGCGGCCAACTCACCGTGCGAGAGTCCTGACCAGTACGGGTGGGCAAGGAAGCCAAATCCTCCTTGCGCCCAGATCCATTCCAGCGTGGCGGAAACGCCTTGGACACGTTCCGGCAGCGGCTCGCTCAGCCCGACTGCAACGCAGTGAACCGGCGAGCCCTGTGTGCTGCGCCCGAGGCTGATCTCCGCGCCCGAGAGCGTGATCAGAGACTGCTCCTCGGCACGCGTCTGGGTTGGCGCACCGGTGATCCGGTTATGGTCGGTGATGGAGAGCACCTGATAACCGTTCTGGTGATGCCAATCGACGACCGCCTCGGGCGACCAGGCCCCGTCCGACTCGGTCGTGTGAGTGTGCAAGCTGGCGCGGTACCATTGGCCGGGCGCGGCGAAAGGGTTGGTGGTCGGTGAGTCAGTCATTGAGTGGGAGTGGGTCGAATCGGAACGGCTCGTTAGGACGATTCACGCGGGTCGGACTTCATCGAGGATTTGTCTGAGCCGGTGCGGGAGGTCGGTCAGGATTCCCGTGGCTCCGGCGGCGATGTAATCGCGCATCGCGGCCTCGTCGTTCACGGTCCACGGGTAGACGTCGAGGCCCGCAGCGTGCAGATCCACAACCTGTGAGGGTGCTGTCGCACTCGCCGGGGGTAGATAGGCCTGAACTTGGAGCCGCTGGACCAACCCGACAGGATCAGGGTCCGGGGTGAACACGAGGATGCCCATAGCAAGATCCGGAGCCAGCTGACGGGCCCGCTCCAGAAACCGAGTTTGGAAGGAAGTCAACAGCACGTGCCCGAGCATGTCGAGCTCCTGGATGAGGGCGACCGTGTCCTCGACGACGTGCCTCTCGCCGGGAGCACCCTTGAGGTCTTTGAGCTCGACGTCGACCTGCCAGTTGCGCTCGCGGGTGAACAGCAAGGCCTCCCTGAGAGTGGGGATGGGCTCGGCGCCGTAATCGGGGACGGCCGCGGGATTGTGGGGATCGGCCGAGGGCGGCGTTGTCGCGTTGAACCAGGATCCAAAGTCGAGCTGGTGCAGCTCGGCGAGGGTGAAGTCTTTCAGGAGCCAGGGGGCGCGCTCTGGGAAAACCTGGTGCGCGTTCGAGGTGCGGAGCAAGCTGTCGTCATGAGCCAGGACCAGCACACCGTCGGCGGTCACCGCGACATCGAGCTCCCACATGTCCGCCCCCACCAGCAGGGCCTTGCGTGCCCCGGCAAGCGTGTTCTCCGGCGCCAGGCGGCTGGCTCCCCGGTGGCCGACATTCAAGGTGGACGAGCTGCGGTGGTCCATGCCTGGCTAGCTTGGATGCTGCCCCAGTGTATCGTCTTCACCGGCGGCACGTCCACGTCTGTGGTGAAGGTGGTCTGAGCTGGAACGAGAACGACTGCTCGAGCGGCTAAGGGCTGAACGCTTCGACCTGCTCGTCATCGGCGGGGGCGCGACCGGCTGCGGAATCGCGCTCGATGCGGCGGCCCGCGGACTGCAGGTGGCCCTGGTCGAACGGGAGGACTTCGGATCGGGGACCTCTTCTCGCAGCACGAAGCTCATCCATGGCGGAGTCCGCTACCTGGAACTGGCCTTCAAGCGTCTGGACCGCGTGCAATATCGCCTCGTGCGCGACGCGCTGGCCGAGCGATCGATCCTGCTGCGGATCGCCCCCCACCTGACCCACTGGCTGCCGCTCTTCACGCCCCTCTACCGGACATACCAGCTTCCCTACTACTGGACCGGCCTGAAACTGTACGACGCCCTCGCCGGGGAAGCTGGGGCGATCCCGAGCCGATTTGTGTCCAGCCGCGAGGCGCGGACTCGGTTTCCGCAGGTCAAGACTGAGGGACTGCGGGGTGGCGTGCTCTACGGCGACGGGCAATTCGACGACGCCCGGATGAACGTGACCCTGGCCCTGACCGCGATCGAACAGGGCGCGGCGGTGGCGAACTATGTGGAGGTGGTTGGACTCGTCCAGCGGGATGGCCGGATCATCGGCGCTGCCGTGCAGGATCGGGTGAGCGGTGGGGCGTGGGAGATCGAGGCCCGCGGTGTGATCAATGCGAGCGGCCCATGGAGCGACCGGGTGCGCCAGCTGGAAGACGGCAGCGCGGAGCCGATACTACAGCTTAGCTCGGGAGCGCACATCGTGGTGGATGGAGCATTCTCGCTCCCGGAGGCCGGGCTGCTCATCCCCAAGACCGAGGACGGGAGGGTGCTGTTCGTTCTGCCTTGGCTAGGCCACACCCTGATCGGGACGACCGACGAGGCCGTCCGCCCAGACGAACCGCCATCCGCGGGAGAGGCGGCGATCGAATACCTCTTGCGGCACGCGAACCGGTATCTCACGAGGAGGGTGGAGCGTGCGGATATCCGGGCAAGCTGGGCTGGATTGCGCCCGCTGATCCGTGACCCGCGGGCGACCGATACCGCAGGCCTAGCACGCGATCATGTGATCGTCGAAGGCCCGGGTGGGATGATCACCATCGGCGGGGGAAAGTGGACCACCTACCGCAAGATGGCCCAGGACGCGGTGGACTACGCGATCAGCCACACGGGCCTAGAGGCCGGTGCCCTGTGCCGGACGGCCTCGCTGCTCCTGGTCGGGGCTGAGGGTTTTGACCGAGCAGGCGCAGAGCAGATCGAAACTCGCTACGCACTGGATGCAGATGTCGCGCAACACCTCCTGCGGGCCTACGGCAGCCGGGCGGACCAGGTTGCAAATCTGCTCGCTGAGGTCGGATCTGCCCGCCTGGCAGCGGGTCATCCTTTTCTCTTGGTGGAAGTCGTGTGGGCCGCGCGGCAGGAGCTGGCGGAGACCGCGCTGGATGTGCTGGCCCGCCGGACCCGGCTGGCGTTCCTGGATCAGGCTGCAGCGAAGGCGGCGCTGCCGAGGGTCGTCGAGTTGCTGGCGGCTGAACTCGATTGGGACAGCGAGCGGCAGCGGCGGGAGGTGGCAGAGGCACTCAAAACGCTGGAAAGGGGACTGTAACTGAGACCTAGGATGTCGATGTGGCGGCGGCCCAGGTCGTGGGGGTGCCAACCGTAGCGGACCAAACGACACGCGTAATCCAGCTCGAAACAAGAGGGTGGAGCCAATGGCTCCACCCTCGGTGACGTTCCACTCCAGGGCTGCGACGATGGGTTAGGGTCCGACCCTCCGGAAAAAGACGCTCGAGGGGTCAGAGCCGTGCGGCTGGGAGAAGAACGCCAGGAAGTCGGCGCCGTCCGAGGCCAAGCCTTCGTAGTCACCCACGAAGAATCCCCTGGCCAACGGGGCCTGACGCATGTCGAACGACGTGTTCGTGAGACGGATTTCCATCCCCCAGCTGGCCGGGTTGGTGCAACCCGCCGACGGGTGGCAGTGGATGACGAAGTAGTCGGTCAAAAGCGTTGGCGCTGAAGTGTTGTTGCGGAAGTCGTAGTAGGTCACCGCAATTGTGCCGTCGGCGGCCACGTCGACGGACGGAGTGAACGCCTGCCTGTTGCCCAACGCTATATTGGTCGGCGTCCTGTTGATCTTGACTGGCGTCGACCAGGTCAGGCCGCCGTCGGTGGACTGAGCGAAGACGATCTCGTCGATCAACAGGTTGGGGTTAGAGAAATTACCGTTGTTGCTGAAGCGGGAGTCCTGCCAGACCGCATAGAGGTTGCCGTTACTGGGATCAATTGCGACCTCCGGGATAACGTCCTCCGTGCGGACGGGATCACCCGTTTCAGGGTCATACACGCCGATGAAAGGAAACGGGGTGAACAGCGTGCGCGGCTGCATCTTGGCCGCTCGGACGGCCGGCCCATGCGTCCAGCTGGCGCCCTTGTCGGTGGAGCGGACGAGGGCGAGGTTGAAATCGAACTGGAAGCCCCCATCGTCGTTCCTGAAGTTTAGGATCTCATTGAAGAAGTTGATCACCGTCCCGTTAGGCTGCACCACGATCTGGTTGCCGATGGTCTGGTTGACGCCCCCCGGGTCGTAAATGATCCGGGCCGGTTCCCAGCTCTGACCACCGTTAGTGGTCCGGGAAAACATCACCGGGCCCCTAAAACCGATCGCAACCGCATTTTCGGGCTCGATCACTTCGCCTACCGGGAGTTCAAGCCGGTCCCAGACGGCGTAGACGAAATTCGAGTCCGTCGGGTCGGCAGTGATCGAATTCTTGTCGTTCAAGAAGCGAGGTTCCTCGTCCCGGATCACAGTGATCGGATCGCTCCAGGTCAGGCCGCCGTCCGTTGATTTGCTCACCAGCATCGCGTTCTTGCCGAAGCCACCCTCGCTGCCCGGCGGCGTCTCGATGTCGAGCACCAGGCTGAACTGGTAGAGGTGGCCGTTAGGGGAGAAGGACAGCCAGGGATCGGTGGCCCGCTTGAAGTCGCCCCCGTTCGCCACGGTGCCGCCGGAGCAAACGGTGATCTTCGGTATGACGACTGTCTGCCACGTCTTGCCGCCGTTGAAGCTCACCCCGGCCACAAGCCCTCTAGCCCCGCCGTTGTCCCAGCGGTCCTGCTGTACGCTGCCCACGATGTTCTTGGGGTTCGTGGGGTTTACGTCCACCCAAGGTTCGACTTCGCTGTTGAGGAAGACCGTCCCTGGCTGGCCGGCGACGTTGTCGGCGGTGCAGCTGGCAAACGGGCTGGCGCCCGTGACTCGCACCAGGTTACCGGCCTTGAAGCTGCTTGCCGAAGCGGTCAGCACGCCGGCTGTGGCTGCGATTACAAGCGTCACGGCAATTTGCAATGATCGGATTCTGCTGCCCATTAGCTTTGCCTCCTTTGGCGAAATCATCGACTCTGCCTGGGAACCCATCGGCAGCCCTATCGAACGCGGCTCTGGAGAATATGGTCCTGGACTAGGATGTCTTGGGCTTGGCAGGGAACACCTCCCTTACCATCCCGAACCGCGTGGCCGGCCGCGCTACGCCGGGTCCTGAGCGGCGGAACGTGCCCAGTCGGAGGCCGCCCGGATCAGCCGGCGTTCAATTTCCTCCCAAGGGTACAAGCTCGGACTCAGCGCCTTCTTAATGCGGGCCGACACTTCCGAATGTCCCGGCGCCCCTATCGCACCCTCGGGCCACTTCGGGTGAGGACTCCCATGTCCTATCCAACCTGCCCCCGGACAGGGAAACGCACATGGCTATTCCAAACCCACAGACCTGGCCAGCGAAGCCGTCCCCGGTTGGGTCTAGATCACACCGGCGTCCCGGCTGATGCTCGGCGATAAAGACCGACTTGTACTCGCTGAAGTGCCGCAGGGCCGCCATGCCCGGCTCGCGGCTGAGCTTGATTGGGAGGGGGAGCGTGGGTGGCGGGAGCTGATCGAGGGGATCACAAGGATGGAAAAAGGAGTGTGACGGGAGCCGTGACATCAATCACTCCCTCCGGAGGAGATACTGAACGGAGGCCTCTTGTGATGCACTTCACAAGTTCCCCCTATTCAAACCCTCCGCATAACCAAAGCACTCCGCAGCGGTTCGATGGTCCGGGCCAGAAGAGGCCCTAACACTGCCAGCAATAGAACATAAGCGGCTGATAAGGGACCGATCTGCGGGTCAACTCCTGCCCCCACCCCTAGGCCCGCGATGACAATCGAGAACTCGCCGCGGGCGACCAGGGCAGCCCCTGCCCTGATCCCGCCGGCCGAGTCCACTCCCGCCCGCCGGGTAGCCCACCAACCGGTGAGCAGTTTCGTGAGTGCAGTCACGCCACCTAGACCAAGTGCTATGAGCAGGACCGGCGGCAGGGTGGCAGGGTCGATTTGTAAGCCAAAGAATAGAAAGAATGTCGCGGCAAACAAGTCGCGCAATGGACCCACCAGTCTGTGGGTTCGCTCGACAATCGGCCCTGATACTGCAATGCCCACCAAAAATGCACCGACTGCTGCCGACACTTGCAATCGTTGCGCCAGTCCAGCGACGAGCAGCACCAGTCCCAAGGTAGAGAACAAGATCACTTCGTCCGACTGGTGCGCAACCAAGCGACTTATCGGCTTACCATAGCGTACAGCTATGAACAGTACCGCGCCCACCGTAGCAAGTGCGGCCATCATTGAGATCAACGCGAACGCCGGACTCTGTCCGATAAGCAACACGGCAATCAGTGGCAGGTACGCCGCCATCACTAGGTCCTCCAGCACCAATATGGAGACAACGGTCGGTGTCTCTGCATTGTTCAGCCGACCCAGTTCCGCCAGGACTTTGGCAATCACGCCAGAGGAGGAGATGTAGGTCACCCCTCCCAGAAGCACGGCCCCTAGCGGGCTCCAATTTAGCAACAGCCCGACCAACAACCCGGGCGGAAAGTTGAGTGCGAAGTCCATCAGGCCAGCTGGCAGTCCAGAACGCAGATTGGCCGCCAGCTCCTCACCGGTGTATTCCAGGCCAAGCATGAACAGCAGCAGAACAACCCCGATTTCTGCCCCGACGTGAACGAACTCCTCACTGAACTGAAGCGGGATCAATCCGCCGTTTCCAAACGCGAGTCCCGCCAGCAGGTACAGCGGAATAGCCGAAAAACCCAACCTGTTCGCCAGCCGAGTCAAGATGGCCAGCCCGACAACGGCAACCCCTAGTTCGATAAAGACCAGCGAGATGTCACCTGCGCCAACCATTTCTATGCGCGAGGCCCAGAGGAGTTATCTTCCATGCAATTAACTGCACATGATCGGTACACCGATGCACAGTGTGGGGAGGCCCTCCGATAGCGGCCTTTTGCACCGTACTGGCTACTGTTCGGCGATGAAGACCGACTTGTACTCGCTGTAGTGCTGCAGGGCGGCCATGCCCTGCTCGCGGCCGAACCCGCTCTGCTTCACCCCGCCAAAGGGCGCCTCGATG
>Ga0209640_10002346_pt1 | contig 16492 bp, 11 predicted proteins | sample RifCSP10_1_FD_184018 | JGI IMG/M metagenome (GOLD analysis project Ga0209640, IMG submission 184018) | Soil microbial communities from Rifle, Colorado - Rifle CSP2_sed 10_1 (SPAdes) (version 2) | ecosystem: Environmental > Terrestrial > Deep subsurface > Rock core/Sediment | place: Rifle... | reverse complement strand
TATCCTCGACCACCCGCGCCATCTCACCGTGCGCCAGGAGCGCCTTGAGTTCCGAGCCAAACAGCAGCGTGCCGTTCGGCAGCTGATGATAGTAGAGCGGCTTCTTGCCCAGTCGGTCCCGCGCCAGAAACAGTGTTTGGCGATTGCGGTCCCACAGCGCGAATGCGTACATGCCGTTGAAGCGTTGCACGCTCTGCTCACCCCACTCCTCCCAGGCGTGCACCACGACCTCCGTGTCGCAACGCGTGCGAAACACATGCCCCAGACGCTTCAGCTCCTCCATGAGCGGCTGAAAATTGTAAATCTCACCGTTGAACGTGACGACAACCGTGCCGTCCTCGTTGTACAGCGGCTGCTTGCCTCCGGCGAGATCGATGATCGACAGCCGTCGATGGGCGAGGCCCACGCCCGGCTCGAAATGCAGACCCTCGCCGTCCGGACCGCGGTGTTTGATCGAATCGTTCATGCGCTGCAATCGAGCGCGATCGATGTCAGCGTGTCCGACGAGATCGACGATGCCCGCGATGCCACACATGCTCAATGCTCCGTGATCAGTGATGCGCTGGTCCCGGAATTGAGTAGCGCTTCGTACAATTCGGCGTAACGCTTCACCATTTGATCCAGATCGAAGGTGCTCGCCGCGCGCGCACGCGCGGCTGCACCATGCGCCCGGCAAAGCGCCGGGTTCGATGCGTATTGGGCCATGCGAGCTGCGAGCGCACGCGCGTCTCCAACCGGATACAGCGCGCCGGTTTCCCCGTCCAGCACCAGCTCCGCGTTCCCGCCCACAGCACTGGCGATGACCGGAAGACCACTGGCCATGGCCTCAAGAATCGTGTTCGAAATGCCCTCATTGAGCGACGACAAAACGTAGATGTCCGCCGCGCGCAGCAGGGGCGCAACGTCGTTGCGCTCGCCGGCGAACCACACGCGCTCAGCAACGCCAATCTCGGCGCAGCGTGCCTTCAGCGTTGGCAGCTGACTGCCGCTGCCCAGCATCACCAGGCGCGCGCCAGGCACCGTCTGCAGCGCGAATGCTTTGAGCGCGTTGAGCGGGTCCTTGACCGCCTCCATGCGCCCAACCCAAATAAAGACGGCTCCGGCACCCTCGCGCAGACCCTGCGGCAAGATCGCCCGCGCCTCGTCGCCGTTGCGCGGATGAAAACCGGTCAGCTCGACACCGTTATAGATTTGGTGGACCTTTGCCGACCGAATGCCGACACTGCAACACAGCCAACGCTCCAGATCGCGTGACAGCGCGACGTAGACGTCGATTGCAGGATCGAGCGCGCGGCGCAACAGTCGGTACTTGCGGCTGGTACCGTGCAGATCGCTCACATCCCAGCCGTGAACGCCATGCACGTGACGGCGAATACCTGCCGCGCGCGCCGGCACCGTGGCGTCAAGCGCGCCCAGATTCCGCGTATGCAAAATCGCTGGCCGGATGTCCCGAAACAGGCGCCACAGTTTCCAATACAGCGTCCAATCGTGCCCGGGTCTCTTGCCCAGGCAGTACACATTCACATCGCTTCGGCGAATGCGCGCCTGAAAGGCGGAAGCATCGGTAAGGCTGATGACCGCGTGGCGAAAGCGATGTGCCGGCAGGCTATTGATCAGATTGACCAGTCCATTCTCAAGCCCACCGATCCCGAGCCGGACGATCACGTGTGCGATCAAGGGTGGTTGCGCGCGCACCGGCGATGCCGCTGAGCGTTTCACGGCTGCACGCCCCCGCCGCCAGGTCCGTGGGCCAGTACCGTGCACGTTGCGGACACCTCGCGGCCGCCGTCCACACACCGTTCGATTGCACCATAGTGCTCGATCAGGAATTGCTCCAGCCGCGCCCGCGCCGCCTTTGCATCGACATCCTCGACTGAAAACGCGATGAGCGCAGCGCCGGCCGCCGGATCCAGTATGGAATTGATGCCCTGCATGGCTTTGCCAAAATAGGCGTTGGCCGTGCGGTGCCGCCCGATGCGAAACAGCGACCAGATCACGCGGTACACGCCGCGACTCGTGGATGCGGCGATTGTTTCGCTCACGGGCAGCGCCAGATCATCGCCCAAGCCGACGGTGCGTTCGGTCTCTGCCAGCACACGCCAGCGAGCCGCATCCGCGAGCCGATTCTCGTGTCCAATCAGCTCGGCATCTTCGGTTTGCCTGGTGTAGGAAATGACCGCCAGATCGACGGCCAGCGCGCCAGTCCGCCGGTAGCTGCCGAGCAGAAGCTGGTGAGCGCCGTGAAACTCCGGCGCCCAATCCCCGGAAGTCGCGTGTGGACCGGACCAGTCGCCCGCGACCCGCGGAAGTGTCGGCTTGATGGGCACGAGGTCCAGCGCACGCGCTTCGAGCTGCCGCGCAAGTAGCGGAGCGACAATCAATGTGGTTACCGTCGCCAGGAACATCAGGGAGATCTCACGGGCCCCAGCAGACTCGGTGGCGCGTGGGCTCGGCGCCTGACCCTGCGCCGCCCGCACTATCGCCCTTTCGTTGCTGTGCATGAGCCGGCCGATCCAGAACAGACCCAGCATGACCAGACCAAAGAATAGCCATCCGTAGACGATGTGATCGACGTCAACGGCTATGGACATGTTGCTGACGTGCGCAAGAACGACGATCAGATAGGCGCGCAGCCCGTTGGCGACGACCGGCACGATTGCGCACAGCGCGACAAATCGAACTTTGTAGCGCAGCGTGCCGAAGGACAGGTGGGCGAAAAGCGTTCCAACCGCGACGGAAGCAGTGAGATAGCGTATGCCGCTGCAGGAACGGGCCACTTCGAAGTCACCGACTTTGGTGCTGAAAAACAATCCCTCGCGGAATACGTCGATCCCGGAAAAGCGCAGCAACGACACCGTGATCGTCGCGGTGAGTTCGCTCAGTGGCGCGATCAGCGGCTCGCCAAATGGCACCAGGAAGATGAGATACGCACACGGAAAGCTCAGCGTGCGTAGCATTCGGGAACCGGCGATGCACCAAAGGATTGCCGGAGCCATCGCGACGACTGCCAGCTGTTCGGTCACCAGAGCGAGCGCCGCGCTGCTCAGCAACCAGATCAATCCGAGCCCGAGCAAGCCGCCCAACGCCCATGTGCTCGGTCGAATCGCACAATCTCCCACGGCGGAACGCTGTCGCCAAGCGAGCCACAGGGCGATCGGAGCAGCCACAATGCCATGCGCGTGGGTATCGGAGCGCAACCACACGGCCACCATGCTCGCAAACGTCGGCCAGTAGGCCAGAAGCAGGACGGCCAGGCACAGCGCGACAGCAATACCGGCGACCGCCCGCGGCGCGATGCCGCGCGCCAGCGACTTATCGCTGTCGACTTGCGCGGCATCAGTGCGCGGCAACATGCGGATCATGGTCCAGCCAGTCGCGCACCAACCATCGCTCGCTCGCGATGACTCGCTTCGGCCCGCTTGAGACACGTCTCAAGACGTTGCATTGACGTCGCCCAGTCGTGGTGCGACAGCACGCGCGCGCGCCCTGCCTCGGCCAGTTGCCGTCGGCGCGCGGGCTCCCGAAGTACGCCGATCACTGCGTCGCGATAGTCGGCCGCGCTGTCGGCGACCAGTAAATCGCGCCCCGGGACCGCGTCGACGCCGACGGCTGCGATGCGGCTCGAGACCACCGGCACGCCCATGGCCATCGACTCGAGAATCTTGTTCTGAGTGCCGCGCGCGATGGCCAGAGGGGCGATGCTGAGCGCGCAGTCGCGTACATACGGCCGCACATCGGGAACCGAGCCAGTGACCTCGATTGACGGATCTCGACCGAGGGCAACGATCTCGGGTGAAGGCTCTGCACCCACCACCCGCAGACGCAACGCGGGTACCGATTCCCGCAGCAACGGTAGGACCTCACGACAGAACCAGAGCACACCTTGTTGATTGGGGAAGTAGTCCATGCGCCCGACGAAGCAGATGGTGGTCGCGTCGAAATTCACCGTCTGCGGACTGAAGTAGCTGCTGTCGACGCCGTTGGGAAACCAAGCAGTGGCACATCCCGAACCGAAGGATTCGAGCGTGGCGCGTTCCGCAGCGGTCGTGCACGTGCAAAGGTCGAAGCGGCGTGCAAAGTCCTTTTCGCGTCGCTCGAGGCGCACTGCCTCCCACCAGTAGCCCGCCGAAAGAGGAAACGGCCGGTGTTGCGAATACTCACGCCATTTTTGCGAATCCATGTCACCGAAATCGAGCAGCTTGGGCACACCGGAGACTGCCACAACGTACTGTGCGGCTGAGGAGCAGTGCGCAATCACCATCTCGATGTCACCGCGTGCGAGTCGCGCACGGATGCGGCGTGCAAGCGCTCCCGAATAGAAATAACCAAAACTCGATGGCTCGAGCGTGGGCAGGCGCGCAATCATTCGCGCGTGCGCTGCCGGTGCACCGATCACCTCGCAGATCTGCTCTGCACTGTGCTCGCACAGGCCCTCACCGTCCGCTGCCTCCTGCCGGGTGCGGGCCAGGGATGCCACCGTGACGCGATGGCCGTGACGCGTAAGGTGCTGAATCATGTTGAACGGCCGGATCTTGCCGCCGCGCTTCGGCGGGAACGGCCAACGATGGCAGACGAACAGGATATTCATGCAGCCCTATCCGAGGTGGCGCGCCAGCATGGGTCCGAGCAGGCGGCTCAAGCCCAGCGGCAGACGCTGCCACGCACCGACCAGCATGCGGTACTTGGGGTTGTTCGGGCTGAGGTTGGGCATCTCGCGGGAGCGGACCAGATGATATTGATAATGCAGCGGTGCCGGAGTGAAGCCCCAGTGCTTCTTGAAGCGATAGGATCCACTGCCGCTCTTGCTGCGGCCGAAATCGAAGACGCGGATGCCGCGGTCGACGGCGCGGCGCATGACTTCCCAGTGCATGAAATCGTTGGCCTTCAACTCGCGCGCACGCCTCGTACCACCGCCGTAGTACGGCAGTACCTCATCGCGAAAGTAGAAGCTCAGCACGCTGCTGACGACTTCGTCGTCCTTCAGAACCGTGAGCACCTCGCAGGCCTCGCCGAACACCTCTCGCAGAGCCGCGAAGTACTTCTTCGGAAATACCGGGGTGCCGAGATTGCGCACGCTCTCGGAATACGCCGCATACAGGCGATCGACCCCGGGATCGATCTCCGAGCGCAGCCCTGCATCGATCCCGCCGCGCACCATCGCGCGCTGCTTGCGTGGGATGGCCTTCATGTTCTCGTCGTGATCGGCGGATAGCTCACGACGAAATGTGACGTACAGGTCTTTTGTCGGCCACGCATCCTGCGTCAGCCGGCGATTTCGCATCTCGAGATAGTCGACCCGCAACCGCGCCGCGAGCTCGATCGCTGAACGCTCCAGCGCAGCCTGCGCCGCGGCGGTTGCCGCAACGATCCCGCCGTAGACGCAAAACGGGGTCGAGATCAGCGAGTTGCCGAACAACAGGCTCCTCTGGTGGACAAGCGGCAACACGCCGGTGAGCTGTCCCTGTTCGTAGGATGCCAGATAGTGCGCGCTGTGCCCGAACACGTCGCAAACCAGGCGGCGCCACGCCGACAGGTGAAAGAACGTGCCGTCGGGCTGCGCATGGACAAAGTCATCCCAAGCGGACGCGTGCACATCCTCGAGCTCGCGAACGACGACCGACGACATGAGCAGACCTTGTCCGCGCTCAGGCGGCCAGGGCCGGAGCGAATACCTCGTCCATACGGCCCCAGCGAAAATCGGCGAGCAGCCGCTCCAGGCGCGGATGCATGCGTTGCAGGTTGGTGTAGTGGCGAAAGCGCGAACGCCAGCTGGCTCCGGCGACGCGCGGCTGTTGCGGGTCGACCTCCCAGGGATGGAAATAGAACACCCCCGGCTGGCGGTCGTTCTGATTGACGCGCGCGAGCGCCCAGCGAAACAGCGCATACGGCAGGAGCCGAAAGTAGCCGCCGCCGCCGCAAGGAAAATTGCGTCCGGCGACGCGCACGGTGGTCACGGGAATCTCCAGCAACGCATCGGGGCGCAGCCGGAACGCGAATCGCGGCGCCTCCGGCATCCCATAGATGTCATGGCGCACCGGGTAGATGCTCGAGCTGTAGCGGTGACCGCACTCCTGCAATACGTCGAGCGCCCACAGATTGTCGCGCCCGATGGAATAGCTCGCGGCGCGGTAGCCCAGCACCGCCTGTCCGGAAACATCCTCGAGGATCTTGCGCGTGCGCATCACGTCGGCGCGGAACACTTCCGGGGTCTGCCGGCTCGCCTGCACGTGCTCATAGCCGTGGCTGGCGATCTCGTGTCCACCGGCAGCGATGCTACGCACGACAGCGGGGAAGCGCTCGGCAACCCACCCGAGGACGAAGAAGGTTGCGCGTACGTTCCGGGTTGCGAACGTCTCCAGAATCCGCTCCACGTTCGCTGGGATCCGGCACTCGCGCAATTCCCATTCGGCGCGTGCGATATGCGGCGACAGCGCGAGGACCTGGAAGTAGTCCTCGACATCCACGGACATCGCGTTCACCGGGCGCGGGCTGGCCAGACTGTCGTGCAGCGGCAGATAGTTCATGGCACTTAGCGCGTCAGAATGTCTTCAACACGCCTACGGTAAACCACGAAACCGTATAGCCCAAACCGGACTCTGCGCGCTTCTCATGATTGAGATCCACGGCCAGATCCACGCTCTGCGCCAGCTGGCGCCGCCACCCGAGCGTGCCGCTGTATTCCTCGAACTCGGTGTCCAGGCGGAAGTCGGTTCGCGTATAGGTCACCGCGAATTCCAGCTGATCGCGGGCACTGATCTGGCGCATTGCGCCGAAGTCGATGCCATCGCTGCTCTCGTTAAATTCTGTGGCCGTCAAGTATTCCCGTTCATTGGTGATGAAACCGAGTGTGAGCATGGTACGACGGCCGTTGAGTGTCACACGCGCCTCACCGACCTTGTCGATGTAGACGTCGGTGGTGATGCCGAAATCCAGGTCGGTGAATTCCGGTGGCTCGGGTTGCGGCTGCGGTGGTTGCTGTTGCGGGCCGGCGCCCTCCTCTACGCCGCTCGGCCGTACAAGTGATTGCCCTTCGGTCGTGGGCTGCTCCGAATAGCTTACGTCGAACACCAGCAGACGGCCCTCTCGCCGCCAGGCGCCGTCAAAGGTATTGCCGAAGAAACGATGGCCGTAGCTCAATTCGAGGCTGTCGCGCGCGCTGGGACGCCAGCGGAAACCGGCACGCCAGAATTTCTCGTCGAGACCGGCGGGTTCCTCGTTCGGGGTGACGACCTCCGACTCCAGATCGCTCTCCTTGCCGATGCTACCGAAGAGTTCCAGATTCGCCGTCACGCGATAGCCGAGCTCACCGTCGGCGCTGCGATAGTCGATGTCCTGACTGACGTCGTAGTCGGTCTGCCATTGCTGGTAACGCAGCGCCCAGGTAATCGTGCTGCGCCGTGGCGAGGAAATGCTGAAGTTCCCGCCGTCATTCTCGTTGTCGTCGAGTGGCCCACCGTCGGCCGCAGTGTCCAGGTAATCGACGAATCCGTAGTAATAGCTCGCCTGCACGGTGCCCCAGGAGAATCGATGCAGCAGCTGCGGCATGACAGAACCGGTCACGGTATCGGACACGTTTTCCTCGTCGAAGATACGATCATTGATCGTCACCTGCTTCGGGTCGATCAATACCTGCGTGTAGCCGCCGGCGGCCGCGATCGAAAACCAGTCAGCGATCAGTTCGACATCCAGCCCTGCTGTGCCATCGTGCCAGTACGTGTTGCGATCGCTGTCGTCTGCATAGAAAATACCGCGAAGCGTGTAGTCGATATTGGTGTTGATGCGCTCGCTGCGCTGCGTCAGCGTGAATCCCGGTGATACGTCAGCGAGCGTTGCGCTGTCACGGTCGGCGCTCTCGCTTTCAAGGTCGATATTGTCGGTCCAGGTTATGGCGACGCCGATGCTCGGCGTGAACTCCACGTCCGCCCGTGTCGCGCCGACGCCGAGAACGGCGCCCAGACCACTCGCCAGCCACGCCAGACTGCGGCCCAGGCCGCGGTACTCGCGCCGCGCAACACGATTATTCCGCCGATTACTTGTTCTCATAATAGGGATATTCGGAGTAGCCGTATTTCAGCATGCCGCCCGCGACTTGATTGAGGACACAGCTCGTCCTGGCCCTCTGATCGAGCAGGCCGATGGCCTCGAGGATCGCCGCCTGCGGCGTGTGATTGGCGCGCACCACCAACAGTACCTGCCCAACGAGTTTGGACAGCACCTGTGATTCGTTGGTGAGCAACAGAGGCGAGCTGTCAAAAAGAACGATGTGATCGGCAAACCGCGTCGCCAGCTCCTGAGCCACCAGCTCCATTCTTCGGCTTGCTAGCAACTCCGGCGCCTGCGCTTTCGCCACCCCCGCCGGCAATATCATCAGCTGATCGAGGTCGGATCCCACCAAGACATCGTCGATCGAGTGCTTGTCAGGGGCCAGCAGATCCAGAAGGCCAGGTGCACGGTCCAGACCCAGGAGTTTGGTCAGATGGCGCTTGGCGACGTCGGCGTCCACAAGCAGGAGTTTGCAGTCGCGCTCCGAAGCAATACTCAATCCGAGATTGACCGACAGAAAGGTCTTGCCTTCGCTGGGCAGGGAGCTCGTCACCATCACGAGATTGCCGCGCGGCACAACCTCTTCGGGGGAACCGAATGCGCCTGCCAGCACCGGCCATTTGACGCGCCGATACTGGTCCAGAAACGGGTGCACGAGCTCGTCCGGTACAACCAGGCCCGCGCTCTGAAGGGCTCGAAAATCGATAGTGATTGTGTGCTTCGGGACCACGATGGGCACGGCCAGCGCGGAACGCGCGGCATCGGGTAGCGGCCTCGGCGCAGGCGGGGCAGCACTGCGCGGCGGCTTCTGCACGCGAGCTTCAGGTGCGGACGAGGTCGCGATCTGCAGTTTCTTCAATGCCTTTTCGACAATGCTCACGATGGGCTCACGAGGCTAGGGCTTGCAGCAGACCGCCCATGCGGCTCGCCAGAAGCATGCTGATCACGTAAAGGATCACGAGCGCGCCGATAGCCCCGGCCACGAGAACGGGCTGCCGGCGCAGCAGCGCGTCGCTTCCCGCCGTCGGGATGAGGCTGATCGCGCTCAGCACTGGCAATCCGGTCGCCTGGCGCAAGGCCGTGCGCGTGTTGAACACGGGCGAGAGCTGATTCAGCAGCATCGCCAGAGCGGCTGCCGCACCGATCGCCACCACGATTACGCCGCTGAGCAACTGAATCCGATTCGGGCCGACCGGTTTGAGCGGCGCGAGTGGCGGCTCGACGATGCGGAACTTCACGCTCTCCTTGCTGCGTTCCGCATCTTCGGACAGCCGTGCCGATTCCAGTCGCTGCAGCAACGCCGCGTGCTGGGCGCGGTTGACCTCGTAATCGCGATTCAATCTCACAAGCTGCGCCTCGACCTCCGGAATCGTGTTGACTCGACTACGCAACTGGTTGTACACGCGCTCCTGCTCGGCGAGTCGGTTGCGCAAATCCACGAGCTCGAGCTCGGTCTGGCTGAGCGAGATTTTCATGCTGTGAAAGACGGGATTGACCGTCAGTGCACGCATCGCGAGCTTGGTCGCGTCTTCCGGTGGCGCAAGTGGCACCGGGTCACCAGGCTGGCGGGCGTTTTTCTGTTGCTCGAGCTGCTCGATCGTTGCCTTCAGTGCGATGACGTCGGGATGCTTTTCGGTGAACTGCAGCAACAGCGCGTCGAGCCGCTGCTGGTGCTCGGCGATCTTCACGTCCAGAGGGCTGGTGCGCAGCGTGGACGAGCCCGGCGCCAATCCGAACGAGGGCTCCTCGCCTTCCAGCTGGCGCAACAGTTCGTTGCGCCGTTCGGTCGCTAGTCGCACTTTGTTGCGCAGCTCCTCGAGCTGGGCCATCGTGGTCTGCAGACGCGTGTAGTAATCGCCGGTTTCACCAGGCATCATGCCGACGTTCTGCCGCTTGAATGTCGCAAGGCGATCCTCGGCCTCCCTCAGCCGCTTGTCGTACTCCGCAATCTGTTCCTCGAGAAACCGCTGGGCACTGGTGGAATCCGCTCGCTTGATGCCGAGCGTGTCCTCCACAAACGTGGTGAGCAGGGTCTGCACCACGCGCTGCGCCATCACGCGGTCGTAGTCTGTGTACGTGATTGTATAGGTGCTATCGAGTCCGCCGCCCTGCAGCTCGATGGTCATGGCCAGCCTGTCGATGAGCTGCTCCAGGGCAGTCGGCGTCTCGGCACGCAGATACAGATCCGTCTGCCGAGCCACCTTCTCCAGATTCGGTCTGCTCAGCAACACCGACGACATGAGGTTGATCTGGCCGCCGACATCGGTGTCGACGGCAATTCCCGCCAGCAGCGGCCTGAGCACGGATTCGGTATCGATGTAGATGCGGGCACGAGCCGCGTAGGTATCACGCATGGCCATCACCACCAGCCAGCCGGCGATCGCGATGGCCCAGGCGAGCGCGACCGCATGCCATCTGAAGCGCCAGGCCCCGCGGACCTGACTGAGGACTTCGGCCAACAGTTGATGCATGTTTCTTCTCGAGATTTAGGCGGATTGTTCTACAGAAGAGGTCCGGCGCAAGGTGTGAACCAGTTAACATTCGTCGCGGAATGTCGCCGAACCGCGACACAGGTCGAATTGTGCCTCGTGGATGTGGACATCAGAAGCGCGATTCCGGAATGATCAGGACGTCGCCAGGCAGCACGGCGACATTTGCCCGCATGTCGCCATCGTTGAGCAGATCGTCCAGACGAACCGGAATCTCGAGCTGCTTGCCCGTCGCGCGACGCACGATTCGAGCACGATTGCCGGCCGCAAACTCCGCCAGACCACCGACCTGAATCATGACGTCGAGCAAAGTCATGTTGGCCTGATAGCGAATCGACTGTGGTCGCGCCGCCTGACCGACGACCCGAATCTGATCGGCAGGAGCGCCGCTGAATCCGGTGACGATGATGCTGACATTGGGCGAGCGCACGTATTCGGAGAGTCTCTGTTCGAGGTCGCGTGCCAGCTGGCTCGGCGTCTTGCCGGCCGCGGGCATGTCCTCCACGAGCGGCATCGAGATCAGGCCGTCCGGGCGCACCGGAACGGTCACGGTCAGTTCCGGCCTGCCGAAAACGAAGATGTTCAACGAATCGCTGGAGCCGATCCGGTATTCGAGTGCAGGTGCCTTCTGCACCTCCGGCAGCGGCGACTCCTTGATGTTTCCCGAACCGCAACCGGCGAGCAACACCGGGCCACACAGCGCAAGACAAAGAGCTTTCGAGCGCAGCCACATCATAGAGTTTCTCCGCAATCCCAGCTCCCGCGTCACGATTTTTTCTCCAGCTCCAGTAGCAGGCGTCGGGCATTGTCCATGTCGGCAAAGGATCCCGGGCTTGCAACCACTTTGCGAATCTCCATCAGCGCTTCGGCATCCTTGCCCGAGCGCGCCAGTGCGGCTGCCAGGTGGTAACGGATTTCCGCGCTCTGGGGCGCCGCTCGCACTGCTTCGCGAAGTATCGTCGTTCCCTTGGCGTGGTCGCCGTTCGTCACCAGCAACCAGCCGTACGTATCGGCCACGGCGGCGACATCCGGCTTGAGCGTGTAGGCGCGCGCAGCAAGCTCGACGGACTTGGAACGATTGCCAAGCTCCGCGGTCAGCAGCGCAAAGTTGTTGAGCGCAGCCACATGATCGGGCCGCTGCGACACGACCAGCTCGTACTGATCGCGGGCAGCTTGGCGCTCGGACTGGTCCTGCAGGGCCTGTGCGTATAGCACGCGGATGTCCAGATCGTGAGGATGCTCCTCGAGCCACCTTGTCAACGGCTCAAGCACCGGCTCGATGTTCGCGGCGCGTCGCGCCCAGTATTCGTTTGCCACGACCGCCGGGTGTCCGGCCTTCTGATTGGCCTGATGGTACCACTGCGCCGCCGGCGCATACTGGCGCGCACGCATCGCAAGGTCACCTTCCAGTATCAGCGCGGGAACGTAGTCCGGTTGGAGCTTGCGGGCATTCGCGAGCAACTCGCGGCTCTCTGCCGTGGAGCCGCCTTCGCCGCCGAGCGCCGCGGCAAATACCAACGCCGGTACATTGTTCGGGTCGATGCGAATTATGTCTCGCACGGTGCGCTGCGCGTCTTCGATTCGCCCGCTGCTGAGATAAAGGCGGGCGAGATTGAGCTTGTGCGGGATCGATTCCGGAGCACGGCCCGCGGCCTTTTCCGCCACCTGCACGCCCTCAGCGGATTTGCCGCTCGCGGCCAGCACCATGGCAAACAGGTTCAGCGCGACCGGATCTTCCGGCGCGATCTGCGTCGCCTCGCGCGCCGCCAGTTCGGCGCGCGGCACGTCCCGGTGAGCGAGATAATACTGACTGAGCAGCAGTCGCGGCTCGGCCGCGCGTGGATTCGCGCTGCGTGCCCGTTCCAGCGTGCTCGCCGCCAGCTCACTGTCACCTTGCGCGAGTTGCGCCTGCGCAAGTGCGACAAGGACGCTGGCATCGTCCGGCCGCAACTGGAGGGCGCGCTCCAGGCGCTCGATTGCCGCCGCCGGATTCTTTTCCAGTAGATCCACGCGCGCGAGGTTCATGTGGCTCGCGGCATTGTCCGGCGCCAGCTCGACGGCCCGGCCGAAGAACGTGCGCGCCGTTCGCAGATCGCCCGCGTTCACCGCCGCTGCGCCAGCCAGCGACTGGTAGAAAGGATCGGTCTGATCGGCGGCGGCCAAGCGGCGTGCTGCGGCCAGCGCCTCGGCGGCCTTCTCCGAGCGTACCATCGCTATGACCTGCAGGACGTCGCGCCGCCGCCGCAGGTCGGTACCTGCTGGCACACGCTCCAACAACTGCAGTGCCCGCTCGGGTTGACCGGCCGCAACCAGGCTCGAGGACAGCTGCAGCAGTAGTGGACCGTCCTGCGGAGCCGCGCTCGCCGACTGCTCCAGGTACTTCAGTCCGGCGCTCAAGTCGCCCGTCGTCATGCTTGCGAGCGCGGCCAGCGCGAGCGTGCCGGCATCGCCGGACTCAAGACCCGGCTTGAGCACCTGCAGTGCTTTTTGCGGTTTGTCCTGTCGCAGATGGGTCTCAGCAAGCAGTTTGCGTGCAAAGCTGTTGTCCGGATCGACCGCGAGCACGCTGCTCAGATACATGTCGGCCTGGCCAAGATTGCCCTGCGAGTAGCTGACCGCGCCCAGCAGAAGCTTGGCAGCCGAATTGTCGGGATCGACGGCCAAAATTTGCGACAAATTGTCACGAGCGGCATCGTGATTGGAACGCACGAAATCGATCTTGGCCTGCAGATACAGGGCCAGCGTGCTGTCGGGAGCCAGCTCGGCCGTCTCCGCGACCAGCGCAACCGTGCCATCCACGTCGCCGAGTGCGAGCTGTGATTCGGCCTGTCCCGCAATCGCGCTAAGGCGCTGCCGCATCGAGACCGCCACACCGCCCTCGCGCACTCGAGCAAACGAGCGACTTGCTCCGACAAAATCGCGCGCGTCGATTTGCAGGCCGCCGAGCACCAGCAGCGCTCCAGGATTTCCAGGCTCCATAGCCAGCGCCGCGCGCAGCCTGGCGCGGGCGGCATCTGCACCGCTCGTCACTGCCAGCACCTGCGCGTCGCCCACGATGGCCGCCACGCTGCGCGCGTCAATCTGCAGTGCCTGTGCATAGGCGGCCTGGGCGTCCGCATAGCGGCGCAGTCCGAAAAGAGCATCTCCGTGCAGTACCTGCAGCTCGGCACGTTCGGACTGTGCGGCGAGCGCCGCCGGATTTGTCTGGCTCAGCACGGCCTCGAATTCCCGTTGCTGCAGCAGTGCGTGGCCAAGAGCGAGGTCGACCTCCGCGGGGCTGGCACCCAGCTCTCGCGCAATTCGCAGCTCGCGCGCCGCACCAGCACTGTCGTGTGCAGCCAGTGACACGCGCCCCAGCAACAGCCGGCCCGCCGCACTCTTCGGGTTCCCCTGCACATAGTTCTTGGCATCGATCAGCGCCGCGCGGTAGTCACCCTCGCGCAGGCTCGACTCCGCATCGGCAAGCAGCTCCGGTCCGCCGGACTTGCCACAACCAGCTGCCAGGGACAGCGCCGCCAGCAGTGCGCACGCGCGCCTACTCGGATATCTCGATCGCATTCTTTTCCAGAAGGTCATATAGCGTGGGTCGCGTGATGCCGAGAATTTCTGCCGCGCGCGAAAGATTCCCGGAGCAGAGCGCGAGTGCTTGCTGGATGGCCTTGCGCTCAGCGTCTTGGCGCGCCGTCCGCAGATTCAGGAAGGCCGGCGCAGCCGCAGACTCGTCCAGGTTGAGATCGGCGGCCGTCACCAGGCCGCCCTCCGCCATGATGACACCACCGTTGACCTTGTTTTCCAGCTCGCGGATGTTGCCGGGCCATTGGTAGCTCTGGATGGCGCGGATTGCATCCGGCGAAAATCCGCGCACCGCGCGCCCGTGGCGCCGCGCGCGGTCCTGCAGGATGAACTTCGCGATCATCACCGCATCGGAATCGCGCTCCCGCAGCGGTGGAATCTCGACGGTGACTTCGCTGATCCGGTAATACAAATCCTGACGAAACCGACCTGCGGCGCTCGCGGCCTTGACATCCTGATTGGTCGCGCACACGACCCGCACGTCTACCGGAATGGCCTCTCGGCCGCCAACGCGTTCGACCACCCTCTCCTGCAGGAATCGGAGCAGCTTTGCCTGCAGCGCGAGGGGCATGTCACCGATCTCGTCGAGGAAAAGCGTGCCGCCGTTGGCGGTTTCGAGCTTTCCCGGAGTCTGTTTGATCGCCCCGGTGAATGCGCCCTTTTCGTGGCCGAACAGCTCACTCTCGAGAAGCGTCTCGGGGATGGCGGCGCAATTGATTGCAACGAAGGGTTTCTGCGCGCGGCCGCTCAAGGCATGCAGGGCGCGCGCGAGCAGTTCTTTGCCGGTACCGCTCTCGCCGAGCAGCAACGTCGTCGCCTGGGTCGGCGCGATCTTTTCGATGATTCGGCAAACGCGGCGCATTGCGGCGCTCACGGCGATCACGCCGTCGAGTGGCGATACGCTCTGTCGCTGCAGTAGCGCACGATTTTCCTCTTCGAGCGCATGCATCCGGAATGCACGCTGCACGATCAGGCGCAGCACTTCCGTGTCCAGCGGCTTCTGATAGAAATCGTACGCACCCATGGCCACGGCCTTCACGGCGTTCTCGCGATCATCGTTCCCGGTGACCACGATGACCTTGGTGTGCGGCGCCAGCGCTATGATTTCCGCAAGGGTCGCCAATCCTTCACGCACACCCGCGGGGTCCGGTGGCAGGCCCAAATCCTGCAGCACGACCTGCGGTTCGTGCTTGCGCAACTCGTTGATCGCCTCCGTGCGGGTTGCTGCCTGCAGCACTTCGAAGGACTCGAAGCACCAACGCAGCTGCCGTTGCAGCCCCGGGTCGTCTTCAACGATAAGTATCTTCTGACGGCTTGCCTGCATGAGACTCACCGCGCCTGAACCGTGCCGTCAGACCGGCACAGCGACAGGCAGGAAGATGGTGAATCGTGTGCCCTTGCCCACGTCACTCTCGACACTGATCTCGCCGCCGGCCATGCGCACGAACTCGCGAGTCTGAAACGCCCCGATGCCCATGCCCTGGCTTCCCTTTGTGGTGTCGAACGGACGAAATAGACGCTCGCGCACGAATGCCGCATCCATCCCTCGCCCCGTGTCCCGCACTTCGATGACCGCATGCTGTTGCCGACGTCGCAACGCGACTTCGACGCGCCCGTCGGGCGGCGTCGCGTCCTGCGCGTTGCGGATCACGTGCTCCAGAACAACCCCCAGCCGCTCTGCGCTCACGAGCACCTCTAGACTCTCCGACCCACTCTCGAGTACTGGCGCCGGAGCGCGATCGGCGCAGCGCTGCACTGTGTCGGCACACACGTCTTCGAGCTTCACGCGGCGCGCCATTCCCATGGCTTCGCCACGCCGCAGCTGCTCGAGAAGCCGGCTCATGCGCTTTACCGAGTAGTCGATCGTCGAAATCGTGTCGTCGATGAACTCGGGCTTGTCGCGATGCCGCACCGCGTTCTGGACCACCAGCGTATGCTGCGCGATCAGATTCTTCAAATCATGCATCATGAACGCGGCGAAGCGATTATAGGCTTCGAACTGCTGCGATTGCGCGAGCTTGCGCGCGGCTCGATCGAGTGCGATGTAGCTAGCGGCCTGCCGGCCGACCGTGCGCAGCAGATCGATGTCCTCCCAGTTCAGCTCATGTGCGGTCAGGGGCTGTGCCACGGCGACGAACGCTACTGGGCGATCGGCCTGCAACAGGGGCACGACCAGCCATGCACGATCCAGCTTGAGCAGCCAATCGGGAACCGGCAGCTCCACGTGATCGTGGACACTGCGCTGACGCCGGGCGTTGATGTCGACAATCCATTCGCGTTCCGCGATGAAGTGCACGAATGCGCCGTTGCCCGGCTCGGACGGTGAATCCGGTCCGGCAAGGTCGCCGCCGCTCGGCACGAACACACCGTCGTCGTCGGCGATCCAG
>Ga0209640_10002345_pt1 | contig 16494 bp, 17 predicted proteins | sample RifCSP10_1_FD_184018 | JGI IMG/M metagenome (GOLD analysis project Ga0209640, IMG submission 184018) | Soil microbial communities from Rifle, Colorado - Rifle CSP2_sed 10_1 (SPAdes) (version 2) | ecosystem: Environmental > Terrestrial > Deep subsurface > Rock core/Sediment | place: Rifle... | reverse complement strand
CGTGGCTTAACGGATAAAAGCTACCCCGGGGATAACAGGCTAATAGGGCCCAAGAGTCCACATCGACGGCCCTGTTTGGCACCTCGATGTCGGCTCATCGCATCCTGGGGCTGCAGTAAGTCCCAAGGGTTGGGCTGTTCGCCCATTAAAGCGGTACGTGAGCTGGGTTCAGAACGTCGTGAGACAGTAAACCGGACCGTTGCTGTCTATAAATCCGGCTGTATGCTGGGAAGCCTGGTGAATCCCACGCTACCTATGGAGGGCCATATGGCCAAAGTGGGTGACAATGCGATGGGTGCAGGTAATCAGCAGGGAAGGCCAGATCACATTGATCTGGAACCCTCAGAGACTGTACGCCGGACCCTCACTACGGTGAGACGAAGATACAGTCCGAGCTCCCAGGCGACTGGGAGAGGCAGGCAGAAATGGCCTGCCCCCTCCGACAAGGAGGAGTAACAATACTGTCGGTCCCTATCCACTGCGGGCGCAGGTGGCTTGAGGGGAGCTGCTCCTAGTACGAGAGGACCGGAGTGGACAGACCTCTGGCGTACCGGTTGTCCTGCCAAGGGCAAGCGCCGGGTACCTATGTCTGGACGGGATAAGCGCTGAAAGCATCTAAGCGCGAAGCCCACCCCAAGATAAGGCCACCCACCAGGTTAACTGGGTAAGCCCCCGAGTAGACTACTCGGTTGATAGGCCGGAAGTGTAAGCACCGCGAGGTGTTGAGCTGACCGGTACTAATCGGGCGAGGGCTTGATGCCTCCTTAGGGGTAGCTGTTTGGAGCCTGCCGCGCAACGTGCGCGGTCACGCAATGGAGTGGCAGCTCCACAGAGTTGACCCCGTACGAACCTGACTGAAGGGTCGTACGAGGTCGCAACACAGATCTGTCAGGTTCGTACGGGGTTGATGTCGAAGTGTTCAAGGTCAAGGTCGAACGCCGATGCCCTAGGGGCTGATGGCGGAGCCACCTTGACCTTCGACATCGCAGATGTTGTGAATTCCCGGTGGTGATGCCGGAGGGGCCACACCCGTTCCCATTCCGAACACGGAAGTTAAGCCCTCCAGGGCCCATGGTACTGCGCTGGTAACGGCGTGGGAGAGTAGGTCGCTGCCGGGAGTACTGTTGAGAGGGGAAGCGGTTTTCGCTTCCCCTCTCGCTTTTTCAGAACCCCTCGACTCCCCGTTCCTTGAAGTAGCGGATTGCCCCGGAATGGAACGGGATTGGAGAGCGACCGGCCACCCCATTGAGGGTGATGTCCTGCGCTGCCTTGTGGAGCCGTGCCAGTTCGGCCCGTTTCTCGTAGATCAGCTTCGTAATCTGATAGGCGAGGCTCGCATCGAAATCACGATGGACGACCAGTACGAGCGCCTGGCCGATCGTTGGGACGTTTGCTGTCAAGCCTGGGTAGAACTCCTTGAGGATTGTGACATTGAAGAGGAGGTTTCCGAATTCCTTCTTGAGGGCGGGCAGGACGGAGTCAAGTGGGATGAGTTTGATCCGGACGCTTGGTATCGTCGCCAGCGTAAGGATGTCGGGGGTGGGGAGGCTCTCACCTCGCCAAAAGAATGCGGTTAACTCCTGCCGCTTGAAGAATGCGCACGACTTGCCGTTCCGGCTCCGGGGGCCCGCCAGGCTGGCGGACGGCCACACGCTTGCCGCGCAGGTCGGCGATCGAGTTGATGCCGCTGCCGTCCAGTGTGACCAGTTGGTAAATGGCGTTGTGCAGGGGGGTCAGTGCATATACGGGAACCGGATTGCCTTTGAACTCTTCCTCGCCGCGCAGCGCGCGAAGAGCCTGATTCGCCAGCACGAGAGTGAGATCGGCACGTTTGGTCCCGATGAGCTGCAGTTCGAGTGTCCCCGCAGGGGTGGCCTGGACGGTGGCCTCGACATTGGGGATATTCTGAGAAATCAGTCGCGCTAGCCCGCCGGCGAACAGAGCAACTGGTGTTACCGGGGGCTGTGGTCCGATGACGATTGTGAGGCGAATCTGAGGTGCCGCAGACACCACGCTAAAGGGGGTCAGTAGGAGCAGGACAAGGCCGGCCGCCAACATGGCCTTCGTTACCTTCGCCATCGGTACACCTCCACCATGACAGGGCACTTGGCGACAAAGGCTCTTCGAGGAGGCTCGCTACCTTCCTTGGTCCTGGACCTGCCGTCTCCAGCTGAGGGAGCTGGCTGGTCACGGTGTGGGAGAGTAGATTGCGGAGACTCAGGCGTGCGCGCGGTGGTGCCAGCGGAGATTTCGCAGGCGTTCCGGATCCACCCGGCCGCCTACGAACAGCACCGCGATCAGCAGACCGATCACGGCCAGGGCAGCGTCGAGCTTGAACGCGATGCCGATCCCTTCGACCAGCGGCCGCGGTGACACGATCGCCGTGTTCACGGCCAGCCCGACCGCTCCGCCGGCGATCTGGAACATGTAGATGATCCCGCCGGCGAGACTGGCCTCAGATGGATCGAGGGCGGTCACGCCGGCCGTGGTGATCGACGAGTAGAACAGCCCGACGCCGAGTCCAAGGATGACCATCCCGGGGATCATCGCCGCGTAAGCGGACTCGGGCCTCAGCCGAGACAGGAGGAACATCCCCGCGGCCAGACACGCCGCGCCAAGGGAAACGGTCCACTTCGGTCCCAGCCGGCCGTACAGCGGCCCCGTGGCGAACGCCGTGACAGCGAAGGTGCCCATCGTCGGCAGCAGGCCGGCGCCTGCTGCCACCGCCGAGAATCCCAGCTGTTTCTGCATGAACTGAGGCAGGTACACCAACGCCGCAAAGAAAATCGCCGACATCATGAGGACGGTCAGCGACGCGGCGAGGAAGTCGCGTTTCCCCATCACATCAGCCGGGACCAGCGCACTGGTTCCGGCACGGCGTTCAATCACGGTGAGCAGCACCAGGGCGAGCGCGCTGAACCCCAGCAGCGCCAGGATCCTGACATTGCCCCACCCGATGTCCGTCCCCAGGTCCAGCGCGATGAGGAGGGCCACCAGCCCCGCCGTCAGCACGGTCACTCCCGGAACGTCGATGCTCCGTGCCGTGCCTGGCGGCCGCGTCTCCGAGGTGTGCACAGTCATCCAGGTGGTCAGGACCGCGCCCGCGGCGACCGGAAGGTTCAGAAAGAAGACCCACCGCCAGCTGAACGTGTCGGTGAGAAACCCGCCGATCAAAGGCCCCGCGGCGTTCCCGAACCCTGCCGCGCCGAGGATCAACGCACCGGCCAGGCCTGCCCGGTCCGCGGGTAGGATCGAGTAGGTCATCCCCAGGATCGCCGGCCACATCATCGCTCCGCCGACCGCCATGACCGCACGGGCGGCGAGGAGCCACCCGATCCCGGGGGCGAAGCCGCCGAGGACCGAGAAGACCGCGAAGATCCCCGCCCCGAGAAAGAAGATCCGGCGCCGACCGAACAGGTCGGCCAGGCGGCCGCCGGTGACAATGAGCACACCGAAAACGAGCGCGTACCCATTGATCACCCACTGGACCGTGCTGACGTCGGCGCCGAACGCGGCCTCGATGCTGGGGAGCGCCACGCTGAGCGCCGTGAAGTCATTGGCGACGACGAAGACGGCGATGCCCATGGCAAGCAGCGCCAGGGTGGTCCCCATGCCAAGACCTTGCCGCTTAGTGCCCATGCGCTGTGCCTGACTTCCATGCCAGGGGAGCCGTTTCCTCATCCCGAAGAAAGTCCGCATGACCCCTCCAGGTGCGACGCCCGAGCAGATCCGCGAATTCGTCATTGCCGCACATTGGGATCTGCCCAAGGTCACGGCGATGCTGGCTGCCAATCCTGACCTCCTCACGGCACCGCAGCAGTGGGGCGACAACGATTTCGAGACGGCGATCCAGGCCGCGTCGCACGCCGGCAGTCCCCGTGTTGCGGAGTTCCTCCTCGAGCAGGGCGCGCCGATGGCAATCTACACCGCGGCAATGCTCGGGCGCAGGCAGGACGTCGACGAGATACTCGCCGCCGACCCGGACCTGATCCATGCCGTCGGCGCGCATGGAATCCCGCTACTCCCCCACGCCGTCTTCAGCGGCGACGCCGAACTCGTCGCAGTGCTGTACGAACGCGGCGCGACGGCCGGGGGCTCGATGGCCCTCAGCAACGCCGTGGCCCGCGGGCACACGGAGATCGTGCGCTGGATCCTGGAGGCCGGGACTCCGAAGCTCGACTGGAAGAACTACGAAGGCAAGACGGTCTTCGACCTGGCGACCGAGCATGGACATGAGGAGATCCTGCAATTGCTCCGCGGCCATTCTGCTGCCTAGTGCCGTACCAACTTGATAGTTAGATGTATCATCTGAACGGTGCACAGGGATTCTTGGAAAAGCACATGTGGCGAATCAAGTTGGTACGGCACTAGCTCGCGCGGATGCTGAGCCGCTGGAAGGCGCTGGCGGTAGTGGTGGCGGCGGTGGCCGTCGTCGCCGCGGCGTGCGGCCAGGGACTGGTGCCCCCGCCGGCCGTCGTGCCCCCGGGCGACCCCAGCGTCGCCGCCCTGTTGGGCGATGACCGTCGGGACAAACTCGAAGACCGTATCGCTACCGGCGCCCGCCCCTGGTCGCGGTGGGTGAGCTGGGGCGAAGAACTATTCTACAACGGGTTCGTCGAGGACCCTCCCGTCGGTCCGAAGCCGTCTCCGCGGATCTCGGTCTTCTACACGTGCGCCAACTGCCACAACACGGCCCGCGAAGATCCGGTGCTCACGGATCAGAACCCCGAAGCACGGTTTCAGTACATTCAGAGCCGTCCCGGCATGTTCATGACCCAGGGCACGACGATGTGGGGCGCGGTCAACCGGGAGTCGTTCTACAACGGGTACTACGCCCTCTATCACGACCTGTGCGTCCCCGATCCCACCACGGAGACCCAGACGGCGAACGGAGGTCCAAACGAGCAGGGGCAGTGCGCGCCCGGCACGCGGAAGATGGATCCCAAGAGCCTGGAGGACGCGACCCAGGTGTGCAGCGGGTACTGCAGCGTGGGTCGGTACCTGGTGCGCTGGGAACTCGATGCGATGATGGCGTACTTCTGGAGCCTGGAACTGCACCTCTCGGATCTGGGGCTGTCGCCGGACGATGAACAGTCGGTGCGCGAGACGCTGCTGCCCTCGCCGCGGGACCCCCGCCGCGCCGCGGAGGCGCGGGCGCAGCTGCGGTCCCGGTTCCTGCTGGCGGCCGGCGATACCGCGCGGACTGTGCCTGAAGTCAGCCGGTTGCCCGGCGGCGGGTATGCGGTCGGCCCCTACCCGGATGGGCAATCGTTCACCGGCGACCCGGGCCGGGGCGGCCCACTGTACGCGCGGTCGTGCGCGCACTGCCACGGGACCGCCATCTACCCGGTCAGCGGCGGCCCGCTGGCCGGCGATGTCAACCGGTTCTTCCAGATGCTGGCGAAAGGAACCTCGGAAAGCAACGCCGCGTACATGCCGGAATTCACGTATCAGCGGCTGAGCCGGCAGCAGAGCGCCGATATCCTGGCGTACCTGCTGCGGTTGCTCAGGGAAGGACGATGACACCGGAAACCGGAAGCCGGAAACCGGGAACGGTTGCCGCGACAATTGAAGAGCGGCTGGCCAGGGAGATCACGCCGGAACTCTACCGGCAGATTCGCGCGCTGTGGATCAAGCACTCCAAGGCGGAAGACGGCCGGGACCTCGCCGGCCTGATCGAGACGCTGTCCCCGGACTGCGTGTACGAGATCATCCCGACCGGCCAGCGCTGGGAGGGTCATGACGGCGCACGGCAGTTTTACCTGTCGTTTCTCGGCGCGTTCCCGGACGTGAAGTTCAACATGACCGACATCGTCATCGGGCCGCAGGGCGTCATCGAGGTGACCGAGATGACCGGGACCCACCAGGGCCCCTGGGCCGGGACGGCGCCGAGCGGTCGAGCCGTGCGGCTGCAAGTCATCATCCACTTCCCCTGGGATGCCCAGGCGGGCAGGTTTGCCGGCGAACGTATCTACTTCGACCGGGCGGCCCTGGCGGAGCAGATCAATGCGTGACCTGATCGTCTACGGCCTGGAGACGACGTTTACCCGCGCGAAGCGGTGTGTCGACGATTTCACTGATGATGAAGCCCGCGTGCGCCCGCATGGGCTCACGCCGATCATCTGGCAGTTCGGTCACATCGTGAGTGCGGATGCGGGCTACCTGTATCGTGCCGGCGGGGTGCTCGACGTCCCCTCGACCTACCGGACCCTGTTCGGGACCGGAACCGGAGGCGATGCCGCGTACCCGCCGCTGACCGACTTGCGCGAGCTGTTTGAGGATGTCCAGCGCGAACTCGTTCGTGCGGCGCAGACGGCAGATCTCTCCCTACCGGTCGAAAGCCAAAGCTACCATACGGTGGGAGAGGTCTTGCTCTTCCCGATGTACCACCGCGGGTATCACATCGGGAAGATGACGACGCTGCGGGCGCTGTCCGGGAAGCGACGGTTGTTCGGGTAGATGCACGGCACCGTCGTCGTCGAGCGATTCGAAAGCCGGGCCCTCCGGGGCAATCCGCTCGGCGATCCGTACGCGCGCGACATCCCTGTCTATCTCCCCCCTGGCTACGAGGCCGAGCCCGAACGGCGCTACCCGGTCATCTACTGGCTGCACGGGTTTACGGGCATCGGACTGTCGGCGGTCAACCAGACGCTGTGGGTGCCGGCGCTGCCCCAGCTGATGGATCAGGTGATCGAGGCGGGGGCGCCGCCGGCCATCCTCGTGATGCCCGATGGGTCGACCCGCTACGGCGGCAGCCAGTACCTCAACTCGCCGGCCACCGGCCGGTACGAGGACTACGTCGTGCGCGAACTCGTGCCCTACATCGACGGCCGCTATCGCACCCAACCCTCGCGGGATCACCGCGGGGTGGACGGGAAATCCAGCGGCGGCTACGGAGCGATGGTGCTGGCCATGCGAAATCCGGACGTGTTCGGCGGCGTCGCCTCGCACAGCGGGGACATGTACTTTGAGGCGGGGTACAAGCCGTTCTTCTGGAAAGCCGTCCCGGAGATCGCGAAGCACGGGGGCGTCGAGAAGTTCCTTAACGCGTTTGACGCGGCGCCGAAGAAATCGCCGGAGGCCGTCGACGCCCTCATGCTCCTCATCGCCATGGCCCAGGCGTATTCGGCCAACGAAGACGGGACCTACGATCTGCCGATCGACCTCCAGACCGGCGAACTCCGCGATGCGGTGTGGGCGCGCTGGCTGGACTGGGATCCGGTGTACATGGTCGAGCGGCATGCCGCGGCTCTGCGGCAGATGAAGGTGATTTACATTGAGTGCGGGTCGAAGGATCAGTACTACCTGCAGTACGGCGCGCGCATCCTGTCACAGCGTCTCACCGCGCTGGGCATCCCGCACGAGCATCAGGAATTCGACGACAATCACACCAGCGTCAACTACCGCTACGTCGAGTCGCTGCGTCGCCTCGCGACGGCCCTCGCGTAGCCGCAACCGAACCTGTTCGTCCGGAGGATCCCATGAGCTGGCTGTTCACCGCTGAAGGGTGGATCGCGCTCGTCACACTGACCGCCCTGGAGATCGTCCTGGGCATCGACAACGTCGTGTTCCTGTCGATCCTCGCCGGGAAACTGCCGTCAGGGCAGCAGTCCCGGGCGCGCCGCGTGGGCCTGGCACTGGCGATGCTCATGCGGATCGCCCTGCTGGCGTCATTGGCGTGGATCATCCGACTGACGGCGCCGCTGGTTGATGTGGCGGGCCGACCGTTCTCCGGACGGGACCTGATCCTCATTGCCGGCGGATTGTTCCTCCTTGCCAAGGGCACGCGGGAAATCCACGAACGGCTGGAGGGCCGTTCGGGGCACGTCTCCGCCCGGGTGGCGCCGTCGTTTGCCGCGGTGATCGTCCAGATCGTGCTGCTGGACATCGTGTTCTCGCTCGACTCGGTCATCACCGCCGTCGGCATGGCGCGGGACCTGGGCGTCATGATCACTGCGGTGGTGGCCGCGGTCGTGGTCATGATGGTGGCGGCGGAGCCGATCAGCGCATTCGTGCATCAGCATCCCACCGTGAAGATGCTGGCGTTGAGCTTCCTCCTGCTGATCGGTGTGTCACTGATGGTCGACGGTTTCGGCCAGCACATCAGCAAAGGGTACATCTACTTTGCCATGGGGTTCTCGATCCTTGTGGAGATGCTGAACCTGCGGGTCCGCCGCCTGCAGGGACCTCCGGTCGAGCTACACGAGCCCTACACGGAGGCCCAATAGGCCCAGGTGGGTCATTGCGCGCCGGGTGCCGCCGTCCTATGGTGTGGGCGGAGGGCGTGGGGAGCGCGATGCCGCGAGAGCAGGGCGCGTCGCCGAACGGGCAGGAACCGCGGCGGCCGGGCAGGGGGCTGAACCAGGTCACACTCGTCGGTCGGCTGGCCCGGGATCCGGACCTCCGGACGACCACCCAGGGCGTTCCCCGCGCATGGTTCGTCCTGGCCGTGGCCAGGGCGGGGCCCGACCACGACGGAGAACGCGAGGCTGACTTCGTGAACGTCGTGGTCTGGCGCCAGCTCGCCTCGGTGGTTGGGGATCATCTGCAGAAGGGCCGCCTCATCGGCCTCACGGGCCGGCTCCGGGTGGAGAAATTCGAGGACGCCGGCGCGTGGCGCACGACGACGGAAGTCGTGGCGGATCAGATTGTGTTCCTCGACGGGCCGCGGAAACCGCAGCCGACCCCGGCGGCGCCAGAGCCCTAAGATCGGTTTGCCGGAACGGGACGCCGCTTGAGGTCAGGTGGTGACCGGTTCCGGCTGCATCCCCGCCGGTGCGGCACTCGTTGCCGCGATCCGGTGCCGGTACATGTAGGCGGCGGCCATCAGCACCACGGGCCATGCGACCACCAGGCCGATGCCGAGCGCTGCCACGCCGAGGAGCAGGACGGCCAACAACGCAACGTCAAAGACGAACAGTCTCCACTTGACGCCATCGGTGAGGCGGGCACTCGCGTTGAACGCTTCCGTCACTCCCACGCCCCGGTCGACGATCACGTAGAGGGCGAACTGGTATTTGATCAGGAAAATCAGCCCGGGGACGATCAACAGCACGAAACCGATCATGACAATGACCGTGTAGACGATCGTGGCTCCCAGGTACCGCCAGAACAGGTGGCGGCGCGAGACGAGGTCCCCGTAGGTCGCGGGCTGTCCATCGTAGACCTTCAGCGACACGGCAATCGTCCCGATGGACACGAGAATGGAGATGACGGATCCGGCGAGGTTGATCAAGAGGTTCAGAAGCGGCGCCGACTTGGCGAACGGCTGTGCGATCGCCTGCGGGAGATACGAGAGCGCACCAATGATGAGGATCAAGACGATCCAGAACCCAAGCCGTTCGGTCACGCGGTCCCAGCCGTAGCGTATTGCCTCCCCCGTCGGCACAGGGTTCACAACCATGGCCGATTCCCTCCCAGGAATTTTGGTGTCGGGTTCGTGGCGCTGAGGTGGAATCCTTCGATGAGAAGCCTGCGGTAGATAGACAGGCGGAGCAGTCGGACTGCCCCGCCTGTCCCTTGAAGTGGCTAGTTACAGATGGCTTTCCCCGATCCTGCCGGGAGGACGCGCACCATAAACGTGGCCCGCGGCGACCCATTGAGGAAGACGACCGCCCCATCGTAGATCCAGGCGAGGTAGGCCTGGCCGCGGTACTGGTTGAGGCCGGAGCAGACCGGTGCACCGTAGGCCTTGATGAGATCGACGTCGGTCGAGCCAATCCGGATGCCTTCTGCCGTCGCCAGCTCCGGACTCTCCGTATCGATCATGAGCGCCCTGCCTTGATAGAAGTAGACGTCAATCTTCTGATTCGCCCACAGCCACCAGCCGTTGGAGTACCGCTCCGACGGCGGTCCGCCCAGCGCGGCCTGCACCTCGGCCGGGCTCATTCCGAGTCTGACCGGTCCGACGCCGTCTCCGGGCCGGATCCCCGCGGGAGTCTGGGCCAGCACGTGCGCGGACCCAGTTGCCAAGGCCAGGAAGTTGATGAGGATGAGCGCGATTGCGACCTGTCTCATTGTCGTGCCCCCTTTCGTGTTGTGTTGCGTCCTTAGCCTACGGTCAGGGGGCAAAACGGCCATCGGCCGGGCGTCCCGACGTACGGGATGCGGCGTCCTGAATATTCAGGACACGTGGGAGCGAGGATTCCCTGCCCGCCGAAAGAAGGGGATGGCCATGGGGCATGCAGGCTGCCTGCTGCTGCATGGATTTTCCGGCTCGCCGCTGGAGATGATCCCCCTGGCGGACGTCCTCGAGGCGGAAGGGTGGACCGTTTCGAATCCGGCGCTGGCCGGGCACATGACGAGTCCCCGGGACCTCGCCAAGACCTCGTGGCCGCAGTGGGTCCGCTCAGCGCGGGACGCCTACGAGGCCCTCAGCCGACGGTGTGAGCGGGTGGCCGTGCTGGGCATGTCGATGGGCGGCGCCGTCGCGCTGCACCTCGGGGTGACGGAGCGCCCCGATGCCGTGGTCGCGATCTCGACGCCGAGCAGAGTACGCCCCTTGATCGTGCGGGCATCCCGGGCGGCCTCCAAGGTCATGCGGCTGGCCCCCATCCCGTTCCGCCTCGGCCCGAAGGACCCGCAGGTGCGGCGCTATCGTTCTCCGTACCGGGCCTATCCGTTAGGGGGACCGGCGGAAGTCGCGTCGCTGCTCGATGAGACGCGGCAGTTGCTGCCGTCGCTGCGCGCACCGCTGCTGATCGTCCAGGGGCGGCGCGACCGGGTGATCCCGCGCGAGAGTGCCCATGAGATAGCCGATCTAGTGACGGCGGCGCCGGTCGAAGTGCTGTGGCTTCCCCGGTCCGGCCACGTCGTGACGCTCGACAAGGAACGGGACGTGTGTTTCGACGAGGTGCGATCGTTCCTGACGCGGTACTTACACGTGCCGGAGCGCAGCGAGCACGCCCAGCGCCACGGCGGCGAGGAGACCCAGCAAGAGTAAGGGGAACAGCAGGAACCATCCCGCCGACTCCGCCCGCCAGGCGATCCCGATCAGGACGAGCAGAAGCAGGCCGCCCGTCAGCATGCCGATGCGGACCGTGCGGCCGCCGATGTGGGTGGTGCGTCGGGTCACGGCGCGGACCCCTTGGGACCGGCCGCCTGCGCGCGCAGCCCCGCGATCGTTTCTTCATAGGACTGCATGATGCGGCTCTGGCGCTGGAAGCGCATGGCCAGATACCCAGCGTACAGCGCGATCCCCCAGAACGTCAGGATTTTCACGGCCTCAATGGTCAAATCGCCCGACGGCGGCGTGAACAGCAGTACGAGGACGTAGGCCACGTTGTACACGGTCGCCACGTACAGCGCCATCGGCATGCCGTAGCGAATGCTGTTGCTCACCAGGACGATGAAGTACGTGTAGTAAAAGACGCTGCCGCTGCCGCCGGTGAACCAGACCAGCAGCGAGATGATGATGAGGTCTGTTCCCGTCGTCACGTACTTGAGCCACCGCGGAGCGGAGGTCCGAAGGATCACACTGTATGTGGCGTTGAGCACCACGATCGCCGCCGTCAATGCAACGATCGTTGACCAGGGTACAGTAAGCAGTCCGCCCCGTTTGAGGTAGGCGACCGCGGCGAAGAGCACGGCGGCGACGAGCCACCGGACCGCCACTTTGCTTCGTTCGGTCTGTTGCTCCATCGCAATGCTCCTCACTTCGCCGGCGTGGCAAAGGCTTCAACTTCCGCCCGGGCCGTGAGATCGTTCAACGCGTCCTCCAGCCGCTTCGACAGCGCCTCCAGGCCCGCATCGTTGAGGGTCTCGGGGACGGTGATAGGCTGGCCGATGACCAGCGCCGCGCGCGTCAGCGGAACCGGTAGCTCGAACTGGTCCCAGGACTCCAGCGCGACCGCCCGCTGAATCCCCGCCCCGACCGGCACGAGCGCGACGCCGGTCTTCTTGGCCACAAATGCGGCGCCCGGCTTCGCGCGGAACATCGGGCCGGCCGGTCCATCCGCGGCAATCACGCCGCCCCGTCCCTGTTCCAGTGACTGGAGGAACCGGATGACGCCGCGGGATTCGGTCGCAAAGTGCGCCGCATCGAGCACGCGGTACCCGAGGTGCTGCAGCGCGGCGAGGGTGATCCGCCGCATCGCCCGCGAAGCCGGCCGGAAACTACCGTCGCGGGCGTGGCTGGAGTACACGACCAGGGGCAGCCCCTGGAAGAAGAACACCGGCAGCAGGCCCCGGCCGTGCCAGACGACGAGCAGGAACGGCCGCGATGTGCCAAGCAGCGCCGAGACGTGCTCGTAGCCGAAGATGTGCAGGTCGATGGAACTGTCGACGATCCGGAACAGCCCGACGACGAACAGGGACAGGATCCAGGCTGCACCTTCGATGAGGCGCTCCGCAAGTCGACGGCGATCAGGAACCTCGCCTGGGGACCGGCTTCTTGTCGCAGTCGCCATGGTGCTCACCGATTGGTCACCCGGGGCGCGGGGCCCGAGGCACGGGGCACGTCAGTTCAGTCGTCGAGTCCGTACTCGCCGGTCCGATGGGACTTCAGGTACATCTGCTCGATAATGTCGCCGTAGCGCTGCATGATCACCTTGCGGCGCACCTTGAGGGTCGGCGTAATCTCACCGGCATCGAGCGTGAACTCCTTCGGCAAGACGGTGAACCGGCGGATGCGCTCGTAGGCCGCGAGGTCGGCGTTGATCTCCTTGACGGTCGACGCGATCAGCGCCTCGGTGACCGGATGGGCGGCGATAGCCTCGTGGCTCAGGGCCCCGTTGGTGCCCTGTTCGGCCAGCCGGGCCTCCACGGCCTCGAAGTTCGGGACGACCAGCGCGACGAGGTAGGGGTACTTGTCGCCGATCGCGACCGCCTGGGCGACGAAGGGGCTGGCGGCCAGGCGCGCTTCAATCGGCTGCGGGGCGACATTCTTGCCGCCGGTGGTCACGATGAGGTCCTTCTTGCGGTCGGTAATGAACAAGAATTCCTGCTCGTCGAGATGGCCGATGTCTCCAGTGTGCAGCCAGCCGCCGGCGTCGATGGCCTCGGCGGTGGCCTCCGGCTTGTTCCAGTAGCCCATCATGATGTTGGGCCCGCGCGCGAGGATCTCCCCGTCGGGCGCAATCTTGACCTCCACTCCCGGCGGCGCCAGCCCGACCGAACCCAGCTTGTTCGATTCCAGCCGGTTCACGGCAATGACCGGCGCGCTCTCGGTCAATCCGTAGCCATTGAGGACCGGCAGGCCGACGATGTCGAAGAACTCGGCGATCTCCCGGGCAATCGGCGCGCCGCCGGAGACGCTGAACCGCAGGCGGCCGCCGAACCGCTCCAGGATCTTCGAGAACACCAGCCGTCGCGCCAATGCGTACTGCAGCCGCGCCAGCAGCGGAGGCCGCCGCCCGGCCCACTCGGCGGCTTTGACTGCCCGGCCGGCCCGCAGCGCCCAGGTGAACAGGCGCTGCTTGGCCCCACCTTCTTTCTGCACGCGGGCGAGCACCTGGACATACGCGCGTTCGTAGACCCGGGGGACCGATGCGAGAATCGTGGGCTGGACCAGCGGCAGCATCATAGACACCCGTTCCACCGCCTCCACGTACGTGATCCGGCAGCCGCAGTAGAGGAACAGGTAGTCGAGGATGCGCTGGAAGATGTGCGAGAGCGGTAGGAACGACAGCGTGTCGTCCGCATCGGTGATCGGGTACTCGGGCCGCAGCGACGTGATCTGCGAGACGAAGTTGCGATGGGACAGCATCACGCCTTTCGGTTCGCCCGTCGTGCCCGAAGTGTAGATGAGGCTGGCCAGTTCGTCAGCTCGCAGCGCCGGCTGGGGGAGCGCGTCGATCCCGCCGGGCAGCCCCGGCAACTCCTGGAGCGCCGGCAGGCCGTTCGCCAGCCCCGGGTCGATGCCGACGATGCGGACGCCGGGCAGCTGCGCGCCGGCGTCTGCGGCCGTGCGGGCGCGGTCCTTGCCGGACACCAGGAGCATCTTGGCCCCGGAGTCCGCCACGATGTACTGCACCTGGTTCGCCGGCAGGCTGGGGTAGAGTGGCACCAGCACCGCGCCCAGCAGATGACACGCAAAGTCGATGATGTGCCATTCCGGGCGATTTTCAGCGAACAACGCGACCCGGTCGCCCTTCTCGATTCCCGCCTGCGCCAGGCGTGCCGCGGTGTGACGCGTCGCGTCGGCGAATTCCACGACCGTGTAGCCGCGCCAATCTCGCCCGGCTCGTGTCCGGAGGAGTTCCTTTCCGGACGGATTGGTGGTGACGATGTGCTCAAAGAGATCTCGCAGCGTCTCCATAGTCTTCTCCCTGGCGATGGTCTCCACGCCGTGAGGCGGGAGTGGAATCAGGGGATGCGGCGTCGGCGAAGTGTTCGGGGGTCTATCCGCATCCCCTGCTGGTGCGGTGATGGCCCGGTCGTCGAAGATCAGGGTCGCGGCCTTGGCCCGACCTGCGTCCGGGCAATCCCGAGGATGAGAAGAACTAAAACGAGCGCTGCCGCAACACGCTCATCCATTAAGCTCACCCCCTTGCTCTACCGGCTTTCTGTGACCGCCCGTGAGCGTCTTCTTCGGAGATCAGTCTAAGGTCTAGGCGGCCGATCGCCATCGGACAGCTGTCCCCGGTGTGGAGGGATCCTGTCCTGAATTTCAGGGACAGGCGTCCCGGGGAAGGCTACTTGGGGGTCTCCGGCTCGTCCGGCTTGGGGCCGAGCCCGTGCCGGGCCGCGATCAAGGCGGCCTCGGTGCGATCGTTGGCGTGAAGCTTTCCCAGAATGGCGCTGACGTGGTTGCGGACGGTCTTTTCCGACAGGAAGAGCCGTTTGGCGATCTCGCGGTTCCGCAAGCCGCCGGCGAGGAGTTCGAGGACTTCTGTCTCGCGCTTCGTCAACTGGGCAAAGAGCTTCCGCTGGCCCCGTGCCATCCGGTCGATGCGGGTGAACTCGCGCACCACTCGGGCGACGAGCCCGGCGGACAGGAAGCCTTCGCCCGCCTGTGCGGAGCGAATGGCGCCGGCGATCTGCGGGACGGAGGCATCCTTGAGGACGTAGCCGATGGCGCCGGCTTTCAGCGCCGCGAAGAGGTTGTCGTCGTCGTCGTAGGCCGTCAGCACGACGACGGCGGTCTGCGGGAGCTGCGTGCGGACCTCGCGCGTCAGTTCGATGCCATCCATCACCGGCATCCGCAGGTCGGTCAGCACGACGTCGGGGCGGTGCGCGAGCGATTCGATCAACGCGTCGCGTCCGTTGCCCGCCGTGGCGACGATCGTCACGTCCTGTTCTCGCGCCAGCAACTCTGCCAGGGTGGCGCGCAGCAGTCCCTCGTCCTCCGCGATCAAGACCCGGACCATCAGCGGCGTGCCTTCGGCAGGGGCCAGGCGGCGGAGATGATCGTGCCGCGGCCCGGTGCCGACGTGATCTCCAGCGTCCCCTGCGCGCGGGCGACCCGGTCCCGCAAGCCGGCCAGTCCTCCGCCGGCGGCGGCGGGATCGAAACCCGTCCCGTCGTCTCGAATCGTGCACCGGACTCTGCCGTCGTCCACGCTGACCTCAACGTCGACCTGCGATGCCCCGGCGTGCTTGGCCGCGTTAGTCAGCCCTTCCTGGATGACCCGCAGGATCGCGTGCTCGGTCGCGGGGGCCAGGCGGGGAAGGGAGGCAGGGACGTCAACGTCCAGGATGAACGGCCAGCGGTCCGACACGGCGGAGACCTGCGCGCGGAGGGCGGTCGCCAGGTCCGCATGCTGCGCGCCGACGCGCAGCCGGCGCACGAGGTAGCGGAGTTCGTCCGACGCCCGCACGACGCTCTCGCGCTCTTGCGCGAGGATGGTCGCCGTCCGATCGGGGTCTTCATGCACCAGCCGGCCCGCCAGTTCCAGCCGGGCGCCGAGGGTCACCAGGAGGTGCTGGATCCCGTCGTGGATCTCCCTGGCCAGTTCGGTCCGATACTCGGCGCGTTCGGCCGCACGTTCGTAGAGGGTGACCGTCTGGATGATCCACCCGTACAGTGAGGCGATGATGCCGATGATGGCCAGCCGGAAGGCCGACTCGACGGACCACCCGCCGCCGGTCTGCATCACCACGAAGAAGTAGGAGCCGACTGTGATCGCGGCCAGGGCAATGAGCCGGTCCAGACGCATGGTCGCCGCCGCGGACGCGATCGGGATGAAGTAGAGGATGGTCATCGCATCTCTGGGATTGCCGATGATCAGCAGGGCGACCGTGATGAGCGCGACGTCGCAGAAAGGCCACACCTGCGCGAGTTTGGGCCAGCGGCCGGCCCACGTGAGCCCGCTTCGGAGGAGGAGATAGGCGGCGGCGACCGCAGCGAGGATAGTGAGCCGACCGACATCGATCGGCAGGTCGTGGCCCCGGGAGGCCGGCACCCAGTGGCGCTTCCACCGGACGAGGTCGTAGGCGTAGGTCGTCGGCTTCCGGCTGCGGCGCTCCATCGCCTCGAAGGCGCGCGGGGAGACCGAGACGATCGCGAGCCCGAGCGGCATCGCCAGGCACTTCTGGGAGCCGGTCATGTTGACGT
>Ga0209640_10002343_pt1 | contig 16502 bp, 17 predicted proteins | sample RifCSP10_1_FD_184018 | JGI IMG/M metagenome (GOLD analysis project Ga0209640, IMG submission 184018) | Soil microbial communities from Rifle, Colorado - Rifle CSP2_sed 10_1 (SPAdes) (version 2) | ecosystem: Environmental > Terrestrial > Deep subsurface > Rock core/Sediment | place: Rifle... | reverse complement strand
TTCGTCATTCCGGCGTCTTTTAAAGCATGCCCCGGCATGGTGTAAGCCGGGGCCGGAATCCATGAAACTGCCACTATTGTAGATTTTGGATCCCGGCTTTCGCCGGGAAGACGACGGTTCTGAGCTTAAGTAAGTGCCATTTGGGTCAGCGCGCAATATTTGTTACTCGCAGCAATTATTGTGCTATGCCCCAAATTATCCCTCCCTAAAAGAAAGAAATTATCCTGATACGTCCATTGAAATTGCCAGCTTTGATGTTAACAAAGACCTTTCGGGCCAGTTAGAAAAATTCTCACCCAAAGTGGTTATCAACACCTGTGGCCCATTCCAGCTCAGTGATTATTCCGTGGCTGCAACCTGCCTCCAGCACAAGGTACATTGCATTGATCTTTCCGATGGCAGGGAATTTGTTACAGGTATTACTGCCCTTGATAAAAAAGCCAAAGATGCCGGCGTGTTGGTTGTCAGCGGGGCCAGTACCGTTCCCGGATTGTCTTCTGCGGTATTGGAACAATATAAGGATGAGTTCTCGGAAATTGATTCACTGACCTATGGCATCAGCCCGGGACAAAAAGCCAATCGCGGTTTAGCCACCACCAAAGCCATCATGACCTATGTCGGCAAGCCACTAAAACCATTCGCAGGGCATGATAAAGCTTATGGTTGGCAGGATATATACCGGCAGCAATATCCTGAACTCGGCAAGCGCTGGATGGCGAATTGCGAAATCCCGGACCTTGATTTGTTGCCGGAACGCTACGGCATAAAATCGATCCGTTTTTCCGCAGGCATGGAGCTTAGCGTTATGCATTTGGGAATATGGTTGATGTCATGGTTGGTGCGCTTGGGATTTCACCTCGGCCTGCCAAATAAATCCGCATTCCTGCTTAACACGAGTAATTGGTTTGACAGGTTTGGTTCACCTGATGGGGGTATGCACATGGTGATCAGCGGTAAAGACAAGAATGGGCAACCCAAGCTAATCAGCTGGTTCGTCATCGCCAAAGATGGTGATGGGCCCCAGATTCCGACCATCCCTTCAATCATCCTTGCAAAGAAATTAGTGTCCGGTGAACTAACTGGAGCAAGCGCAAAACCCTGTGTTGGCCTGGTGTCGCTGGATGAATATAAGCGTGAGTTGAAGGATTTTAATATTCACTACTTCAAGATGTAATGATTACAGCGAGGGCCGGCCCGACACAGTCTTTTGTAAAATCGTTGCTGAATGACAAATTTAGTCTATATTACTGCACTTAAACTGTACATTCCGGCAACAAAAAAGCCCAAGCTAAGAATAACGATAATCAGAATTAACTTCCGTTGTTAGATTTTCAACTTCTAAAGGCGTACACTAATTAAAAAAGATCGGCCGGTTTTAGTATTGCAGTTACACAATTTGAACTAATTACGGGGAGGACGACGTTATGTCAGCAAGACCTTTTGATTTTACTGATACGGTGAAAAAAGCTGCCGCCCAACGGCAAATGAAGCGCTGCGCATTGTGTGGGAAGTTGGTTACCAAAATACCGTTGACCGAACAACAAAAAGAAGATGGACAAGCCAAAGGGCACACAACATTGGAATTTCACCATGTGTGGCCAAATCAAGTGGGCAACGCCGCAAACAAATCTCATGCGTGGATACGAACTGAACTGAACTGTGTCATGCTGTGCCCCGATTGCCACAACGAATCCCATAAAAACGGCAATACCCTTAGCGGCCCCGTTTTACAACCGTCAGAATTTCAATATTCCCATGGCGGGGATATCAAGAAGCACAAAGAGTGGGTAGCGAGCTTAAAGCAAAAAATAAGGCGTTAATTGAATTCACTTTATGTAAGAGGATAAAGTTTTTCCGCGCCCATCACGACTTCACGGATTAATGCTTATACTCACCATAATTTTCATAAGCATCAATGTTCGTTTTGGCCGTATATTAATAAGGCTATAGCCATAGCAGTCCCACGTAATAAATACGAATGCGCGTTGGACGCTATTGTGCCCGTGGTTACATGGGTATGAGGTTGTACATGGACATGAAATCCCAAAACAGAATTGCTCTCAATTCCACGCCGGTGAAAATCCAATACCTGACTAATTTGCATAAGCACAATAAATATTCTGACGTCTGTTTACACGGGACTGGTGCATAATCGGATCAAGGGGGTACCCACGTTTATCCTAAGTCTATAAATATTAATTGCACACCAAAACAATAGTTTTTTCTTGTGTAGTTTGTATTATAGTTAGCCTCTAAGTCTTTAAATTCCATAATTTCACTATCCTGTTTCCCTTCCCCAAGGTGCGCTGGCCTGAAGGCGGGATACTGGATCGTCTTGGAGGTGTGACATGCCACACTCGCAAATCGCCGCTAAAGAAATTAAAAACCTCGATATTCCATTGGAAAGGGATGGATTCCTTAGAGACCTGATTCGTGAACTGTCGGGATTGCTGGAAGACATGGTGGGCCTGGAAGAAGCATCGGGATTTATCAGTGTTGTCGGCCAGAATATCGGCACACAGATCAATCAACTCTACCGGCAGGAATTGAAAATACCCAAGCTGAACCGGGAACAAGTTGCGACGGTGCTGGCGGACCTGAAAAATCGTATTAACGGGGATTTTGTTATCGAATCGCAGGATGATACGAAGATCGTTTTTAAGAATACGGTGTGCCCATTCGCGGAAAAAGTTAAAAATCGCCCGTCCTTGTGCATGATGACTTCCAATGTATTTGGGGTAATTGCTGCTGACAATCTGGGTTATGCCAAAGTTGACCTGGAAAAAACCATTGCGCGAGGTGATTCCGGATGCCGCGTGGTGATTTATTTAAATGCGGACAATGCACAGACGCGGGCCGCAAGCGGACGGGAATACTACGAAGCCGAGAAATAAGGATGTTTCCAGAAAAATTTGCACTATTTGCAAGACCCTTACCTGATGCAATGTGTTTGATTACCGCCAGCGGTAAAATTCTGTCCGCCAACGAAGCAGCCGCACGATTTCTCGAAATAGACAGTGATGTTCTTTGTGGTATGACATTGTTTGAGTTAGTCACTGACAGCCAAGAAAAAGTCGAACAGACTCTACGCAACTGGTCGCGCAGCCGTGAAATGATACCGGGTCCGCTAAAAGTACGTGTCGGTGGCCGGAAGATCACACCGTGTAATTGCAGCGGCAGTCTCATTCAGCCAAAAACCGCAACCTCGCCTGCGACGATCCTGGTGCGTTACCAGCACCGGGAACACTTTTCAAAAAGTTTTACCGCCCTGAATACCAAAATTGAGCAGTTGCAGAAGGAAATCGCCATCCGGCAAAAAACCGAACAGGCGCTGGCCAAAAGCAAGGCTGAATTCGAGGCCATGTTCAACTCCATCCCGGAAGGCGTGGTGTTTGCGGATACGGAACGGCGAATTGTCATGAGCAACCCCGCGATTCATTCCATGTTTGGCTACAGCGACGAGGAACTCATCGGCAATACCACAGAGATGTTGTATGCCGACAAGGCGGATTATATTGATCAGGGCCGCCGCCGTTATCGTACCGGACCTGACTCAGAATCCGGCGCCTATGAAATTCAGTACCAACGCAAGGACGGAAGTGTATTTTGGACAGAGGGCCTGGGTACGCAAGTCAAAAATGCCCAGGGCGAAACGATTGGTTTTATTGGTTTATTGCGCGACATCAGCGAGCGCAAAAAAACGGAAGCAGAATTACTAAAATATCAAGAACATTTGGAGGAGTTAGTCAAGGAACGCACCATTGCCCTGGAAAACAGCTATCAGGAACTCGAATCCTATAGCTATTCGATTGCTCATGATCTTCGAGCGCCTTTGCGTTCGATCGCCGGTTTCAGCCAAATTCTGTTGCAGGATGCAGGAGATAAGCTGGACGGTGAGAACCAGGAACATCTGCAGCGGATTGTAAAATCCGCGGTACATATGGCAGCGCTTATTGACGACATATTGGAACTTAGCCGTGTATCCCGTTCCGATATGCGCTTGGATGAGGTTAACTTAAGCGGCATTTGTTTGGAACTTCGCAAAACTTTTATCGCATCAACTCCGGAGCGGCGCGTTGAATGGAATATCCAGCCTGGCTTGGTGGCGCGTGGTGACTATCAATTGCTATACGTGACAATGAGCAATTTACTGAGCAATGCGTGGAAGTTTACTCAACATCAATCGCCTGCACAGATTGAATTCGGTCTTATGGACAAAGCCGGTGAAAATGTTTATTACGTGCGCGACAATGGTGTTGGGTTTGATATGAAATACAGTGAAAAAATGTTTGGATTATTTCAGCGCCTCCATCGCTCTGATGAGTATGAAGGAACAGGCGTCGGCTTGGCCACCGTGGAACGAATATTGACACGTCACAACGGCTGGGTCAGAGCAGAAGGCGAAGTAGGCAAAGGCGCCACAGTCTATTTTTCACTTCCTGAAAAAACTGACTCAATCAAGCCTGTCTAATACAGCGAATCATTGAATTCTATGCTTGATGGGCAATTTATTCGGATAATAACAAGCAAATAATCATCGAGAAAATCTCTCCCCCTGGCGCCAACGCCCTATCATTAAGTACGTTTCCGCCAGCACTTATTAAAAAGATATTGATTTGACTGTCACTGCATTAAATCACACGCTTAGATTTGGCTCGAACAACTGCTTATAAATCGTGTCATATTGACGGTCAGTCAAATAGAAACTAACCTGCCTTACAGGCTCTTATTTGATTAACAACAACCATGATAACGCCGTTCCTGATTAATCCAGACAACACTAGCTTTGAGTTTCCCGATGTATCCCTGGCATTGGATGATCCCAATGGGTTGCTGGCCGTGGGCGGTGATTTGTCGCCGCAAAGGCTGCTCAATGCGTACCGGCACGGTATTTTCCCGTGGTTTAATCCCGGTGAACCGATCCTGTGGTGGTCGCCCGATCCGCGTGCGGTGTTATTTCCCGGTAACATTATTATTTCCCGCAGCCTGGGTAAGACGCTGAAGAAAACCTTGTTTTCGGTAACAGTCGATCAGGCTTTTAATGAAGTGATGGCGGCTTGCCAGGCGCCGCGTGTAAAACAGCGGGGCACTTGGATAACCGCTAAAATGCGCCTGGCTTACAACGAAATGCACCGGCGCGGTTATGCCCATTCCATCGAATGCTGGCAAAACACCGTGCTGGTGGGAGGTCTTTACGGCATGGCGATCGGCCGGGTTTTTTTCGGTGAATCGATGTTTTCAAAAGTGAATGATGCATCCAAAGTTGCATTAGTGGTTTTAACTGACAAACTTATGGAATGGGATTACCAGTTAATTGACTGCCAGGTACAATCGGAGCATCTTATCAGTCTTGGTGCTGAAACCATTCCCCGTGGGCAATTTTGCGCTTATTTAAACCAATGGTGTCAGCAACCCGTAGCGCGGGATGCCTGGAATAACGAACACACGGCTAAGTAGCTAAGCTTCGAAAAAGTAGCAACGCTTTTGAAAAACAAACATCACTGACAATTCCAGATTGAGTCAACACGCACCCTGATTGCGCTATGGATTCGATAGACACCAAAAAATCCGTTAACTCGCTGGCGTTCTTTGCCAGCGAACCACACGCGTGCAGTTACCTGGATAACCGTACTTCGATCTCATTGTTCGCTGACCCCACGGTTCCCATGACCATGCCGGTTTACAGCCGTCTGGCGGACTACGGATTCCGGCGCAGCGGTCCCCATATTTATGCGCCTAACTGTCCTCACTGCCAGTCCTGCATACCGATTCGGCTTCCGGTCGATCACTTCAAGCCAAACCGCTCGCAAAAGAGGGTGCTGAATAAGAATGTTAATTTAACCGTAAAGTGCCTGCCCGCGGCGTTTCATCAGGAGCATTTTGAACTCTACCAGCGTTATCTCAGTTGCCGGCACGCGGGCAGTTCCATGGAAAATCCCAGCGCGGATGAATATTTAAGTTTTCTTGCCAGTGACTGGAGCGAAACCTACTTCTATGAGTTTCGAGAAAATGACCGCCTGCTGGCAGTCACCGTCGCGGATAAACTTACTCAAGGCCTGTCCGCGGTTTACACTTTTTTTGACCCGGCATACGCAGCGCGTGGCCTGGGTAACTTTGCTGTACTGTGGCTGGCGCAGGAAACACAGTCGTTACAATTGCGTTGGCTCTATCTGGGTTACTGGATTCCCAGCTGCCGAAAAATGCAATACAAGTCTGACTTTAAACCCGCGGAAATTTTCAGCAACGGCCGTTGGACACCCCTCACCGGCGCTTATCTCGCGAATATCTAAAAATTAATCAACTTTTAGTTTTACCCTTCAATATCAATTAGTTGAATCATACTTACGCGCTAAAGAAACACCCCCCTACGGACGATATAAAATTCAAAGCAGCACAATATGATGACTTCTTAGGACCAATCTGGTCTCGCTCTGGCGGAAAGGTAAGGGAGGACCCCCTAATAAGCATTCCAATTCCAAGAACAAGTGAAGAGGCTTGATACCATGCTCAGCTATATCTACAGTGTTGCCAAAGAATTCGAACGCGAACACGGTTTCAGTCCTAACCTGCTATACATGAACTACGCGCATCTGGAATGCCTGAAACAGCAACTTGAAGATCCCAACGACTTCAATTCCATTCTGGTTTTCCTTGGTATGGAACTGATTTTACAGCAGGAAGCCGTACACCCTTCGGTCGCCTGGGCCCATACACCCTGGAAACAAGCCGTTTATATCTAAATACCGTCGTTCATTCACGCCAATACCGGTTATTCCCGGCCAATTTACGCTAATACTTGGTTAGCGTAAGGTAAATTTTGAAAATTTGCTCCAGATCAGGCATTATGTGCCACGAATTACCGTAACTGGCCCATTTCATGGGCAGTTTGTAATCGCCCGTTCATTCTGTCTTATCAGTCTTTGAGTTTAGGAATCTATGCCGAAAGAAGAACATATAGAAATGGAAGGTACTGTCGTTGAGACCTTACCCAACACCATGTTTCGTGTTGAACTGGAAAACGGACATGTCGTTACCGCGCATATATCCGGAAAAATGCGCAAGCATTACATTCGTATTTTGACCGGCGATAAAGTCACCGTACAATTGACGCCTTATGATCTAAGCAAAGGCCGTATTGTGTTCCGCGCTCGTTAATCCGTCCCCGTTAATAAAATCCGATCCTATCCTTTGGGTTTAATTTTCCGCACAGGCATATTTCCGGCAAAACAAATGACGCAGCAGGTTGCTGCGTCATTTGTTAGGGGTCACTTGTTGGAGATTGTTACTGGCGGAAAAACCGTCAGCTAATAGCCATTAGCTGACAGTCAATTTCTCACGTTTTTCTTCAACATCAAATTCAAAGGTCAACTGGTCATCTTTGACCGAGACCCTGACTTCACCGCCATCCGCCAGTTTGCCAAACAACAGCTCCTCGGCCAGCGGTTTCTTGATGTTTTCCCTCACCACCCGCGCCATGGGGCGGGCGCCCATCTTGGCATCATAACCATGCATTGCCAGCCAGATACGCGCATCATTATCAATCATGAGTGTTACTTTCTTCTCCAGCAGTTGGGTTTCCAGTTCACAGATAAACTTGTCAACCACATGCGATATGGTCCGTTCGTCCAGGGGCTTGAACTGGATTACGGCATCCAGGCGATTACGAAACTCTGGCGTAAACGTACGTTTGATCGCTTCACTATTATCGGTGTTATGATCCTGGGTGGTAAAACCAATCGACGGACGGCTCATATGTTCCGCGCCCGCATTGGTGGTCATAACGATAATGATGTTGCGAAAGTCCGCTTTACGCCCGTTGGTATCCGTCAGCGTTCCATGATCCATCACCTGCAATAGCAGGTTAAACACATCCGGATGGGCTTTTTCAATCTCGTCGAGCAATAACACCGCATGAGGATGCTTGTTCACTTCTTCTGTTAACAAGCCGCCTTGATCGAATCCGACGTAACCGGGAGGCGCGCCAATCAGACGCGATACGGTATGGCGTTCCATGTATTCCGACATGTCGAACCGCATTAATTCGATACCCATGATTTGCGCCAACTGCCGGGTCACTTCGGTTTTGCCAACACCGGTAGGCCCCGCGAAAAGAAACGAGCCAATCGGCTTTTGTTCATTACCCAGGCCGGCACGGGCCATTTTGATCGCGGACGCCAGGGCGGAGATGGCTTCATCCTGCCCGTAAACCACCAGTTTCAGGTCCCGCTCCAGGTTGCGCAACCCTTCCTTATCGGAACTTGAAACCTGTTTGGGAGGAATGCGCGCCATCTTGGCTACGATTATCTCGATATCCTTGGCGTTAATGGTTTTCTTGCGTTTGGAAGGTGGCAGCAACCGCTGACTCGCACCCGCTTCATCAATCACGTCGATGGCTTTATCCGGCAAATGACGTTCGTTGATGTAACGCTCGGAAAGCTCCACGGCAGTCTGTAATGCCTGACGCGTGAACTTCACCTGATGATGTTCTTCAAAACGGGATTTCAAGCCATTGAGAATCTGCACCGCTTCTTCAACCGTGGGTTCAGACACATCGATCTTCTGGAAGCGGCGCGCCAGGGCGCGGTCTTTTTCAAAGATTCCGCGGTATTCCTGATAGGTGGTGGAACCCATACATTTGATGTCACCGGATGCCAACACCGGTTTGATAAGATTGGATGCATCCATGGCGCCGCCGGATGCCGCACCCGCGCCGATAATGGTGTGTATCTCGTCGATAAATAATATGGCATGTTGTTCGCGGCGCAACTGTGACAATACCGCCTTGAGGCGTTTTTCGAAATCACCACGGTATTTTGTTCCCGCGAGCAATGCGCCAAGATCCAAGGAGTAAATCACGGCATCGGCAAGCACTTCGGGCACTTCACCATCCACGATTTGCTTGGCCAATCCTTCCGCCAGCGCGGTTTTACCGACACCTGCTTCGCCAACAAACAAGGGATTGTTTTTGCGGCGGCGACACAATACTTGCAGGGTGCGCTCGATTTCGGACTTGCGGCCAATCAGCGGATCAATCTTGCCCTGCATTGCCAACTGGTTGAGGTTGGTCGCATAGCTTTCCAGGGGGGTCTTGCTTTGGGTTTCAGGTTCCGCCTCGTCTTCAGTATGCGGCAACACGGAATCCCGCTCGGATTGGTCGTCAATCTTCGAGATGCCATGGGCAATGAAATTCACAACGTCAAGCCGCGCAATATGTTGTTTTGATAACAGGTAAACCGCTTGCGATTCCTGTTCACTGAAAATCGCCACCAGCACATTAGCGCCGGTGACTTCCTTGTTTCCGGAAGACTGCACCTGGAACACGGCGCGTTGCAGGACTCGCTGAAATCCCAAAGTCGGTTCAATTTCACGATCATCGCCGTCCTGAAGCACCGGCGTGGTTTCCTCTAAAAACTCTTCCAGTTCCCTTTTCAATTGAATTAGGTTAGCGCCGCAGGCACGCAGAGCATTATTGCTCGTCGGATTATCCACCAAGGCCAACAGTAAGTGTTCCACGGTCATGAATTCATGACGCTTCACACGCGCTTCCTTGAATGCAACATTAAGAGTCTGTTCTAACTCTTCACTCAACATTTTGACACCTCTCGCAAGACCTTGAACCTCGCAAGACCGCCTACACGGTTTCCATCGTACACAGCAAAGGATGCTGGTTGGTCCGGGAGTACTCGTTGACTTGCGCCACTTTCGTCTCGGCGATTTCCCTTATGTACACTCCACACAAACCTTTTCCTTGCGTGTGCACATGGAGCATAACCCGAGTTGCTTTCGCACGGTCCATACGGAAAAACTTTTCTAACACATGAACGACAAACTCCATGGGAGTAAAATCGTCGTTTATCAGTACTACCTGATACATTGGCGGCCGTTTTAGCTTAGGTCTTGACTCCTGGACCGCTAAATCTTCGTCCCTTTGTGAATTATTTCCAGTATTCATCGACATAAGTTTAGACAAAACGGTTTCCGTTTCCTGTAACTTAGGATATAGACAATGGAATCAATAAAAAAACTCATAAACCACCATACATGGCCAATCGAGTGCTTCCTTGATGTTAAAGCAAATATTATGACTTTGTAAAACTTTAGTCAAAAATCCACGTAAAAACATAGCTTTATGACACCAACCGAAAGCAATAAATAGCGCTGATTAATTCGGGCTGACGACAACATAACCATACACGGTAGCGATATTACCGAAGGCATCGCTAACCTATTGGTGTTTACGGGCTAGTCCGCCGGGTGACCTGTATTGATCGCTGCCGAGGTTGGCTATTACATATGTTTAATAACCGCCTGAGCAAAACCGGAACAGCTCACCAAGCTGGCTCCGCTCATCAAGCGTTCTAAATCATACGTTACCGTTTTTGCTTTTATTGCACCTGACATTCCCTTAATAACCAGATCAGCGGCATCTTGCCAGCCTAAATGCCGCAGCATCATTTCACCCGAGAGGATCAATGAACCGGGATTAACCTTGTCCTGCCCGGCGTAGCGCGGCGCCGTGCCGTGAGTGGCTTCAAACATGGCGACGGTATCCGACATATTGGCGCCCGGCGCGATACCGATACCGCCCACCTGTGCGGCCAGCGCATCCGAAATATAATCACCGTTCAAGTTCAGTGTCGCCACCACGCTATACTCCTTGGGCCGCAGCAAAATCTGCTGCAAAAACGCATCGGCAATCACATCTTTAACGACAATGGGCTTGCCGGTACGGGGATTGAGAATCCTGCACCACGGGCCGCCATCGATTTCTGTCGCCGCAAATTCGGCTTTGGCCAATTCATAGCCCCAAGTCTTGAACGCACCCTCGGTAAATTTCATGATATTACCCTTGTGCACCAGGGTGACCGAATCACGGTTATTGTCGATGGCATACTGGAACGCTTTGCGCACCAGGCGTTTGGTGCCTTCGCTGGATACCGGTTTGATACCGATGCCTGACGTCTCGGGAAAACGAATTTTGGTTACGCCCATTTCGTTTTGCAGGAACTTGATAACTTTTTTAACGTCCGGCGTTCCGGCTTCCCATTCAATGCCCGCGTAAATATCTTCGGAATTTTCCCGGAAAATGACCATATCCGTGTGTTCCGGTTCCTTGAGCGGACTGGGTGTACCATCGTAATAACGCACCGGGCGCATGCAGACATACAAATCGAGCTGCTGACGCAAGGTGACATTCAATGAGCGAATCCCTCCACCCACCGGGGTGGTCAGCGGACCTTTAATTGACACGACATAATCCCGAACTGCCTCGAGGGTTTCGTCAGGCAACCACACATTGCTGCCGTAAACCCGCGTCGCTTTTTCACCGGCATAAACTTCCATCCAGGCAATGCCGCGCCGCCCATTGGAAGCCTTGGCGACGGCGGCATCAATGACTTTGCGCATGGCCGGGGTCACATCAATGCCGATACCGTCGCCTTCGATAAAGGGAATAATGGGGCGATCCGGTACTTGCAAGCTATTATCCGAATTCACCTGAATTTTGCCACCATCGCAGGGTACAACTATTTTTTCAAAGGCCATGGACACTCCATATAAGTTGGCATATCACCGCACACGAAGTGCGTTATCTTAGCATTTTTCCGCAAGTCTGGAAGTTTTAAGAAAATACGGGGTGGGTGAGGGTTTGCGCCAAAGCGCCACACGGCTAGCGCGTGTATTACAGTCCGAATTGTTCCAGGTTGCCTTTAAGAGACACTTTAATCTTACCATCACGCTCAGCGCGTCCCATGGTCCTTAGCGCATTCTGCAGGTCAGGGTTCGTGCCGCGTGTACCGAAAGCGCCAGTAAATTCATAGCTCCTATCGGCGCTCAACTGCAGAACGCCTTCCGCGGTCAATGGCCCACCCTGGTCACTCAAGACTCCCCTTACTCCGCCTTCATGAGGTTCGAGTGCAACATCCAAATCCCCCAGCACCAGTTTTTTTAACACTGTCAATTCGGCGCCATGCCAGGCAATATCACCTTTGGCCGACACCAGCGTATTATTATCCAACTTGACGTTACTCAATTTGATATCCAGCGCCCCGCCCGGCTTGAACACCGCGGCCTTAATAAGGCCTTCAATTTCGCTCAGGGGCAGCCAAGCTTCCACGTTATTAAGATAAGCACCCCCAAAAATACCGAACCCCATCACGCCTTTCCCATAGCCGTCAGTCACCTTGAACTCAAAATTCATTTCCACAATACCCAACAACAAGCTGAGAGAATTAATATCCCAAGTTAGCGCATTAAGTTGCCGGCCGTTGAGGGTGGCCTTAGCCGCCTGGCCAGACCAGACGCTCCCGCTAAGATCACTGACGGTAAGGGGCACTTCATCGCCGCCAAACATTGTTTTCCAGTAACCATAGGCAAACGCCGCCGGCATGGTTGACAGCAGGAATACCAGGTAGGCGATACCGCCGAAAGCGCTGTATTTTATGGCTGATTTAATAGCAGGTGACATGAATTCAATATTTGGATAATTACAGAGTTATAAAGCAAGTCAATCATTCGGCCAGGCCTTCCAGCACCAGGCGCGCATTCACCAAGCCGGGCTCCTCCAGTTTCTCAATAACGGAGGTGACAATGTGAATCCCCTGTTGCCGCTGCAGGTTCTCCAGCCATTTAATGGTGTCATTGAATGGCGCGTTTTCCAGCCATACCCCTGCCTTGGATTGCCCATCCGGTTGCACGCGTTTTACCGATTTGCCAAGATTCTCGGTTTTAGCGGTCCGGTCAATGATACCCAATAAAGACTGGCCCTTGCTACTGCTCGTCGGATTATTGGACCTGAGTGTGGCCTGCAATTTTTTCGCTTCTTCCGCCGACTGTTCCATCCATACCAGTAATTCCTGATTTTCCTGGTTGCTCTTTTCCAGGGACGCTATTTTTTTCGTAAACGGCGCCCAGGCCAGTAAATACAGTAACGCCACCAGCAATACCGCCGCACCGGCAATCAGAACACGCCGTTCTCTGGGCTCCAACTTATCAAACCATTCCTTCATGCACCCCCCTGCTTTACCGCGTTACCGGCGCCGGCTTTTAATTGCATGCGGCTTTCGACCTTACCTTGTTTTGACGATGCCGACTGAATGTCAACTTCCATATTGGCTTCATTAATCAAGCGCACCTTAAGTTCATCCAGGGATTGCAAATCCGAGATTTCAAAATCCATATCCAGGGTTTCTTCTTTGAACCGCAGGGTGCGAATCAACAAAGTGTCCGTGTTACTTAATACTTCGCCGGCCCTGGCCAGCAACATAAACAGATCCGCGCCCTGGTTGGCCAGTTTACGCAACTCGGCCAGTTTTTGATTCATTTGCTGTTTCGGGTCAACAATGTTTTTCGTGTCCGGAAATGCGTCCCGGTAAACTTCGGTTATTTGCTCGCGTAGGGTCCTATCCGTCGCCGCTAGTTTTTGATAGTCAAAAATCGTCAATCCTATTTGCAGCACTAACCATACACCGGCAATTGCCGCCGTGGGAAACCACGGCCGCAGCAGTTTCTCCATACGTTCCCGGCGGCTATAGTCTCCCTGCAACAAATTTATGCATTTGGCCTCGTCAAATTGTTGCGCCAAGTAAACCAGGAAAGGCTGTTCGGGATGATGTACCTCAATATTATATTCCAGCTTGGTTCCCACGCTTTGCAGTTGTGTAACAATAGCGCTCAGTTCGTCCAGCGCAGCGGGATCTGTACTTTGTTGGCTCTCTGCAGGTGCTTCGGGATGTATGCTCTTGCCGCCACATACTATAACGTCGAGTTTTTCCGGTTTTTGGGTTTTCGGGGCGGACTCGAGCATGCCGCGCACCAAGGGCACCACGTTGGCGATATCCAATGCGATGCCGGCCTGTAAATTATTGCGTAAAATGGCCTTGGATCGGGACTGTTTGTCCGCCGCTTTAAGCAGCAATGTCCAGTTGTTGTCGCTATGCGGAATGCCGAGTACCTCGGTCGTCAACAGGTCCGGTTGAATTCCCACTTCATTCAGACTATGCAGCCACATTTCAATAATCTTGCGTTCCACAATGGCTACGTTGACTTTATCGGCTTGCTGGCGTTCACCAATGGCAAAATGGTTGTCTTCCACGTCGTTCGCCAGCAGTTCTTCCAACGCAAATGGAATCGCCTTCAGCAGCCGCTGTTTGTTCATGCCGGGCAGCGCCACGTCAGTCAGCACCACTTCAACGCCGAAAACAAACACCACGACGCGGCACCCCAACGCATGATTGGCGGCGGTTTTCAGGTCGCCATGATAGACCGGACCCGCCACCTGGCCGGGTTCCTGGACAAACCAAAACACCTCATTCGGCATTGCGCCGGAGAGGGTTGGATCACCCAAATGAATGTAAATCTGCCGCTTCACTAGTTAACCCCGATACTGCGTTGCACGGTGGCGACTTTGTTGCCATCGCGCTTTAATAAACTCATCAGCGTCAGTTGCATGCGGCCAATCTGCGCCGTTGCCGTCACTTCGAAATACTGACTGCCGACACTTAATTTTATTTTATTAATCGCCTCATCAAATTCCCGTGCCTCTTTGTTGTTTTCCGCCGGATCAAATGTAATCTCCTTTTTCATGGTAGTCACAAATGATGTGATATCTTTATAACCCTCTTCTCCCCGGCCTTCGATCAATAGCTGCAGAATTTTATCGTCAATCTTGGGATGAATGCTTTGCAGTATTTCTGGCGGCGCCGTATTCACATTAATCGCCACATCATGCGCGTTGATGGCGTTCACCAGCGGCGGCCTCTGGCCATCACCGACAAAACAGTTATATTCTTCGGCGATGATTTTGCTCATCGGCCGCAGTTCGCTGATACTGGCCATCGATTGGTTGGCGGCGCGATACGGGCGTTCCAGCCTCAAGTACTCCGCGTCTTCCGCACCACCCGCATTGACCTGCTCGTCCTTGTCAAGCCAGTCCAGCACCACGTTGGCCAGATCCGGATTAAAACCGCCCTGCTCGCCGCACTTGTTGCCGCTGGTCACGTAATCCACGAATCGCTGAAAAGCCATAACGTATACCTCTTGTTTTTCCCCGTTGGCATTCACCAGATTGTTAATGGGAAACCGGGCGGTGGCGTCCCGGATAAACCCGGCAATGGTACCGCCTTCTATTTCTTCCGCAAGGGGTAATGCCCAGGGTTCCTTTTCGTGGTCAACGTCCTTGTTATCATCCGCAATCAGGGCCTGCTTCGCGGTAATTTCCGCAGCCAGAGCGTACATGTAGGCCTGGTCAGAATGCAACATATTCTCGGTACGCCGGATATCCAGCGTCTGACGATCCGCCATGGCAACGGCGGCGATAGTCACCAGCGCGAAAATAAATAACGCGGTAATCAACGCCACGCCGGATTGCCGGTTTATCGGTTTCATCTGCGCTTACCGCCCTACCCGCAATAACCGGGAAATCTTTCCGTATTGCTTGGTGTCCACGTTCACTTCAATAGCACGGGGAATAACTTGCGGACTGGCGCCACCGGTGGTTGACAATTCCGGCCAACTGCTGCGCCATTCGTCATCCGCCCCCAGGTAACGGATTTCCATTCCTTTAACCCCATCCAGCAAAATATTTTCATACGGTTTGCTGTCTTCCGCCCGGTCCAGCATCCACCAATAGGTTCGCACCAGCTTTTCGTCCCGAACCGCATAGGCCACCCGCTGCAGGTGACTGCGCGCCTGATTGGCCGGATTGCGCCAGCCACCCCGGGTTATTTCCAGCAAATAACCTTCAAAGTCATTACCCACCACGGGCGGCAATACCTCACCGTATTCATTGCGCACACCACGATCGATAATTTGTTCGACATCACGGGCAAGCCAGCCCATGGTCAGTTGCAATTGGTGTAACTGCTCCGCATGCGCTTCGGTTTGCTGACGGGCGATTAATACGTTGTTCAGGCCACTATAGGCGATGGCCGCCATGATGGCGAAAATCGCCATGGCCACCATCAGTTCCAGCAGGGTGAATCCCCGCATATTTTCCCTGGCTTGTCGCGGCACTAATCGCATACTGAATTATTGCGAGGGTTCCTGCACAAATCCGATCAGGGTCGTCATCGGATATTCATCATCTTCGTTAACGCGCACTCTGATATAGACTTTTCGAATCTTATCCACAGGGGTCTTTTCTACCTCCAGTTCCCAGTGCCATTCATGCTCGGCCATTAACGCCGTTCCGGTGGATTTTCCGGTGGGCGGCCATTCACGATCATTTGCGATATGCAGCTCAGCCATCCGGTTCATCGCCACCCAATGGGCAAAGGTGCGCTCTTTCAATCCCGTTGCGTTACGCACATTCGCCGAGACGGTCATCATCACCGCGGCCATGGCGGTTGCTATTATGCCAAGCGCTACGATGACCTCGATCAAAGTAAACCCTTTTTGCCGTTTGATCCTAGCCCGCATTTCTCACCAGGATCGCGTGAGCTGGCGAAGGATTCGTGTTCGTAGGCGCCGCTCTGGAGCGAAAGTCATAGCCGTAGCTATGGCTT
>Ga0209640_10002342_pt1 | contig 16503 bp, 12 predicted proteins | sample RifCSP10_1_FD_184018 | JGI IMG/M metagenome (GOLD analysis project Ga0209640, IMG submission 184018) | Soil microbial communities from Rifle, Colorado - Rifle CSP2_sed 10_1 (SPAdes) (version 2) | ecosystem: Environmental > Terrestrial > Deep subsurface > Rock core/Sediment | place: Rifle... | reverse complement strand
TGGCTATCGCGTCGATAATCACAGCAAGAATGCGGAGCGCCATATGACTCTCACTCTGGAATCAGCCGCGGTTTTGAATGACGGCCACCGAATGCCCAAGCTTGGCATTGGGGTCTATGGCATTGCCTCGGGTGGCTCGTGCCTGCGCGCAGTGTTAGACGCCCTCGAAGTGGGTTATCGCCACATTGACACGGCGACATTCTACGGTAATGAATCGGATGTGGGGCGTGCGGTGCGCGAAAGCGGTATTCCCCGAGAACGGCTATTCGTCGCTACCAAGCTATGGAATTCAGACCAAGGCTATGCTTCAGCGGTGAAGGCATGCGAGTTGAGCTTGTCGCGACTCGGATTGGATTACATCGACCTATACCTGATCCACTGGCCCGAGCCGGGTAAGCGGCTCGACTCATGGCGTGCGCTTGTCGAGCTGCGCGCGCAGGGAAAATGCAAATCGATTGGCGTGAGCAACTATACCGTTGCGCACCTAAAAGAACTCATGGACAACTCGGATGTCGTGCCGGCGGTCAATCAGGTCGAATTTAGTCCCTTCCTCTATCAACGGCATCTGCTGGAATTCTGCCGAGCACACCGAATTCAGGTTGAGGCCTACTGTCCGTTGACGCGCGGCGACAAGCTCCGCGATCCCACACTCGGCACGATTGCTCGAAAACACGCAAAAACCCCGGCCCAGGTTCTGTTGCGCTGGGCATTGCAGCACGACATAGTAGTAATTCCCAAGTCGCGGCATCGCGCGCGTATTGAGGAGAACGCCAAGTTGTTCGGCTTCGAGCTCGATTTCGAAGATATGTCCGCGCTGGACCGCCTCGACGAGGGTTTCCGAACTTGCTGGGATCCGACGTCGATCTCGTAGATCGGGATGCGGGGCAACAAAGCCTGAAGAGGACGGACTAAGCCGGATCGTCTTTCGGGTCGGACCTCGGAAAGTCTTGAGAGCTTCTCCGCCTTGCGGAGAGGGGAGCAGATGGTTCCTCTCTCCCTTGATGGGAGAGAGGCCAGGAGAGAGGGTGGGCGTCCTTTGCGGCGAATAGCTTTTTCCAGGATGATACCGGCTGAGTGATCCGCGGCGACGCCGGAAGATCGCATGCGACAGCCATTGGGCATCCTGATTTCGTCGTTCGACTATTCGCCGGTCGCCGAGGACGAGTTCCATGACTGGTACGACCTTGAGCACATCCCGGAGCGCGAGCGCGTGCCGGGATTTCTGTTGTGCCGGCGCTGGATCGGCGTCGGCGTGCCAAAGGTGTCGCTCAATACCTACGATCTGGCCAGCGTCGCAGTGCTGGGCAGCCCCGGTTATCTCGCCATTGGATACGAAAACAATTCGCCGTGGACACGGCGCGTGGGCTGGCGCTGTATCAAGCGCCTGCGTTTCGAGGGCGAGTTGATTGCCCCGTGCGATCGTCTGCCGCCGCCGGATGCCGGTGGACTGTATGTGTATGCGGCCAACGTCGAACCACGGCACGACGCCGAGTTCAGCGCCTGGTACGACGAAGAACATCTGCCCGCGATTTCGAACGTCCGTGGCGTATTGTGCGCGCGGCGTTTCCGCGCCACCCGCAGCACGCATCTTCACGTAGCGGTTTATCACCTGGAGGCCCCGGACACCGCGGCCACAGCGCAATGGCGGCAGACATTCGACACACCCCGGGCGCAAGCCGCGTTGCGCCGCGCGCTCGATCCGGTGGTGACGCTATGCCGGCGCTACGTGCGTACGCCGCCGAACGAGTCAGCGGAATAGGCGAAAAGCGAATTCGGCGACGGCCAGCAGGCGCCGGTCTCCGCGCCGCCGGCCGATCAACTGCACGCCTACAGGCATGCCGCTCGGCGCCTTGAAGCCCGGCAGCGCGATGCACGGCGCATGCAGCAGCGTCCAGCGGCTGTTGAACGCAGCGCTGCCGGTGCTGCCGAGTCCCAGCGGTGCCTCGCCCGGCGCGGCGGCCGTCAACAGCACGTCGCAGTGTTCCATCAGCGCATCGAATTGCCGGCGACAGCGCTCGGCAAGAGCGAACGCGGCATGGTAGCGGTCGAGCGAACATTCGCTTCCGCGTTCGAGTCGGCTGATGAACACCGGACTGAGCCGCGCAGCATGATGGGCGCGCTCCCAGGCAAAACCGCGCGCCATCTCGAAGTACTCGATGTCGTGGTGGGCATCGCCGAGACCGGCGAATTCCGCGGGTGCATCGACTTCGGCAACGCGGGCGCCGACGCGCGCGAGCATGTGCGCCGCCTGTTCCACGGCGGCGGCGGACTCGGGCCGCGCGTGAACCCATTCCGTGCCATGCCACAAGCCTATCTTTGGCGCGGACACCGCTGCAAGCACCGCAAGCTCAGCTCGGCCGGCCGCGGCGGCGGCGAGCAGTGCCACATCCTCGACCGTGCGCGCGAACAGCCCGAGCGTATCGAGCGCGTCGGCAACCGGTTTCACGCCGGTGCGATTGATCATGCCGAATGTGGGCTTGTAGCCGACGATGCCGCAGAAACTCGCCGGACGCAACGTCGATCCGCCGGTTTGTGTGCCGAACGCCAGCGGCACCATGCAATCCGCAACCGCCGCCGCCGAGCCGCTCGAGGAACCGCCCGGCGTGCGCAGCGGGTCGAGCGGATGGCGCGTCGCCGCGGGGAATGCGGTCGCGAACTCGGTGGTGGCGCTCTTGCCGAAAACGTACGCGCCCGCCTTGCGCGCCATGGCGACGCAGGCAGCGTCCGCCGCGGGCCTATGCCCGGCATAAATCGGCGAACCGTAGGACGTAGGCATGGCCGCCGTGTCGATCACATCCTTGACGCCGATCGGCAGTCCCCAAAGCAGGCCTTCCGGCGCTGCCCGGTCGAACTCGCGCGCAACGCGCAGCACGGACGCTGCGTCAAAGTGCGCCCAGGCAAGCACCTCGGACTCGCGCGCCTGCACGCGTTCCAGACAGGCCCGGGCGAGCGCTTCGCAGGTGATATCCCGCGCCGCGAGCTTGCGCGCCAGCGTTGCTGCCGGCTGTTCGTTGAGCGTCACTGGACCTTTGCGCCCGAGCGGCGCACGAGCTCGCCCCACTTGTCGATTTCGGACTTGACGAAAGCGCCGAACTGCTCGGCTGTGCCGCCGACCGGCTCGATGGCGAGCGAGACATAGCGCTCGCGCATCTGCGGCTGCGCCATGATCTTTTGCACCTCGGCGTGCAGCCTGAGCACAATCTCGCGCGGCGTACCCGCCGGCGCGAGGATGCCGTACCAGCCGGCGAGGTCGTAGCCGGGCACGGTTTCGGCGATGGCCGGAATGTCCGGCAGCAGTGGCGAGCGTTTCGCGGTGGTGACGCCGAGCGCGATCAGCCGGCCGGTCTTGAGGTAGGCCACGAACGGCGGCATATCGGAAAACAGCAGTTGCGTGCGCCCCGCGATCAGGTCCGGCATCGCCGGGCCGACCCCCTTGTACGGGACGTGCAGCATGTCAAGCTTGGCGAGGTACTTCAGATATTCGGCGCACAGGTGCAGCGAACTGCCGCTGCCCGAGGACGCGTACGCGATCTGGCCCGGGCGCGCCCGGGCGAGCGCGACGAGTTGCGCGATGTTCCTCGCCGGCAGCGACGGATGCGAAGCGAGCACGATGGACGCCGTGGCGACGTTGGCAACGGGCACGAAGTCGCGCATGATGTTGAGGTTGATTTCCGGATAGAGCGCCGTGCTGACCGCGGTTGAACTGGTCGAGCCGAACACGAGCGTGTAGCCGTCGGGCGCCGCGCGCGCGCCGATTTCGGTGCCGATCGTGCCGCCCGCGCCCACCCGGTTGTCGATGACGAATTGCACACCGAACGCTTCGGAGAGCTGTTGTGCGTAGATGCGTCCGAGCGTGTCGGTCGTGCCCCCGGTCGAGAATGGCACGATCATGCGTACCGACTTCGAAGGATAGGGCTGCGCGTGAGCGAGCGCGGCCGGCATCAGCAGCAGGCAGGTAAGCAGGGCGACGCGGGTCTTCATGAAGATTCTACAGGCTATGCATCGTTGTGGCGGGCGTACTTGGCACCACTATTATCGGCAACTCACGCGGCGCACACAACCTGTGTCTGCGCCTGCGGCTGCGCGCGCGCTCGGTTTCGGCCCATTGCGATGTTAGAATTGGCCGTAGCGCCCCGGTTCGCGGGCGCCGCCGACTGAAGGAGAGAGGCCAGCAATGAAGCCCGCCGAGTATGGTCCGTTTCCGTATGTTCCGATCAACCGCCGCGCCCAATGGAAATGGCCGAACGGCGCGCAGCTCGCGGTCTGGGTGATTCCGAACGTCGAGTTTTTTCCGCTGACCGCGCCGCTCGCCGGGCACCCGTTCGAGAAGGCGCACGACTACAAGGCGCCGACGGTGCGCGCCTGGGGACAGCGCGACTACGGTAATCGGGTAGGCATCTTCCGGCTGATGGACGTGCTCAGCAAGTACGGCATCCGCGCGACGGCGACGACCAACGCCGACATCTGCGACCACCATCCGCAGATCATCGAGGATGCGGTCAAGCTCGGCTGGGAATTCATGGGCCACAACCGGTCCAACAACGTGCGCCTGACCGCCGTGCCGTCCGAGCAGGAAAAGGAACTGATTCACTACTGCATCGAAAAGCTGCACCAGGCCACGGGCAGAAAACCGGTCGGCTGGCTGGGCGCGGCGCTGGCGGAAACCTGGAACACGCTCGACTACCTGATCGACGAGGGCTGCCTGTACGTTTCCGACTGGGTCAATGACGACCAGCCCTATCGCATGCAGGTCAGCGGGCGCGAAATCGTCTACCTTCCGTACTCGTACGAGGTCAACGATTCCAATCAGGTCAACTATCGCTTCAGCTCGATCGACGAGTTCGAGCTCATCATCCGGCGTACCTTCGATGTGCTTTACCGCGAAGGCGCCCACAGCGCTCGCGTCATGGCGATCTGCCTGCATCCGTTCATGATCGGGGTGCCGCACCGCATCGGCGGACTCGATTCGGCGCTGAAATACATCTGCTCGCACCAGGACGTCTGGCTCGCGACCGGCGAGGAGATCGCGCGCGCGTATCTCGCCTCCAGCGCCGAGCTCTAGGAAGCTGCGCCATGGTGCGCCTCACGCTCCTGCTCGCCGTCGGCGGCATACGCATGGAGTAGTCCGCCATGGGCACCGCTATGCAGGAGCGCGACATCACCGCCACGCTCGTCGCCCGCGCGCTCGCGATTCGCTACGCAAGCCTGCCGCAATGGGTGCGCAATCTGGCCGGCCAATGCCTGATCGACTGGTTTGCCGTCGCCATCGCCGGTGCGCCCGACCGGCTGGTCCAGCTGCTGCTCGATGAAGCGCGCGCCGAAGGCGGCCATCCCGTTGCAAGCGTCCCCGGCCATCGCGACCGGGTCACGCGCAATCAAGCCGCGCTGGTCAACGGCACGATGTCGCACGTGCTCGACTATGACGATGTCAATCTCAACATCAACGGCCATCCGTCCGCCGTGCTGGCGCCGGCGCTGCTCGCCGTCGGCGAGGTTCTCGATGCGCGTGGCAATGAACTGCTGGCGGCATTCGTCGCCGGCTACGAGTTCGCCTGCCGCGCGGGCCGGCTCATCGCGCCAGGCCATTACCTGAAGGGCTATCACGCCACGGCGACGGTGGGCTCGCTGGGCGCGGCGCTCGGCTGCGCGCATCTGCTGGGGCTCGACGCCGAGCGCACGCAGCACGCGGTCGGTATCGCAGCAGCCCAGGCGGCGGGGCTCAAGGGTCTGTTCGGCACCGAGTGCAAGCCGTTTCACGCGGGCATGGCCGCGCAGAACGGCGTGCGCGCGGCGGCGCTTGCGGCGCGCGGCATGGTGAGTCGTCCCGATGCGCTCGAATGCCGGCAGGGCTTCGCTGCCGTGATGAGCCCGGACTTCGATCCGGCGGCCGCGCTAGGCGAGCCGGAAAAGTTCTACATCTCGGAGAACCTGTTCAAGTATCACGCGGCCTGTTATGGCACGCACTCCGCCATCGAATGCGCGCGCCAACTCATCGCACACCATCGCTTTGCGCCGGACGCGATCCAGGCGGTCAGGGTGCGCGTCGAAAAAGGCGCCGATGCGGTCTGCAATATCGCAACGCCGCGCACCGGGCTGGAAGCGAAATTCAGCCTGCGACTGACGACCGCGATGGCGCTCTCGGGACGCGACACCGGCGACCTCGCCACTTATACGGAAGCCGTTGCCGCCGAACCGGCGCTGGTGGCGTTGCGCGATCGCACTTCGATCGAATTGGTCGAGGGATGGCCGCTGATGCAGACCGAAGTGATAGTCCGACTCATCGATGGACGGCAGGTGCAAGCGCAGTGTGACACCGGCGTGCCGAACACCGACTTTGAGGCTCAGGCGCAGCGCATCGCGCAAAAATTCACGCGCCTGACCCGGCACGCCTGCGGACGCGAAGGCAGCGACCGCTTGCTCGAAACGCTGCGCAAGCTCGCCGAGTGCCGGGTGCGCGGCGTGATGGCGCTCGCGGCGGGTCAGCCATCGTGACCGCGGCGCAGGACGTAAAGCAGCAAGTCGTGGAGGGCGTCCGCGCACTGATCGATTGGGCGGCATCCGACTCGGCGCGCCGCATCCCGGCGATAGCGTTGAGGAAGAGCGTGCTCGTCATCGCCGACAATCTCGCCGCGGCCATCGCTGCGCGCGACGAGCCCGAAGTTGCGCGCGTGCACGCACAACTGATCGCGGATGGCGCGCGCGCCGAAGCCACGGTCTTCCGTGGCGGCCGCCCGCGCACCGACCGGCACAGCGCCGCGCTCGCCAACGGCATTGCCGGAAGCTGGTGCGAACTTGACGAGGGATATCGTCTCGCGCCCTGCCACGCGGGACTGTATACGCTGCCGGTGCTGCTCGCGGAAGCGGAGTCGCGCGACCTGAGGGTTGCCGAGGTGCTGACGAATGCCGCGCTCGCCTATGAAGTCACGACGCGATTTGCGCGGTGCTGGATCTTTCCGTCGCTCGGGCTGCACCCGCATTCGCAAACTGCGGCGATTGGCGGTGCGATCGCCTCGTCACTCGCGCGCCAGTACGACGCGCGGCGCATGCTCGACGCGGTGACGGCGGCCAGCACCCTGATCGGCGTCGGCGACTATCAGCACTGCGTGGACGGCGCGTTCGTGCGCAACGTCTGGGCCGCAGTCGGCGCTGTAAACGGCATGCGCGCGGCGGACTGGGCGGCATGCGGCATCGGCGGCCATGCCGGCAGCCCCTATGCGATGTTCACCGAGCGCCTGGGGCAAGCGCCCGAGCCCGAAGCGCTGACGCGCTCGCTCGGCGCTGAATGGGCGATCACCAACGGCTATCACAAGCTGCATGCGTGCTGTCAGTCGACCCACTCGGCCGTGGAGGCCATGCTGTTCGCGCGCGCTGCGCTGCCGGCGGGGACCGCTGCGCGCGATATCCGGCGCATCGTGCTGGAAACACACCGGCCTGGAATGAGCAATAGCCGCCCCCAGACAACGCTCGCGGGACGATTCTCCTTCGAGCACGTGCTCGCCACCGCGCAAGTGCACGGTCATGCGCACACGGAAGCGTTCGCTGCGGCCTCGCTCGCGGACCCCGACATCGCGCGCCTGCGCGAACGCGTCGAGCTGCGGCGCTTCGAGCCTGCATTGCCGCGGCCGAACGACCGTCCTGCGCGCGTCACCGTCGAACTCGAAGACGGCAGCACGGTGACCCGTGAGTGCCTGAGCGCGGCCGGCGGGCCTGATCGTCCGTTCGACGACGAGGTCATACTCGGCAAGGTCGACGCGATCGCGCACGCGCCGTATCCGATGCTGATCTCAAGCGTGCGTGCCCTGCTTCGGCTCGAACCGGCGCAACTCGAGCGGCGCTGGCGCGCGTTGATCGGCGATTTCGCACCCGAAGCCGCGTAGCCTCCGATGGACGCCGACCTGGTCCGCGAATCGGTGTCGGCAGCGATGCCGCTCGCCGAACGCTTGTTCCACGAACTGCGTGAGCGCACGGCCGACGGCCCGGGCGTCAGCCGCGAGTCCTATGCCACCGGCGAGCAGGTAGCTCACGATCTGGCTGCACGCGCGGCACGCGAACTTGAGCTCGAGGTTTCCTGCGATGCGTTCGGCAATCTGTACATAACCTTGCCGGGGCGCGATCGCAAGCTGCCCGCATGGATCGCCGGCTCGCATCTCGATTCCGTTCCGCTCGGCGGCAACTTCGACGGTGCGGCGGGCGTCGTGGCCGGCCTGAGCGCGATCGCCGCATTTCGCCACGCAGGAATGACACCGCTGCGAGATATCACCATCATGGGCGTGCGCGCCGAGGAAGCCAGCAGCTGGTACGGCGGCAGCCATCAGGGCCACATCGGCAGCCGCATGGCGCTCGGACGGCTCGATCCGCGCGAACTCGACGGCGCGGTGAGCAGCCGCAGCGGGCGGACGCTCGCCGAGCAAATGCGGCTTGCCGGCTTCGATCCGGGCGCGGCCCAGCTCGGCCGCGCGCACCTCGCGCCGGAACGCTACCTGGCTTATCTCGAGCTGCATATCGAGCAAGGGCCGGTGCTCGACAACAAGTCCATTCCGGTTGGCATCGTCACCGGCATACGCGGCTCGGCGCGCGCGCGCTCCGCGCGCTGTCTGGGCCAATACAATCATTCCGGCGCCGTGCCGCACGAGTACCGCAGCGACGCCGTGCTGGCCACGGTCGAACTGTGCCATCACCTCGACTGCGAGTGGGAAGCGGTGCGCAATGCCGGTGGCGACCTCGTCTTCACCGTCGGCCAGTTATACACCGACGGGAAGGCGCATTCGATCACCAAGGTGCCCGGCGAGGTCACCTTCTCGATCGACCTGCGCAGCGAAAACCTTGCGGTGTTGGAGCGCACCACTGCGCTCGCAAAGCAACTCGCAGCGCAAATCGCTGCGCGGCGCCGAGTGAGCTTCGAGCTCGGCGACTTTAACCTGTCGCCGCCCGCGCGCATGGATGTCACATTGCAGCGCGAATTTTCGCAGGGCGCGCAATGCCTCGGGATATCGACAACGGCCCTGCCGAGCGGGGCCGGGCACGACGCGCAGGATTTCGCTCACGCGGGGTTCCGTGCCGCAATGCTGTTCGTGCGCAACGCTCACGGCAGCCACAATCCGCACGAGTCCATGCGCATGGACGACTTCCACCTCGGAACGCAATTGCTGACGTGGATGCTCGCGCGCTGAGAATGCTAAACGCAGCGCTGTCCGAGGTGCTTCACCAACTGGCAGCGCGGCGCCGGCGTGCGTGAGAACTTCCTTTGCCCGCTCGCCCCGGGCCCGGTTCGAGTACCAGCCTACATAGCGCACCAAGTGCTCGTAGCGATCGGGAATGTGTTTGCACAGCAACTCCAGCCATTCGGCACCGGGCATCACTTGGAAGTTTCTCTTGAGGCCGGCATGCATCTTCGAGCGATAGATCACCATGCCCGTACCGTCATGGCTAGCTCCGGAACGGCTTCGTCACGCCCGCGATCCCGGCCGGACCCGGTGCAATTCTGGAACTGCCTCCCGGGGTCCGCTGATACGCGTGACTAGCTCTATTGATATAAGATGCCCCCCTGCGCTCAATGCTGCGAATACCGATAGACACCGGCGGATAATCCGGTCTTGGCGCAGCTTGCTTCATCACCGCCACGTCGGAGGAGGAGGACCCCGCATGAAAACTTCCCGCACGAGCCGGCGACTCGCTGCTGCGGCAGCCATGATCTGGATTATGCTTGCCGCCAATGCTTCCGGCGCGCAGGCCGCCGAATACCCAGTCAGACCGATCCGCTTTCTCGTCGGCGTCGCACCGGGTGGGGGCACGGACTATGTTGCCCGGCTGATCGCGCAGAAGCTCAGCGACAAGTGGGGACAGCCGGTCGTCACTGACAACCGTACCGGCGCCACCGGGCTGATCGCCATGGAACTCACCGCCAGGGCCACGCCCGATGGCTACACTTGCATCGTGTTCAATATCGGGCATCTCATGTCGGCGGCGCTGTCGCGCAAGGCGACGCTCGACACAACCAAGGACTTTGCGCCGGTATCGTTGATCGCGCTCGGGACGCTCATGCTGGCGTCGCATTCATCGCTCCCGGCGACCAACCTGGCGGAGTTCATCGCCTATGCGAAATCCCGTCCGGGGCAGCTCAACTATGCATCGGGCGGTTCGGGAGGAACGCAGCACCTTGCCATGGAGCTGTTCAAGCATGTGGCTGGCATCGATCTGACGCACGTTCCATACAAAGGCAGCGGCCCCGGTACGCTCGCCCTGCTCTCGGGACAGGTACAGGCGTTCATCACCAACGTGCTCGCGCTTTACACCCATGTCAAGACCGGCAGGCTCAGGGCGCTGGCGGTAGCGAATCCGAAACGCAATCCGCTGGTACCAGAGGTGCCGACTTTCGCGGAGCTCGGGTATCCCAAAGTGGACGTGAACCTGTGGCAAGGCATCATGCTGCCTGCGCAAACGCCTCCAGCGATCGTGGAAAAGCTGTCGCGTGCCATTGTCGAGGCGGTTCATTCGCCCGACGTCGTCGAAAAACTTGCGACGCAGGGCGCCGAACCGGCGGGAACCTCGCCGCGCGAATTCGCCGATTTCCTGCGGAGCGAGCGCAGCAAATGGCTGACGCTGATAAAGGAGGCGAATATTGCGATCGACTGACGTACTCGAGTTGCTCTTCCCGGGACATGGTCAGGCCAAGATCACGTCAGTTCCGTTAGCGCGCTTTGCCGCATTTCATCGTCACCAAGTGCGTGCTTGGCTCCTGCTCGAAGCTGATGGCGAAGCCTTGCAGCAATCCGCAAGGATCAATCCGCGCGCTTGATGTTCGCTTCCTTGATCACTCTCCGCCATTTTTCCACGTCGCGTTTGACGATCTGCTGAAACTGCGAGGGGGGGCCGCCGCCGGGTTCCAGTCCTTCCGCCTTCATCTGGCGTTGCATCGCGTCCGAGAACAGCACTTTCGCAACCTCCTTGTTCCACCGCGCGACGATACGCTTCGGTATGCCCTTGGGACCCCACATCGCGTACCAGTGAATGACCTCGAATCCCGGCACGGTCTCACTGATGGTTGGTACTTCGGGCAGCAACCCCGAGCGCTTGCCGCTGGTAATCGCAATAGCGCGCAGCCGTCCGGCCCTCAGGTGCGGGAATGTCGGAACCATGCTGATGGCAGTAATTCCGACCTCTGCGCCAACCACTGCGCTCAACGCCGGGCCGCCGCCCTTGTAGGGAATGTGGACGATATTCACTTTAGTCTGCAGCTTGAAATACTCGAACATCAGGTGCGTGACGCTGCCAACGCCAACCGAGGCGTAGTTAAGCTTGCCGGGGCTCGCCTTGGCGTAAGCGATAAGTTCCCCGACGCTCTTTATCGGGACCGAGGGGTGCACCGACATGATCAATCCCGTGGTACCGATCAGCACGACGGGCTCGATGCCGTTCACGGGGTCGTATGGCACATTCTGGTACGCGGAGGTCGCGGCGTAGCTGCTGGAGACCATGATGAGCGTGTAGCCATCGGGTTCGGCGCGCACCGTCATCTCGGCGCCAATGGCGCCGCCGGCGCCTGGCCGGTTATCGACCACGACCGTCTGCCCGAGCGCCACCGACACCGGTACCGCGATAATCCTCCCCAGGATGTCCGTGCCGCCACCGGGCGCAAAGGGAGCAATTAAACGGATGGGCTTGGTTGGATACGCCTGCGCCAATGCATTCGGGACAACGACAGAAACAAAAATGGCACCCACCAGCAACAATGCAGTTTTCATTTTCTCCTCCGAAAAAGAACAACGCTCGCTGACTGTCGCACGCACTTACCCGGCGAAGCCTGTAGTTTGGGCCGTCCCGGCAGCCGATTCAATGGTTGCCCGCTGCCTAGCCAATCAGCAAAGCGGCCCGTCCCGTGACCTCGCCGCGTTCCACTCGCTCGTGTACGGCTTCCGCCTCTGCCAGCGGGCGGATGTCGCTGACCAGCGGCCAGACGTCGCCGCGGGCGACGAGGTCGAGCGTCTCCAGGATCTCGCTGCGGGTAACATAGCGGCTGCCAAGCAGGTCCTGCTCTTTATGCAGCATCTCGCGAGCCGAAACCTGGAAGGACTGCCCCGCGCCCCCCAGCGTCACGAGGCGCCCGTGGCGGCCGAGCGCCTTCGCGCCGGCTTCCAGCGTCGAGGTCTTGGAAACGTAATCGATCGCGACATCGACGCCTCGTCCGCGAGTCAGGTCGAGCAGCGCCTCCGCCACATTGCCGGCCGAAGCGTCGACCACCTCGTCGGCACCCGCTTTGCGGCAGGCGTCGAATTTGTCGCGCGCCACATCAACCGCGATGACCCGGGCCCTCGCCCATTTCGCCAGCATCACCTGATGGATGCCAACGCCGCCGCCAGCGCCGAATACCGCGACCGTCTCGCCGGCCTTGACGCGCGCCCGGCGCAGCACCTTGTAAGGGGTGGCGAGCGCATCCATGATGACGCCGATCTCGGCCGGGTGTTTCTTATAGTCCAGGCCCGCCGGCAGCTTGATGAACATATGACCGGGAAGCTTGATGTATTCGGCATAACCACCGTCGCAATTGCGTCCGACATTGCCGCCGCTGTTTTCGCACAACGGTTCGAAGTTGGCGAGGCACCAGCGGCAGTGACCGCAGTTGAGGTAGTAATAAGCAGTGACGCCATCGCCGATGCCAAGGCCCGTCACACCGGCTCCGATCGCGACAATTTCGCCGGTGATTTCGTGGCCGATGATGCGCGGAAACTCGGCGGGTGTACGACCTGCCTTGACGTGCTGGATGGTCAACCCGGATCCGCAGGCAATGACACGTGCGACGGCCTCCCCCGGCCCGGCGACCGGGTCAGGCACCTGGGTCATTTCAAACGGCGTGTTCGGTCCCTTCAGTAGCATTGCTTTCATGGGTATCGTCCTTGGGAATCAGTCCCGGAACATGAAGTTTGCAGCCTTCAGAAACAGCGTTCGGTTGACGCCGTCTGAATGCAAAAAAGCCGCCGCGTCGCGCACCAGTTTTTCGACCCCGAATTCCTTCATGTAGCCGTGGCCGCCATGGATTTCGAGGCACCAAGTCGCGATCTTCCATGCGGCTTGGGACGCCATCGCCTTAGGCAGCGTGCCCAGCGTCCTGTCCCACCCGTGTTCCTGGTGGTCGGCGAGCCAGCAGGCGCGGTGGATATAGGAGCGCGAGGCATCGATCAGCATGCGCATCTCGGCCAACTGGGCGCGAATGCCGTCGTGCTCGATCAGCGGCTTGCCGCCCTGGACGCGCAACTTGGCCCAATCGATGGCTTTCCGGTGCAGCGCGCCGGCGACACCAAGGGCGGAGGCACCGGCATAGGCGTTCGACTGCGGAAAAAATTCGGCCAGCACGTTGAAACCGTTGCCGACCTTGCCGACCACGTTCGCATCCGGGATGAAGCAATCCTGAAAAACGAGCTCGGCGTTATTGGCGAGGCGCTCGCCCATCTTGTCGTGCACGCGGCCGATCGTGAAACCCGGCCGCCCCCGTTCCAGCAGAAAACAGGTGGAACCTTCGGCCATCGGCTTGCCCGTTTCGGTTTGCACGAACAGCAGATAGTAACTGGCCCGGTTGCCGTTGGAAATGAAGTGCTTCATACCGTTGACGATCCAGCCGGCTTCGGTTTTCCGGGCGCTGGTGCGAAACGGTGTCGGATAAGGCAGAAAATAGTTGGAGGCATTGTCGGGTTCCGTAATGCCGATGGCCAGCATGCCGCGCGGGTCCTTGGCGAACGCGGGCAGGACGCGCGCCTGCTGCTCCGCGTTGAGCGCTTTCTGCATGATCTGCGCGATCTTGAGAGTCTGAGCCATGATTACCGAGACGCCGAGATCGCCTTTTCCCAATTCCTCGATCACCATCGCGGTCGTCAGCGAGTCCGTGCCGAGGCCGCCCCATTTTTCGGCCAGCGTCATGGTGCGGATGCCGACCGCGTGTGCCTTCTCGACGATTTCAAACGAATAACCCAGTTCCGGGTCCGGGTTGGCATCGAGTTCGGCCGAGCGCGGCCTGACCTCGGCTTCCACGAAACGTGCCACGGTCTCGAGAATGGCACGCTGGTCCTCGTTCAAGATGAAGATATCTTCCATGGTGATCCGCTCCTTGACTCGCCGATCACTTCTTTCTGCCGCGCGTGGGACGTTTGGGTTTGGCGGTGAGGCGCATCATCTGGCCGATATCGCCGCATTTCTCGATCGCGCCCGCCAGCTCCGCAATCTGCGCGGCGCGCGATGCGCCGACCACCGGCACCGCCAGACTATCAAACTTCGCACGCAACTCATCGTCCGACATCGGGTTCTGGATCGAGCCCTTGGGATAATCCACCTGCGACACGAACTGGCGCCCGTCATTCATGGTCATCGTCATCCTGCACGACACCCCGCGCGGCAATGCGGCATCGACCGTGAAGCCGGTAAGGTCCGAAATCCGGCGCAGCACCGGGTCCTTGAGCTTGCGATCGTTGTATTGCTTGAGCAGCGCCTGCCCCTCCTTGAGCGCGACCGCGATCGAGTACGGCAGGCTTACTTGCGCCTCGTGATACGTCTGCGGGGTCTTGTTCTGGTGGTAGTGCGCCCAGTCGGGATGCCGCGCCATCTCGATCTGTTGTATTGCATCGAGCACGGGCTGATGCCGGCTGCGGATCTCGAGCGCGCAATCGATCGCATTGTGGATTGGGCGCGCGCACGAATACGGCTTGAATTCAATGTCGAGCTGATAGGGATGATCGAGCCCGGCGATGAGCTGCGACGCGTCGGATTGGTCGGTGAAAGCGCGCAGGAAGCCGCGCTCACCCTCGAATATCGTATCGGCGCCGGTGAATCCGAACTGCGCCATGCCGGCCGAGGTCACGCCGTTGCGCGCCGCCGGTCCGGGGTTGAAGCGCTTCTGCATCGATGGCCCGTACATTTCCATCAGGCCTGACGCCTGCGCCCCGGCGAGCCCGAACGCCGAAATCAGTTTTGGCGGCGGAAGCCGATACAGCTTGCCGGCTGCGACCGTGGCGCCGAATACACCGCAGGTCGGCGTGGTGTGATAACCGCGATTTCTGAGCGACGAATTCGCGGCCTTGCTCACGCGCTCCATCATTTCACACCCCGCGGCAAGCGCGACCAGCAGCTGCTTGCCGTGGGCGCCCAGCTGTTCGGCAGTCGCGAGCGCAGCCGAAAACACCGGCGGGCTGAAATGAAACAGCGCGAGCACATCGATATCATCCAGCTCGATGCTGTGCGACGAAATCGCATTGGCGAACGCCGCCTGCGCGGCGGGCACGCGCACCGCGTCGCCGATCAGAGATGCTTCGGCCTTGCCGCCTGAAGACTGCGCAAATGCGCGCGCGACGTGTCCGCTCTCGGTCTGGCTGCCGGCAAGTGCTACGCCCAGGTAATCGAGCAGCAACCGCTTGACGGCAACCTGCGACGCCTGCGGCAGCTTGCGGTAATCGAATTGGTGGAAATGATTTGCGAGTTGTGCGGCTATCGTGGTCGTCATGGCTATCCAATAATCAGAATTACGGTCAGGAGGCAGTCGGCGCCGCCAGGATGCCGATCAGCTCCGCGGTGCTGTCCAGCGTTTCGAGCGCGGCGACCAGTTTCATCACCCTGTCGGTGTGCGGCTGGGACAAGCACGCACGGGCGACATTGCGGAACTTGTATTCGACGTCTGCGGGCTTAAGCGGGTTTTCCGGGCTGCCGCGGCGGTGCAGTATCTCGCGCTTGAGCGTGCGCCCGTCGCGCGTTTTCACCGTCACGCGCGCCGCGTGCCGGAACGCGGCGCCCATGCCCTCTATTTCCGGATCGACGTGCGCGCGGACACGCTTGATGAAGTCGAGTATTTGCGGGTCGTGCAGCCGGTCTTCGCGGTACTGATCGACAAACGCCATGCCGTCGAGCGCGATCACGGCAAGCCCGTAATACAGGTTCATTTGCGCCGCGGTCACGCCCTGCGCCTTGTATTCCCACGCGCAGTGCACGTGCGTCATATGGCTCAAGCCGGCGTCGACCTCAGTGATGTCGTCCGCCTTGAGCTTGTGTTCGCGCATGATGTCGGCGAGCGCATCGAGCGCAGTATGGATGCTGGTCACGCTCGCGTGCGGCTTGTAACCCACGTTGACCGTTTCCCATACCGTGCCGAGCCCTGCCGTCAGCCGCTGCGGACTGGGTTTATCGGAATACGTGCTGAGATAACCGCCATAGTGCGCTTCCAGCACGTCGGTGATTCCCGTGAATCCGCGGCGTGCGAGCTCGGCCGAGTAGACGCCGCTTTGCCCCGCGCGGCCCGAATGGAAGCGCTTCACCATCGCGCCCTCCTGCGCCGCCATCAGGCCGCCGGCCTGCGAGCCGACGATGCCGAGCGCATGCTGCATCTGGCCCGCATCGAGTTTCAGCATGCGGCCCGCGGTCGCCGCGGCGACGAACGCGCCCGAGGTTCCCTGCGGGTGAAAGCCCCGCAGGAACAAGCTCATGGTCGCGGCGCTGCCGACCCGCGTGCCGACCTCGTAACCGGCAATCATT
>Ga0209640_10002341_pt1 | contig 16506 bp, 11 predicted proteins | sample RifCSP10_1_FD_184018 | JGI IMG/M metagenome (GOLD analysis project Ga0209640, IMG submission 184018) | Soil microbial communities from Rifle, Colorado - Rifle CSP2_sed 10_1 (SPAdes) (version 2) | ecosystem: Environmental > Terrestrial > Deep subsurface > Rock core/Sediment | place: Rifle... | reverse complement strand
CGTTTCGAGCGCGGCAGCCTCGTCGTCAACGTCGGGCAAACGAGAGACCTCGACATCATTCTTCGCGTCGCGGCGCTGGCCGAGACGATCACGGTGACCGCTGAAGTCCCGATCGTGCCCGTGACCTCGTCCGCCGTCGGCCAGATTGTCGACATCTCGCGGATCGAGCGCCTCCCGCTCAACGGGCGGCAGTTCGCCAACCTCGCAGCCACGGTGCCAGGCGTCGGCCTCGGCTTCCACTCCGACCTCACCAAGAGCACCCAGTACAGTCCGCAGATCAGCGGCGGCAACGGCCGCAACGTCAGTTACGTCGTGGATGGCGGCGACAACAACGACGACACGGTCGGCGGCCTGCTGCAGCTCTTTCCGCTCGAGGCCATCCAGGAATTCAACGTCCTGACGCAGCGGTTCGACGCCGAGCAGGGGCGCGGCGGCGCCGTGCTGAACGTCGTGACGAAGAGCGGCACCAACGACCTGCGCGGGAGCTGGTTCACGCTGCTGCGCGACAAGGGGCTGAACGCGCGCACGGTCAGCGAGCGCAACAATAATCTCGACAAGCAGGACTATCGCCGCTACCAGTTCGGCGGGAGCCTGGGCGGCCCGATTGTCGAGGATCGGGCGCATTTCTTCGCGGCCTACGAGCGCACGCAGCAGGACACGCGGCAGGTGGTGAACACGCTCGGCCTCTTTCCCGCCGAGGACGGCATCTACGACATTCCATTCCGGGAGGATCTGTTCACGGCCAAGGTCACCGCGAACCTGAGGCCGACCCAGTACCTGTCGATCCGTTACGCGCGCGACGGCAACTCGCAGCCGGCCGGCGCGGGGCTTCGCGCGGCGCCCTCGTCGTGGGCGACCACGCTCAACACCTACCATTCGCTCAACGCCAACCACAACTGGGTGGCGGGCGGCTCGGCGCTCAATGAGTTCGTCTTCCAGGTTTCAGACTTCGTGAACCAGGTGCCGGCCACCGACAGGGGGCCCCACCTGCGCTTTCCCAACGGCGTCACCGCCGGCACCAGCCCGCTCGCGCCGCAGGGCACCGAGCAGCGGAAGTGGCAGTTCCGCGATGACTTCTCGTGGACGAAAACAGGCTTCGGGGGCCTCGGCCACGTCCTGAAGGCGGGCGTGAACGTGGTCCACGAACCGCACCTGTTCGTGTCGGTGGGACAGGGGACGAGCGGCATCTTCACGATGGGCGCCAACGACGTCAACGGGCCGGTCGTCTCGATCCTCCTCATCGGCGGGAACACCGAGCTGAACATCCCGATCGACTCGTACTCGTTGTTCGTCCAGGACGACTTCCGGGTGACCAGCCGCCTGACGCTGAACCTCGGCGTGCGGTGGGACTACGTGGACGGCATCCCGTTCACGCAGGACCGCAATCCAAACTTCCAGGTGCTGCAGGCCGCGGGCCGCACGGGACGCTTCGCGGGCACCGTGCTCGAAGACTTCGGCCAGGAGATGCGGGGCGACAAGGACAACGTGCAGCCGCGCGCAGGCTTCGTGTACGACCTGCACGGGACTGGCCGGGAAATCATTCGCGGCGGCTGGGGGATCTACACCGACTTCGGCTACACGAACGCCAACGTGCTCACTGCGGCGATCGACGCCGCCGGCGGCGGCGGGCCGGTGTTCGTGGCCACCTCGCCCACGGGCATTCCCCGGCCCGACGGCACGTTCTTCCAGGTCTCGGAGCCGCTGTCAGTCATTGCCGCGCACAACCAGGTCAATCCCAACATCCCGTCGCTGGCGGGCGAGGTCGTGTCGCCCCGGCTGGAGCAGCCGTACACCTATCAGACGAGCGTCGGCTGGGCCCGCGAGATCGATCCCACCACGTCGATCAGCGCGGACTACGTTCGCGTGGATGGCCGCGATCTGAATCTCCGGCTGCGGCCGAACACGATCGTCGGCGGACGTCGCTTTCTGGCGGGCCTGGCGATCCAGCCGAACTCAATCGGATTCCGCACGGCCCTCAGCAAAGGTGAGAGCCGCTACGACGCGCTCATCACGAGCCTTCAGCGCCGCCTGTCGGGCCGGCTCGATCTGAACGCCTCGTATACGCTGGCGAAGGCGACGAGTGACGTGGGCACGGCGTACGACGAGATCGTGCAGAACCTGATACAGGACGTCACCGCGCCCTTTGCGGCGGTGCAGAACGGTCCGTCCACGCGCACCGACGCGCGTCACCGCGTCACGCTCAGCGCGTCCGTGGAGGCGCCGTGGAACCTTCGCGTGTCGCCGATCTTCTTCTACCGCTCGGCGCTGCCCGTCCATTCCTTCGAAGGGCGCGACCTCAACGCCGACGGCAACGTGAACGACATCACCGCGAACGCGTACCGCTACACGGGCCTCAACGACGCCGGCGTGGCGGGGTTCGAGGAAATGGGCGCCTGCAAGACGGTGAACTGCAGCCGGCGCGCGCCGTTCTCACAGTTGAACCTTCGCGTCAGCCGCGGCTTCCCGCTACGGGGCGCGTCGCGCGTGGAGGCGATCGCCGAGATCTTCAACGTCTTCAACGCGAAGAACCCGTTCCTGCCGCTCGCGACCCGGCGCGTCTCGGCGGCCGGCGCGCCGCTCGCCTCTTTCATGCAGCCCACGGCGTTCGCCGGCGACTTCCAGCAGCCCGAACAGCGCGTCGGTCAGATCGGCTTTAGACTCACTTTTTAGAGACACAATTTTGCGCGTAGGGGCAGACCTTGGTCGGCCCGCGGGCGGAGCAAGCTCCGCCCCTACCTTTCGACTTCTCACTTTGAACTTCAAACTTGATTAACGACGCTCATTGCCACTTTTTGTCGCGCACTTTTTTTCAGGCTCTCGCCCCGGACACGTCACGCGTGTACCGCGAGCTCCAGTGGGACGACCCAGGGGAACCAGACGCGCTGGCGGATCGCTGGATCCGGGAGATGGATGCGAACGGCGTGCACCGCGCGGCGCTCATTGCCAGCGTCCCCGGCGACGAAGCCTCGGTGGCGGCGGCAGTGGCCCGGCATCCCGGGCGGATCGTCGGCTTCTTCATGGTCGACCCGTCGGCAGCGGACGCCCAGGCGCGGACGCGGCGGGCGCTCACCGACCAGCGGCTCACTGGAGTGTGCCTGTTCCCCGCCATGCACCACGTGCCATTGGACGACGACCGCTCGCGGCACGTGGTCGAGGCCGCGGCTGCCTGCCCCGGCGCCGTGGTTTTTGCGCATTGCGGGCTGCTATCGGTGGGAGTCCGTGACAGGCTCGGACTCCCGAGCCGGTTCGATCTCGCACTGGGCGATCCGATGGCGCTGTCTCGCCTCGCGCGGGCCTTCCCGGCGGTGCCGTTCATCGTGCCGCATTTCGGCGCCGGCCGGTTTCAGGACGCGCTCACGGCAGTGGACGCCTGTGCCAACGTGCACCTCGACACGTCGAGCTCGAACAACTGGATCCGCCAGACGCCGGGGCTCACGCTCGCCGCGGTCTTCAGGGCCGCGCTCGCCGCCGCGGGCGCCTCGCGATTGCTCTTCGGGACCGATTCGTCGTTCTTTCCGCGCGGCTGGCAGCGCGGGATATACGAAGCGCAGAAGACGGCGCTCGAGGATCTCGGCGTCAGCCTCGAAGACAGGGCGCTGATTTTCGGCCGCAATTTCGAGCGTCTGCTCCCTGCGCGACGGTCCGGCTAACGACGCGGGGGTGTCGGAGGAACGGCTTCACAAAGAGGCGCGGGGGCACGGAGATCTCCACGCCGGTGATGCGCGTCGCGCGACATGGATAGAGCGATGATCCGATCACAAGCCGGTGCAGGATCAGGCGGCTTGTGATCGCGACATCGCTCTATCCATGGGCCGGCCCGAAAGGGGCCGGCATCTCCGGCGTGGGTTGATCAACCGCACCACGTAGGTGCCATCGCCGTTTCTCTGCGACTCCTTGTGATTCCGTGTCCGGACACGACGCCAGTACAATTGCCAATTGCGCAAACGTAAGGAGTGCTGATGAAGGCGATCGTGGTTCGTGAATTCGGTGCAGCGGACGTGATGAAGCTCGAGGAGATGCCGAACCCCTCGCCCGGGCCCGGACAGGTCCTCGTTCGGGCGAAGGCGATCGGCGTCAATCCGGTGGAGGTGTACATCCGATCGGGCACCTACGCGCGGAAACCGAATCTGCCGTACACGCCGGGCACGGACGTGGCCGGCGTCGTGGAGGCCGTGGGCTCGGACGTGAAGAGCGTGAAGAAGGGCGACCGGGTGTACACGCACGGCACGGCGGCCGGCTATGGCGGCTACGCGGAGATGACGCTGTGTGAGGAAGCGCAGGTGCATCCGCTGCCTGAAAGGATTTCGTTCGCGCAGGGCGCGGCGCTCGGCGTGCCCTATGGCACCGCCTGGCGCGCGTTGTTCTCGCGCGCGCAGGCGCGCCCGGGCGAGACGCTCCTCATCCACGGTGCCAGCGGCGGCGTCGGCGTCGCGGCCACGCAGCTCGCGCGCGCGCACGGGATGCGCGTCATCGGCACGGCGGGCACCGACAAGGGGCTCGCGCTCGTCCGCGCGCAGGGCGCGCACGAGGTGCTCAACCACAAGGACGCCGACTACATGAGCACGGTCATGACGCTCACCGGCAGCCGCGGCGTGGACGTCGTCCTCGAGATGCTGGCGAACGTGAACCTCGATCGCGACCTGGAGGTGCTCGCGCTCCGGGGGCGCGTGATGGTCGTCGGCAACCGGGGACGCGTGGAAATCGACCCGCGCAAGATGATGGGCAAGGACGGCGCGATCCTCGGGATGACGATGTTCAATGCGACGCCGGAGGATCAGCGGGCGATCCATGCGGCGCTCGTGGCGGGGCTGGAAAACGGGACGCTGAACCCGGTGATCGGACGCGAGTTGCCGCTCGCGCAGGCGGTGCAGGCGCACGGCGCCGTGATGGAGCCGGGGGCCTATGGAAAGCTTGTGCTTATTCCCTGAATTTGAGGATGTTCAATTTTCAATTTGAGAATCGATTGGCAATGTCGAAATCGGTTGGCAATGTCCAAATCAAATCCTCAAACTGAAAATTGAAAATCGAAAATTTTCAGCGCGCTCTCGCAAGCTCTTCGTCGATGATCGCCGTGAACACTTCGTAAGGCTGCGCGCCGCTCACCAGCCGGCCGTTGATGAAGATGCTGGGCGTCGAGCCCACGCCGAGCTCCGCGCCGGCGCTCATCTGCTGCTGCACCCGCTCGCCGTACTTCGAGGCATCGAAGCACGCGTTGAACTTCGCGAGGTCCAGGCCGACGGCCGCCGCGTGCTCCTTCAGCGCCTCCGGCTGCAGCGCCTGCTGGTTGGCGAACAGGCGATCGTGCAGCTCCCAGAACTTTCCCTGTTCGCGCGCGCACTGTCCGGCTTCGGCCGCCTTGAACGCCTGCGGGTGAATGGACGTCAGCGGGAAATCCTTCCAGACGATCCGGACGCGATCGCCGTACGTGTCCTTCACCTTCTTCAGCGTCGGCATCACCCGCGCGCAGAACGGGCACTGGAAGTCCGAGAACTCGATGAGCGTGACGGGCGCGTTGGCCGCGCCGAGGATCGGGTCGTCGGCCGCGACGTTCACCGTGTAGCGCGGCGCGTCCAGCACCACGCTGACCGCGGGACCCGCCTTCCGCAGCTCGGCGACCATCGCCTGGAACGCGGCCGAGCGCTGCTGCTCTTCCAGGTACTGGCGAATCGCGGGCCCCATCTGCTCGAGCGGCCGCCCCTGCATCTGCGCCTGGTTCTGCGCAAAGAACGCGGCGACCTGCCCATCCGTCACGGGCGTCATGCGGCGCGCCACTTCGGCCTCGCGATACTGCTCCGGCGTCTGCCCCTTCGCCTTGGCGGCCTGATCGATCAGCATGTCGGCGACGATCGCGTCGAGCGCCGTCTTGCGGCCGTCGTACAGCTGCTGGACGGCCTGGGCCTGTTCGGAAGGCTGGTCGGCGCGCCAGCGGTCGTCGAGCTCCTTCACGCTGATCGTGCGGGTGCCGACGCGCGCCGCGACATCCGACCCGGTAGGCACAGCGGGCGCCGCCGGCTGCTGGGCGGGGGTGGCACAGGCGAGCGCCAGCAGGATCACGAACGTGGCAAAAAGTCTCATGAGGTGGATCATACGGGATCCACCCGGTCAGAGAATCTCGTGGCGCCGCACGTCCGGCGGGCCCTCCACCAGCCCCTCGACCTGCGCCCGCGCCGTCTTCAGGTGCGCGGAGGCGGCGTGGCTATCGAGCGCCTTGTCGCCTTCCCAGCGCTCCACGAAGCAGAAGTCGCGCGGATCGGCCTGATTTCGAAGCAGGTCGTATTGATAACACCCGAGCTCCCGCCGCGAGGGCGCGACGAGCGTCAGCAGAATTCCCTTCACTTCCTCTTCTTTTCCCGCTTTTGCGACGTATCGCGCCACGACATAGACCGTTGCACCCATGGCGGGATGTTACGCCAACCCCGGTTTACTCCGCGGAACAATCGTTGCTAAGCTCGCCCATATGCGTCCTTGTCTGATACCTCTTGTGGTCGGTCTCCTGGCAGTATCCGTTGCGGCCCAGGAGCCCACGTTCCGCACGGGCACGCGGATCGTCCCCGTCATCACCACGGTCACCGATGCGCAGGGCCGCCTGGTCCCGATGCTCGAGCGCGAGGAGTTCACCATCCTCGACAACGGCCGGCCGCAGGACATCACGTTCTTCCAGAACGAGGTCCAGCCCTTCACCGTCGTCGTCATGCTGGACTACTCGGCGAGCATGACGGCAAACCTGGATCGCCTGAGGGCCGCGGCGGAACAGTTCCTCCTGCGGATGCTGCCGCAGGACAGGGGGCAGGTTGGCGCGTTCAGCGACAAGATCCAGTTCAGCGGCGAGTTCACCAACGACCGTGATGATCTGATCTTCGCCCTGCGGGACCTGCAGTTCGGCAATCCCACGCGCCTGTACGACGCGATCAACGAAAGTATGGCGATGCTGCGCGGCGTCGAGGGGCGCAAGGTGGTGCTCGCCTTTACCGACGGCGACGACACCGCCAGCCGCGTCGGCATGGGCGACGTGCTGGATCGCGCCCGCGACGAGGAGAACATGATCTACGCGATTGGCCTCGAGTCCGAGTACTTCAACGGCCAGCGCATGGTGCGGACGCGCCCCGACCGCGGGCTCAGGCGGCTCGCCGAGGAAACGGGCGGCGGGTACTTCGAGCTGAAGAAGACCGACGACCTGGCGCCCACCTTCACGCGCGTCGCGCAGGAGCTGCACAGCCAGTACACGCTGGGGTTCACACCGGCGACGCTCGACGGCAAGGAGCACAAGCTGGTCGTGCGCATGAAGCAGCCGGGCATGAATGCCCGGGCCCGTCGAACATATATCGCATCGCCGGAACGGCTGACCGACAGCCAATAACGCGTAGGGCGGGTTCCGCGAAGCGGACCCGCCGGACATATGCTTACCGAACAGGATTTCCGGCTCGAAGCCGACCGCGCGCTCGAGCAGGCGCAGCGAGCGCTGCTGCCGCTGGCCGACGAGGAAGGGTTCGAGGTTGAGCTGCAGAACGGCGTCCTCCAGCTCATCTTCGAGGAGCCGGCGCCCGCCAAGTTCGTGGTCAGCCCCAACGCCCCGGTCCGGCAGGTCTGGGTCTCGGCCCTGTCGCGCAGTTACAAGCTGTCCTGGGCAGGCGACGCCTCGACATTCGCGCTGGAGGGCGAACGGCTGAACGTCCTGCTCGAGCGGCTCGCCCGCGAACATCTTCAGCGCGCGTAACTGGCTCATCACTTGCAGCTTCCCCCTGTGCACGCCATGCACAAGAGGAAGAGGCTATTCGTCGCGGCTGCGGCCGGCGTGGCGCTGACGGCATCCGTGTTCCACGCGCCGCTCGACGCGCAAGGGCGCGGGCGCGCCAACCGTGACACTCCTCGCTGGAGCCTCCCGGGCCGTGTCATTCCCCAGAAATATGAAGAGCCTGCGTTCGCGCGCGGGTATGCGGCGGGCCGGGAGCGCGGCGTCGCAGACGCGCGCCGCGGCGAGCGGTACGATCCAGTGGCCAGCCGCGAGTATCGCGACGGCGATCGCGGCTACGCGGCGTCCTACGGATCGCGCGACGCGTATAAGTCGAACTATCGCGCAGGCTACCGGCAGGGATACGAGGACGGCTACCGCAAACAGTAACTATCGAATCGCGAACACGTACGCCGCGCCCGACTGACCTGCCTCGTTATCATCCTGAGTCCCGTTGACCGTCCGCGCCGCGCTGCTCTCCATGCGCGCGCCGGCGGCCGCTGTCCGGCCATCGTGGCTCATCGCCACTGAAATCCCGAACTCGTCGTAGGCGTCGGTATTGGACGCCTTGATATAGGCCAGCTGACTCCACGTGGTCCCGGTGCGCGAGTACAGGTACGCCGCGCCGGCGTCCTCGGCCGAGTCGTCGTCCTGCCGTCCATTCACGCCCTTCGCGGCGCTGTCTTCCAGCGCCGCGCCGACGAGCAGGCGGCTGCCGTCGCCGCTCAGCGCCAGGCGCACCCCGAACCAGTCCTCGAGCGCCGGGTTTGACGCCTTGATAAACGCTTGCTCGACCCAGGTCTCTCCGCTGCGCGCCCAGACATACGCGGCACCTGCGGAACCTGCCGCGAGATGTGCGGGAAAGGTATCGACGTCGCACCCGGACGGATTGATGCCGCCGTTGAGGCAGCTCTCGTCGCCGGTGCCGGCGGCAATGGTGTTGCCGTCGCCGCTGATCGCGACGGCGAAGCCAAGCGCATCGTTGCGCTGCGACCGCGAGCCCTTGAAGTAGCCGGTCTGCTGCCACGCGCCGCCGCGGCGATCGAAGGCGTAGATCGCGCCGGTGCCGCCCAGGCCGTTGTCGTTTGGAGGATTCACCCCCTTGCCGGAGCCGTCCTCGTCGTACCCCGCCACCGCCAGCGCGTTGCCGTCGTCGCTCAGGCCGACTCCGTATCCGACCAGATCGGCGGCCTCGCTGTTGCTGCTCTTGAGATACGCCTGCTGCGCCCACGTGTTGCGGGTCTTCGTGAACACATACACAGCGCCCGAGCCTGACGCGGAGTCATCGGTCTGAACGCCATTGATTCCAGTGGCGTTGCTATCTTCCCCGACGGCACCGACCGCGAGTGTGTTGCCGTCGCCACTCAGTGAAATGGAGAAGCCGAACTGGTCGCCCTCGATGTCGTCGCCCACGCCCTTGCGGCCGGTGTTCGACGCCTTGATATAGGAGTGCTGCGACCAGGCGTTTCCGGCGCGCGTAAAGATGTAGGCGGCGCCCGCCTGCGGAATCGAGTCGTCGTTCTGGTTGCCGTTCACACCCGTCGCCGCGCTGGCTTCCCATGGGGCCGCGACGGCCAGGGTGTTCCCGTCGCGGCTGAACGCGAGGCTGAGGCCGAACATGTCGCTCCCGCCCGCGTTCGACGCCTTGATGTACGCCTGCTGCGTCCAGGCGTCGCCCCGCCGCACGTACACGTACACCGCGCCGGAGTTGTAGAGCGAGTTGTCGTCCTGGTTGCCGTTGATGCCGCGCGCCGCGCTGCTCTCGTGGGGAGCTCCGACAGCGATCGTGTTGCCGTCGCCGCTCACGGCTATCGCATTGCCGATATGGCCCGGCAGCGACCCGCCGCACGCGAAGTGATCGGACGCCTCGCTGTTCGACGCCTTGAGATATGCGAGCTGCCTGATCGGCGCAGCCTGCCCCTCCTGCCTGGCCGTTGTCCCGAGGGCGACGGCGGTGGCCACCGTCGCGGACGTGAAGAACACGTCAAGCCGCGTTCTGTTCGTCATGGCGCCGCAAGTATCCCGATCCTCAGCGGGACGTGTCAACAAAAAGGGATTCAGGTACCATCCGGGGGTTGCATGCGATCTCATACGTCCGTTCTCATCCTGATTCTGGTCTTCATCGCCGGGTTCGCGGGCCCGGCGTCTGCGCAAACCGATCTGGCCGCGATCCGCGCCACCAAGGAACTGCAGCCGCTGCGCATCGACGAGCCGATCGTCATCGACGGACGCCTCGACGAGCCGGCCTGGGCGCGCGCCCAGGTCGGCCGCGATTTCTACCAGCAGGACCCGGATGAAGGCGCGCTGGCATCGGAGCCGAGCGAGATCCGGCTTCTCTACGATGACGCCGCGCTGTACTGGGGCGGGACGTTCTACGACAGCGACCCGCGCGGACCGATCGTGAACGAGCTCAAGCGCGACTTCGATGGCCGCAACGGGGACATCGTCAGCCTCAGTCTCGATACGTTTGGCGATCTCACGGCGTACAACTTCAGCGTCAACGGCGCCGGCGCGCTGCGGGACACGCAATCGCACGAAGACGGGCGCGTGTTCAACGGGAACTGGGACGGCGTGTGGTCGGCGCGGACCAGCCGGTTCGAGGGCGGATGGACGGTCGAGGCGATCATTCCGTTCACAACAATGCGGTTTCCGGAAGTCGAGGAACAGAACTGGGGGATCAACGTCTTTCGCCTGATTCGCCGCAAGAACGAGTCGACGTTCTGGTCACCGCAGCCGAGGCAGTTCTTCGCCTACAAGATCTCGTACGGCGGGCGCCTGACCGGCCTCAGCAACGTCCGGCCGGGCCGCAACGTCCAGATCAAGCCGTTTTTCACCGGCGCATCCTCGAATCTCAAGCTGCCGAACCTCGACCGACGCTGGGATGCGGAGGCCGGGATCGACGCGAAGTACGGAATCGGGACCGCCCTCGCGCTGGACTTGACGGTGCACACCGATTTCTCGCAGGTCGAGGCCGATGAGCAGCAGATCAATCTCACCAGGTTCTCGCTCTTCTTTCCCGAGAAGCGTGAATTCTTTCTCGAGAACCAGGGCTCGTTCCGGATTGGCGATCTCAGCGGGCGCACCCTGATCCCGTTCTTCAGCCGGCGGATCGGGTTGTCGTCGAGCGGACAGCCGATCCCGATCCTGGGCGGGGCGCGCGTCACGGGACGGCAGGGCGACTACACGCTCGGATTCCTGAACATCCAGACGGAACGATTCGACAGCCGCCCGGCGGACAACTTCACCACTCTGCGCACCGCGCGGAACTTCGGCGGGTCGTCAATCGGCGGGTTCTATCTGGGCCGGGAGGCGTCGGCCGCAGCCGGGCACAACCGGGTCGCGGGCGCCGACGTCCACCTGAACCGCCAGACGATGGATTTTTTCGGGTTCGTGATGGGGAGCGAAACGACCGGCGTGCCAGGCGGCGCGGCGGGGCGCGCGGCGCTCAGCATCAACCAACGCCGCTATTCGGCCGACGTCGCCTACACGAACATCTCGCCTGCCTTCCGCAATGACCTCGGGTTCATTTCCCGCAGCGATATCGGCCTGCTGGCGTGGGACGCCGCGCGTCATTTCCGCTCGACCCGGCCGGAGAGCCGGCTGCGTGTGCTGTCGTTCGGCACGCTGGGCGAGCGCTTCGAGAACAGCGAGCACACGTCCTTGAACAGCCGGCGCCTCCGCGCCTACAGCACGCAGAGCCTTGCCGACGGCGGGGGGATCAATACCAATCTCGACTGGAATTACGAACGGCTGATGCAGCCCTTCGAGGTGAGCGGCGGCATTGCGATTCCGCCGGGGGAGTACCGGTTCACGCAGGTGCTGGGCGGCTACTCGTCGAATGCCAGCAACCCGGTGTCGTTTTCCGCCGACCTCACGGCGGGCGAGTTCTATTCGGGCACGATTCGCGGAATCTCCGGCAGCCTGCGGTGGCGCCTCAATGCGAACTTCGCCGCCTCAACGAGCGTGGAGGCCAACGACGTCAACCTCCCGCAGGGCGCGTTCGATACGCAGCTGGCCCGGTTTCGCATCGACTACTCCCTGAATACCCGAATGTTCCTGAATACCTTCGTGCAGTACAACAACGCCACGTCCAGCTGGCTGACGAATATCCGCTACCGGTTCATCTATCGTCCGCTCAGCGACTTCTACGTCGTGTACAACGATACGCGGTCCGCCGGGAGGCCGGGACAGCGGACCGTCGCGGTGAAGCACACGCTGATGCTGGCGTTCTAGCGGCTCACTTCGGCCATCATGGCGTCGAGCGACGCGGTAATCGTTCTCCCGCCGGGCTCCCAGCCGAACTCGCTGACCATCGCCTTCGCGACCTCGTCTCTGTTCTTGCCTTCACGAACCAGCGTCCGAATCCGGTTCGTAATGGCAGTGACGTCGTTGCGCCACCGGACAAACCCGGCGCGATTCGTCAGCGGACCGTGCCCCGGCACGACGGTGTCGAACTCCAGCTTCAACACTGCATCCGCAACCTTGGCCCGTCCCAGCAGCGTCCCGCCTGTCGCGTAGTCGATGTAGAACCCGAACGTCGGCGACCCGCTCAGGTTCACGCCCTGTCCGTTGCCGGTATTGAAGCAGTCGCCGGCGGAGACGACCCTTACTGCCGGAAAGTAGACGAACGTATCGCCATCGGTATGACAGGCGCCAAAATGAACCGCCACGACCTCCTTGCCACCGAGATTGATTCGCAGCTGGTCGGTGTAGGTGAGTTGCGGGAGCCCGGGCTGCTTGCCCTTGACCATGGCCGCACGCGCGTTGGCATGCGCGATGACCTGCGCGCCGGTCATCAACTTCGCGTTCCCGCCGGTGTGGTCCGCGTGTGGGTGCGTGTTGATGACGTACTTCACCGGCCTGTCGGTGATCGACTTCAATTTCGCCTGAACCTCGTCGTAGTTCCGCTCGAACTTGTCGTCAACGAGGACGACGCCCTCGCTCGTGATGTACACCGTGATGTTTCCGCCTTCTCCGCGGATCACGTAGAGGTCGTCGGCCACCTTGTCGACGACCATTGGCGGAGGAGCGGGAGGCGGCGCGTTCTGGGCGGCGGCGACTGAGACTCCCGCACTCAGCAGGAGAGCGGTGCCAGCCGTTGCGAAAAGGGTCTTCAGCATGAACCGGGCTCCTTCCTAGAACCGCACCCCGAACGCCATCTGGAAGGCTCGGGGCGCCACGTAATTGCCGCTGCTTTGCGCCTGACCGAAGAGCGGCCCCTTGATGTAGCCGGTGGGCAGTCCGAGATCATCCAGCGGACTCGCAGGATCCGCTCGGACCGTGGTGTTCCACGTGACGAGTCTCTGGTTGTTGAACACGTTGTACAGCTCCAGCTTCACCCACGGCCTGGCACTCCGGAAGACCGGAACGCTATAGGTGAGTGCGAGATCGAACACGCGGTATCCCTTGAAGTCTTCCGAGCCGCGCGGCGCGAAGTAGATCGTCTGGCTGGCCGGCTGGCTGATGTATCCGCTGATCAGCGCGCGCTGACGCGGCGACAACGGCACGCCCCCGGCGCGCAGGCTGTGCGTCAAGCCGGAATCGCTGCTCAGGAATCCACCGGCGTCCACCCCGCCAAAGCGGCCGAAGTCGAGCCGGTACGTGCTCCAGACACGAAGCGCGTGGCGCTGAAACCCGGCCAGCCTGCCGACCGGATAATGCCGCGTCTCGTTGAACGCTTCCGGGTATTCGCCAATCACAGAAGAGATGCCGGGCTGATTGGCCGCCTCGCCCTCGAAATTGCCGTCGTTCTCGAGCTGCACGGTCCACGCCGCGCTCCACGTCCAGCGACTCATCGGGCTGTAGCGGCCGAAGGCCTCGATGGCCTGGTAGTTCCGCTGCGGGAGGTCGCTGTTGCGGTAGACGCGGTTCGAGAAGACGTCGGTCACGCCGCCTTTCGAGACCGTGGTCGATCCCGTGTCCAGCGTCACGAAGTCCTCGATGAAGCTGGTGACGTGGCGGTTGACGTACACAACCTTGGCAAACCCGCGCCGGCCGATCGCGCTGCCGGCCTGCAGCGTGAACTCTTTGGTCACCGGCGACGACAAGCCCTCGTCGAAAAAGACGTTTGCCGTGGGAAACGACCCGTCGACGATCACGTAGTTGGCTGGATTGAACCCCGGCGCGAACCGCCGGCCGGTACCGGGCGGGCCGACGTAGATGCCGAAGACCGCGTCGGGATTGCCCACGTTGGTGTTCGACGAAAACTGCGCCTCGTTGTACTTGCCCGCGTAATGGCCGTAGGTCGACAGGAACACCAGCCGGCCGTTGCCCTGCGGATCGAACGCCACTCCAAGGCGCGGCACGATCGTCTGGGTGTCGACGCCGGCGATGCCGCCGGTCGCATTGCTGCGCGCGAGCTCGAACCTCGTGCCGGCCTCGGCGCTCCAGTGATCGCTGATGCGCCAGCGATCCTGGACGTACAACGACGTCGTCTTGATGTCGATCCGCGCGCCCTTCACGGGCAGCCACTGTTCGATGACCGTCTCGCCGGGCGTGAACGTCGGGGTGAGCCGGCCGGTCGAATCCAGCACAGGCCTGCCGGACGCGTCCGTCAGGTATTCGGCGTCGAAGACGTACCCGGTGGCCGTCTGCGAATTGCCTCCACGGTTGGTCGTCCTGAACCATTCCGCGCCGCTCTTCACGTCGTGCCGCCCCCACTTCGTGAAGAAGTAGGACACGCTCCCGGTGACCTGGCGGTTGTCGCGGTCTTCGGGATCGGACGCATCGAAGTAGGGTGCGTTGTACGCCGCCAGCGGATTGGGATTGATGATCGGCGAATCGAAAATGTCGGTGCTCGTGCCCCCGGAGTTCCGGAAACCGGAGCGCTTTTGCGAGTACTGCACCTCGACGAATGCATTCGACCGCGCGGTGCCGCGATAGGTCGTCACGAACTGGCTGCCTGGATACTCGGGACGCACGATCGCGGCCGGATCGATCGTGAAGCCGAAGGCCGGCGCGATGGAGCTGCTGCGGCTGCCGAGAAACTGTCCCGAGAGCGCGTGGTTCGCCGCGAACGTCGCCGTCAGCCTGACCTGCGCGCGCGTGTTCTCGCTGTGCAGCACGTACGGAATTCCGGTCTGAGGGAAGGTGCGGTCGTCGTCGTTCGTCCGGACGCGGCCCGCCCCGAAGAACCACAGACGGTCGCGGATGACCGGACCGCCAAACGTCCCCTCATGGATCTTGTTCAGCTTGTCGGTCCGCGGCGTGGCGCTGGCGTTGGACTCCTCGAAGGGCGTGCGCCCCGACCACGTCGGGTTCGACCAGCTCTCGCGAAAGCTGCCGGAGAAAGTGTTGCCGCCCCGCCGGCTGACGACGTTGACCACCCCGCCGGAGAAGCGGCCGTACTCGGCGGAGATGCCACTGGTCAGCACCTGCGTCTCGTCGATCGCGTCCTCGACAAACAGCAGGTCCGCCGTTCCGAACAAGTTGTCGTTGACATCGGTCCCATCGACGAGGAAGACGTTGTCGTAGGCGAACGACCCGGCAATGGTGAGCTGCGCCGCGTTCGGCGTGTTGGTCGTCACGCCCGGCATGATGGCGGCAATGCCGAACGGCGATCGCCCGATCGGCAGCAGGTCCACCATGTCTTTGGTGATGTTGACGGCGACCTGCGGCCGGCGTACGGCGCTTTCTGCCTGGCCGACGACCGTCACCTGTTCGGTGACCGGCGCAGTTTCCAGGGTGACGTCGACGTCAACGACCGAGCCGAGCGGCACGTCGATGGTGCGTTCGGCGGTGGCAAACCCGGTGAGGGAAAAGACCGCGGTGTACGTGCCGGGCGGCAGCCCGCGAACGATGTAGCCCCCCTGCCGATCGGTCGACGTGAGCCGGGCGCCCTGCAGTGACGGCGACGTAATCGTGATGGTGACGGCCGGCACCACGGCGCCCGTGCCGTCGGTGACCACGCCGCGGATGTCGCCTGTCTGAACGCCCTGGGCGCTCAGGCCGAGCGGCAATGCCACGGCAAGAACAATCGCAAGGATCCAGCGAGTTCCGACGGAACCGGGCATTCTCATGCCCGGAAATCTTACTCCTTGCGGAACGTCACGCTCACGCGCATCGAGACTTCGGTCGGCGCGCAGTTGAGCAGCGTTTCGTCGAACTCCCACCCGCGGACGCCCTCGATGGCCGCGGCGGCAAATGCCGGGTGTGCTGGCGGGACGACCTGCACGTCCTTGATCGTTCCGTCGGTCGCGATGACTGCATTCAGCCGCACGACCTCCTCGGCCTTCGCGTCGTCCACACCGCCCGGATAGATCGGTCGGACATCGCGCACCTTCACCGGTGGCCGAATGCGTCCACCGATGCCGCCCGCCAGCGCATCGCTGCAGACCGGTAGGGGCCGCTTTGGCCGGGCGTCCTGTTCGGGGCGACGGGGCGGTCCGGGGGACTCCGTGACTGTGATCGTTTCTTCGAGCTCGCCGACGCTGAGCCTGATCTCCTGAGAAACATCCTGGCCCGTCACGCTGACGGTTCCCCGCAGCGTCGCGAAGCCTGGAAGGGTGGCTTCAAGCACGTAGTCGGCCGGCGGAAGCCCCACGAACTCGAACCTGCCGGACCCGTCCGAGCGGACCTCATATTTCGACTGGTTCCGGGTGTTGGTCAGCACGAGCGTCGCCCTTGGAAGCAGTCCGTTCATCGGATCGACAACCGAGCCGGAAAATGTCGAGAACGAGGCCTGGGCCAGGGCGGCAATCGGGAGCGTGATGCTGACGAGGGCAATCACGATGGCGACCCGTGCGAGCCGGGTGGGAGGGACGCGGTTGAGGTGAGTG
>Ga0209640_10002340_pt1 | contig 16506 bp, 11 predicted proteins | sample RifCSP10_1_FD_184018 | JGI IMG/M metagenome (GOLD analysis project Ga0209640, IMG submission 184018) | Soil microbial communities from Rifle, Colorado - Rifle CSP2_sed 10_1 (SPAdes) (version 2) | ecosystem: Environmental > Terrestrial > Deep subsurface > Rock core/Sediment | place: Rifle... | reverse complement strand
AATCCTGCCCCCGCTACCAAAATCAATAACTTAGATACTTTTCAGTTCCAGGTAGTCTGGGAAATACCGTCATTGGCGGCGATTTTTGACTACACCTTGATCTTCGTAATCCAGCCTACAATCAAGCACTTTCATCGAGGTGAGCACCGGGCTCATCCGTGCCAGAAATGACGAACTCAGCGAGATCTCGGCGGGAGTCGAATCATGACGGGCACGGGCTTGCGGAGATGAGCCGGCCGCGATCACCGCCGCGAGGTCAGGGCGACGACGAGTTGGTTGCTGCAACGTCCGAAACGATCGACGCAATCAGCCCAGCGCGGTCTTTCTCGAACCGCTCGACGAACTCCGCTGGCACGGCAGTGTTGGGGTCGTTGCGTGCTCCCCAAACGACGAGTTCGACGAGCATCGGAATCAGCTCAACGGCCATCTCGGTGGGCCGGTAGAGAAACTGTCGGCCGTCTTGCGCATCGGGCTCGCGCACGATGAGCCCGTGATCCTCGAGGCGGCGCAGTCGATCGCTCAAGATATTCGTCGCGATCCATTCCTCGGCGCCCAGAAGCTCCGTGTATCGCCGGCGAGCTCGATCCATAATCATCATCACATCCAGCTTCTGAGCCGTAGACCCTTGAACTCCCGGAAGTCCGGCTCGTTCAGAGTGACGAGGATCAGGTCATTGACAGGCGAGCCGCCCGTCCCTTGCCGGATTGAATGTAGCCGGGCGGAGAACGTGTCGTGCTGTTATGATTTCTTGGATGCGCTTAGCGCGCAGATAGACAGACGACGGATGGGGTTACCGCAATCGGTCTTGAGTCGCCGTCGGTTCATGAGACACTCCGCGTATATCGGAGCTGCGCTCGCGATGCCGATAGGCATTCCGAGAACGGCTAGCGCGGAACTGCCGAGCGAATTGACAGCGTTGTCCGCCGTGCAGCTTTCTGCGGCGATCCGGGCGCGTCAGGTGAGCTGCGTCGAGACCATGCAGGCTTATCTTGGGCGTATCGAAAGATACAATCCGGTCTATAACGCGATCGTCAGTCTGCTCGATGATGGCACGTGCCTCGCAGAAGCACGCCGCGCAGACGAGGAGCTTGCGCGTGGCGAGTATCGCGGCTGGCTGCACGGCGTGCCGCATGCGGTCAAGGATCTTGCGGATGCCGAAGGCCTGCCGACGAGCCTGGGCTCGCCGATCTTTGCGGGCACGATGCCCGAGTCGGATTCTCTGCACATAGCACGCATTCGCGATGCCGGTGCGATCTTCATCGGTAAGACGAATGTGCCCGAGTTCGGCATGGGCTCGCAGAGCTATAACACGGTATTCGGCGTCACACGCAACGCGTACGATCCGTCGCTCACGTCCGGCGGCAGCAGCGGCGGCGCCGCGGTTGGCATGGCGACACGGATGCTGCCGGTCGCCGACGGCAGCGACATGATGGGTTCGCTCAGAAATCCCGCAGCATTCAACAACGTGATCGGTTTCAGGCCGAGCCAGGGGAGGGTGCCGGGCACATCGGCGGACCTCTTCTATAGCCAACTCCCGACGAGCGGGCCGATGGGCAGAAACACCGAGGATACGATCCGCCTCCTCGAGACGATCGCGGGCTTCGATTCACGTGCGCCGATGGCGATGCGTGACGCGCTGCCGGGCTTCGATGCGTATCGCGCGCCCGAGCTCTCGGGACTGCGCATCGGCTGGATGGGGGATTACGATGGCTATCTGGCGACCGAGCCCGGCGTGCTCGAGCTTTGCGAGCAGTCGCTTACTAGTCTCGAAAACCACGGTGTGCAGGTGGATCGCGTGCTCCCGGATTTCGACATGAACCGGTTGTGGCAGGCATGGCTTACACTCCGGCACTGGTCGCACGCCGGTCGCCAGTCCATGCTGGAAGATCGGTCCTTGCGACGGCAGTTGAAACCCGAAATGATCTTCGAGATAGAAGGCAGTCTCGATCTCACGGCGGCCGATATCGCGACGGCGTCGGTGACGCGATCTGACTGGTATCGCGCCGTACACACGCTCTTCGAACGCTTCGACTTTCTCGCACTTCCGAGCGCTCAGGTGTTTCCTTTTCCCGCCGAGATGCATTGGCCGAGTGAGATCAACGGTCACGCAATGGACACTTATCACCGCTGGATGGAAGTCGTCATCGGGGCGACGCTGGCCGGCGTCCCCGCGCTCAATCTACCGGTCGGCTTCGATGCGCGCGGCCGACCGATGGGCATGCAGTCGATGGGACCGATGGGCGCCGACCGGCCTGTGCTCGAGTTTGGGCTCAGCTACGAGCTCGTGACCGACCACCTCCAACAGCGTCCGAACCTCGTCGATAGGCTCGCATAGGACGTGCCGCGGCCGTAGGCCGGATACGGCGTTAACCCCGCAACAGGCTGAAGGCGCCGCTGATCGCGGATTGCGGGATGCTCGCGAGCGCAAGCCGTTCGGCTTGGTACGGATCGTCAATTACCGCGTCATCGCGATCGATGACGAGCGTTGCGCGGTGCGCCAGTGTGTACGGTTCCCAACGAACCAGATCGCGCGCGTTGGGATCACCGTCTCGGGCGAAGGCGAGCCAGCGATCGCTCATGTCATCTGCGAGGCGTTGCTGGCCGGATCCGGTGCCGACGCGGTCTCGTGACGTCTCGACGTTATCCCACACGAAGGGCAGGTCGACGCCGTGGGGACTCAGGTACTTGCCGTCATCGAAGGGCGGCCGCCACCTCCAGCGGTAGGAATAGACAGGCGCGCCGCCTTGCGCGGCTTTGCGTTCCGCGAGCTGCGTCGAGCGCTTCGTCGTCCACAGCCCCGTTGCAACGAGGATGAGAAGTTGCCCCGGTGTGGCGTTGGGGTAACCCTCCCGGTAGCCGGCGAGCACGGGGCCCGCCAAATCACCGAGCAGTCGCTCGAGACGTCGAGTCATGCCCCGATCGTCGGCGTCGAAAACGTCGTCGGAAGCCACCATGCTGAGCTCGGAGTCGGTGCCGCCGACTAAGATAGGCACTTTGCGAGCCGTGGGCGGTGCATCGGGCTCCCACAATTGACGGGGGACGGACCGGCCATCGACAGTCGGTGCGCCGCCGCCCCCGCCTGCAAGAACGGCTTCCATGGACAGCACGAGGATTTCTCGTGCGCGCGCCCGGTTCAATCCTAAGCGCCCAAGCGTCTGCTCCGCGGCACGCGCGGCTTCCTCGCGCGTGCGCAGCGTCAGTTGAGCGCCGCTCTGAATAATGGCCTTATGAAACAGACCGTCGGCGGCCGGCATCGCCAGCAGCTGACAAACGTCCGCGCCGCCGGAAGACCAGCCGAACAGCGTGACGTTGCCCGGATCGCCGCCGAAGTTCGCGACGTTTTCTTTGATCCATTGGAGCGCCGCGATGATGTCGAGCGCCCCTGCGTTTCCCGAATCCGCGTACTCGGCACCCAGAAGGTCCGCCAGATACAGATACGCGAACAGGTTCAGGCGATGATTGATCGTGATGATGACCGAGTCGCCGCGGCGAGCGAGACGCGTGCCGTCAAACGCGGGCTCGACACCGCTGCCTCTCGCCCATGCCCCGCCGTGCAGCCACACCATCACCGGCCGCCTGACATTGTCGTTCACACCGGGCGTAAACAGATTGAGGAACAGGCAATCCTCAGACATCGGCGGGCCGTCCGGATCGAGTGCGTTCGTCCATCGATTCGGTGAGGAAGAGTCGGCCGTGAGTTGAGGCGCAACGTTGCCGCCGGCAGCCACGTAGCCGTGCATCACACCGGTCCAAGGCGCGGGTGTAGCGGGCGGGCGAAACCGGTTCACACCGCCCGTCGGTGCGCCATAGCGCAGCCCGCGAAAGGTGTGGATCCCGTCTGCGACATAGCCGCGCACCTTGCCGTTGGACGTATCAACGATCGGGCTGAGTCTGGGCGCGACGGAACAATCCGCGGTGCCCGTGGAACGATCGATCGATGGTTGACCTGCCGCGGCGCGCTGGTTGGCCCACGTTTCATCGATTGACGCCATGCCCGCCAGAGCAATGGAACTTGCGAGTACTCGCCGACGGCTGATGGGTCCGATTCGATTATTGTCCGCCATCACTTGCTCCCGTTGTTCGCAACGAGGGCGCCCGAAAGACCTCTTGCCCGCCTACCATCGTAAGCAGCACTCGAGTATTGGATATTTCCTCCGGAGCGATCGCTGTCAGGTCCCGGTCGAGGACGATGAGATCAGCGAACTTCCCGACCTCGAGCGACCCCACATACTGATCCATGTTCAGCGTGTAGGCGGCATTGAGAGTCATCGCCCGAATCGTTGTCGCCAAGTCGAGACCCGGATCATCGCCTAATCGCCCCAGATCCAGCGCAGTCGGGTTGGTCCGCGTGATTGCGATCTGCATGGCCAACCACTCGTTTAGCGGATCAATCGGCCAATCACTGCCGAAAGCGACTCTCACACCGGCTTCGTGGAATTTGCCCGTCGTGCTGAAATATCGGAACCGCTCCGGGCCGAGAACGTCAGCCTGGAAGCTGCCACCCCTGGGCCGACTCCACTGGAAGGACAGCACGGGTGTTGCGTCGAGTTCCGCAAAGCGTTGGTAATCCCCAGGGTCCACCAACGAAGCGTGGGCCAGCGACGGGCGAAAATTCTTTTCTGGGTGCTTCGCGCGAACTTCCGCTATCGCATTGAGGGCAACGTTGACGGCTCTGTCACCTGTGGCATGCATGTGGATGTTAATATCGTTCGCAGCCAGCTCATCGAGTAGTGCAGAAACCGCTGGCGGCTCGAAGTAGGTCGGCCCATAGCTATCACTGACTTGCCAGTTAGGCTCCTCAGGCGTGCGTACGTTACGCCGATACGGCTCGAGCAGCGCCCCCGTTTCAGCCGGCCCGACAACACCATCCAGAAAAATCTTCGCAGTCTCTACTCTGAATCCGGGCGATTGGGCTTCCCGGGGCGTATTGAACCGGCTTCCCAACTCCTTGATGTGGGCAACGACGTCCCCCGGAGATTCAGCTGCATCGGCAGAGACGACGGTGGCTAACTGCGCGCGTACAGACAGTTGTCCTTCATCGTGCTTCTGCAGCAGGGCTGCCATGCCTCCCGGGCCTGCAGCCGCATCAAACACCGTCGTCACACCTTCTTCGCGCAACACCTGTAAAACAGCTTCCAGATAGACGAGATTTTGTTCATGCTGCGCAGCCGCAGAGGGCTGAGGCACTGCGGCTCTGACGTATCCTTGCGCGCCATCGTAAAAGATGCCTGTCGGCTCACCGGAGCCGTGACGATCGACCTTTCCGTCGACGGGATCTGTCGTGTCACTGGTAATGCCGGCAAGCTGCATCGCACGCGAATTCGCGACCAGGGCATGATACGTATACTCCTGGACAACCACCGGCCGATCGGTTGGCAATCGATCCAGAGCGGCAGCCGTCAATGGAGTACGGGACCATCCACGTACCTGAAGCCAGCTGTCAGCAGGTGCGTCCGGCTCCATCTCAATACAGGCCGTTATCCTTGATAACGCCGCTTCGACAGTATTGGGAATCAAATCTCTCAAAGTGCAGCCGAGCAACTCGGGTCCTGCGTTGGTCGGATGCATATGCCCATCCACCAAGCCCGGCATCAGCATCCTGCCATTGAGATCAATCACCCGAGTCGACTCGCCAATCAATGAGGCGAGTTGGCTATCGGAGCCAACCGCAGTGATTATTCCATCCTTGATGGCGATGGATTCGACAACGTCATCATTGCTGTTCACGGTGTGAACACGGCCGTTCTGGAAGACCGTGTCTGCGACAGCGACTTCCGGGTCGGCGTTCTCGCTTTCGACACAGCCGGCCATCACCAACGCCAGACAAACGGGCGCGAACCTGTGACCGAAGCTCGAATACGAGGATGAACGGCGCGAAGCTGTTTGAAGCATCATGACCCCCTTATAGGCAGCGGCGTCTACTCGCTGCACACGAAGCTGTCGGCGTTCTTCTCGTCACCGCCTTGATAGCGCGCGACGAGCGGGTGAGGGCACAAGGGGCGGGACGCGCCGGGGACGAAGTCGCCCGTCGCGACGATCCGGTCAGGCGCGCGCCCTTCCTCTACCCATGTGACGATCGCATCGAGCATGTCGAATCGGTCCGTGGCCTGTCCGCCGCCGCAGTGCGTCATGCCGGGAATGAAGAACAGCCGCACGGAATCCCGGATCGATGCACCCGTGTCGGCGACCACCTGGTCGTACCAGTCCGCCAATGCACCCGCCGCCATACCCTGATCGGACAGACCGTGATAGACGATCATCTTGCCGGTGCGCCCGAACGTCTCGAGGTAGGTCGCGTCGGCGTCGCCGATCGCCCAGGTCTGAAGCGTGCGCTCGGCGTCGCGATCGAAGTCGAAAGTCATCGGATCGAACGTCGGATCCGGCGGCGTGAGGGCATAGTAACGCAGCGTGCCGAAGCCGAGGTTGGCATCGGCCGCGTCCCACTCGCCCGTGCCAGAAGAGCCGAGGTGCATGCCTCTCCACGCGGGTCCGGCGATGCCCGTGTCGTAGGGGAACGTGCCGTAGAGCGGCTCGCCGTCGCTGGTCCGGGGGCCCGTGTGCAGGTCGCGCAGCGCCTCGACTTGGTCGCCGGAAAGGCAGGCGTCGGTTTTCTCGGCTTCGCAGACCAGCTCGCCCGGATCGAAGTCGCAGGCCAGCCAGTCGTTGATCATACCGTCGGCCAAGCCGTCGAGGTTGTCGCATTGTGCAAGGAGCGCGTCGGCGACCAGATCCAAATCGGAGTCCGAGAAAGCCCGTGAAATGATCGGCCGGCCGGTTTCATCCTGCGGCGCGATCCGGGCCGCCACCTGGATGTTCCAGGCCTGATCCATCGCGATCCGGGAGAGCTTGAAGGCTGGATCGCCCGCGACTATGCCGTCGAAGTGGTGGGGGAAGCGCTGGGAGGCCAGCATGCCCTGGCGTCCTCCGTTCGAGCATCCGAGGAGATACGAGTGCTCGGGCGCCGAGTCGTAGTAGCGCTCGACGAGCGCCTTCGCCTTGAGCGTGACCCGATCCATCGCATTGAACGCGTAGTCCAGACGCGCCTGCTGGTCGAGGGCGAACGTGGGGTCGAGAAACGTCGGGCTGCGATGTCCCCCGTCCGAAGACACGACGGCGAAGCCGCGCGCCAGCGCCGAGGGCCTCACGGAGCCGAAGATATCGCCCAATGCCGGGTTGAGCACGCCGTCGAGCCCGCCCCCGCCATGAAAAGCGAAGCGGCCGTTCCAGACCGTCGGCATGCGCAGGTCGAAGCCGATGCCGAAGCTGCGGCCGTCAGCGCCGAGACGCGGATTAAGCATGCCTTGGACGAGGCAATGCTCGGGAAGCGGCTCTCCCTCGCCACCCGCCGAAGGCGCGGGTCCGGCCGGAACAATCTCGGCCTTCTCGACGAGGAAGTCGGGTCTGGCGAGATCGGCGATCGCCGCACAGGTCGAGGTGTCCGCAGTCACTTCCGCCGCATGTGCGCCTCCGGAGAGGAGCGCTGCCGCGAGCACCGACGCGCGCGATAGGCCGGCCCGGTCAACCGGTCGGCGGCGCCGAGTCGCGCGGGGAAAGCGCATGGCTTTACTCACTTCGAAACCTCCGCGCTCTGACCAGGATCCCAGGCTGACGCAGCTGCCAGAAACGCGAACGTCTCTGCCGTTGCCCGTGTACCTTCCGGACTGCCGACCGGCACATGGCTGAGCTTGACGATGACCGTCTCGCTCGGCAGGTCGACATAAACGAATTGTCCCTCGCCGCCGAGCATCGTGTAGGCATCGGTGTCCTCTATCGTCCACCAGAGGTATGCGTAGCCGAAGCCCGGGCGCGCCGTGCCCGGGCCCGGCGTCGTGGATTCGTCGACCCACTGCGCCGGTAGAATCCTGTGACCGTTCGCCTGGCCTTCGTTGAGCATCATCTGGCCGAGACGTGCGTAGTCGCGTGCGACGGCATTGAATGCGCCGGCCGTGAACTCTTTACCGACACCGGGCGGACCGTCGAGTACGTAGAAAGCGTAGCTCTCCATCCCCGCGGGCTTCCAGACACGCTCACTGAGGTACTCACTGAGGGAAACGCCGGTCGCGCGACTGACGATTTCACCGACGAGTGCCGCCTCGACACTGTTGTAATTGAACGCCTGTCCTGGCGGCCCTGCACGCTCGAGGATTTCCTCGGCGGCAGACACGTAGCGGATTTCGTTGTCGACGAATGCGCCGACATGCGCGTCACGGCCCGGTCCCGGCACGAAGAAATTGTCGTCCCACGCAACGCCCGTACGCATCTGCAGCAAATTCTTCAATGTAAGCCCGTCGTAGGCTGTCCCTTGAAGTTCGGGCATATAGTCCATGATCGGGGCATCGACCGACGGCAGGCTGCCGTCCGCGATCGCGATGCCGGTGAGAATCGAATTGATGCTCTTGCCCATCGAGTACGAATTCAAGTGCGTTTCCGGCGTGGCTCGATTGAGGTAACTCTCGTGAACGATACGGCCGTGCTTGAGGATGATCAGCGCGTCGGTGAATGTTCGCGCGGCGAAACCTTCCGCCGCGAGGCGCTCACGTTCGAGCTCGTACGAAAAATCGAGCGCCTGCGGATCGTGCGGCAGCCGCCATACGCGCTCTCCGGCATCGACCCGCGCCGTATCGAACATGAGCTCGAACGTGCGGTTGGCAAGGACACTGACCGCGGGCTCGAACATGTGCAGACGGTATTCGCGCACTGCGGGCGACACCTGCGCATGTGAAGCCGGCAAGAGCAGCAGCGTCGCGACTGCAACCAGTGCCACGGCTCCAATCCTGCGCCTCGGACACATCGGTATTGCGGCGCGTAGCGCATCTCTATCGGTTCTTGCCGCGTGCTTCTTGAACCATCGTCCGCTGCGAGTCATAGCTTCGCCTCCCACTCGAGCACAAAAACATGGGGCAACCCCACGAGCACCGCAAGCAATAGCGTAAAACACCTATCGTCTCTCTTCAGTCGCCCCGATTAGCATACGACAGGTCCCGGTAACCGACGTCGCGGACCGTGGGCGCATGAGCATCCAGGCTCGAGTTGCGTTGCCGGCGTGCGGGCGACAATATGAATGACCTTCGGTTTCGATGTTTCTGATACGGGGAATGTCATGAATCGCCTCGCCTCCACGCTCGCGGTCGCCGCCGCCGCGTCGCTCGCGGCGGTCCCATCGCTCGCCCACCACAGCGCCGTCGGTCGCTACGACGCGGCCTCGATTCTCGAGGTCGAGGGCGAGATCGCTGAGGTGCGCTGGCGCAGCCCGCACATGATGGTGACGCTCGAAGCCGTGAATGACGGCGGAGAGCGCGCGGTCTGGAGCATCGAGGGCGCGGCGCCGTTGAATCTCGCGCGCACGGGCATCACGGCGGACCTCTTCCGGGTCGGCGACCGCGTGCGCGTTGCCGGCTGGCCGCCGGTGAGGGACAGGAGGGAGATGTTCATGCAGAACGTGCTCCTGCCGAGCGGCGAGGAGTTTGTGATGTGGGTGACGGCCGAGCCGCGCTGGTCCGCGGAGAGCCGAGGCGATTTCGCGCACTGGCGCCGGACCGAGGGCGATCCCTCGCGCCCCGAGCTTGGCCTCTTCCGGGTGTGGAGCAGCTCGCTCGCCTTGCCGATGCTGTTCGATCTCGGAAGTCGGAACGTCGACGGCTTTCCGCTGACGGAGGCGGCACGGGCGGCCGTCCGGGCGTATGCAAACGCCGAGACGAACCTCGCGACGCAGGGCTGCATCCCGAAGGGCATGCCGCTCATCATGGAGCAGCCCTATCCCATGGAATTCGTCCGCGACGGCGACGACATCGTGCTGCGCATGGAGGAGTACGACGTCGTGCGCACGATTCACATGGGCGAGGAGGCGGTCCCGCCTGACTGGCCGCGCTCGCCCTTCGGCTATTCCGTCGGCCGCTGGGAGGGCGAGAGCCTCGTCGTGACGACCACGCATCTCGATTGGCCTTGGTTCAACCAGCAAGGCATTCCGCAAAGCGAGGATGCGGTGCTGGTCGAGCGCTTCACGCCTTCCGGCGACGGGAGCCGTCTCGACTACGAGCTCACCTCCACGGATCCCGCGACCTTCGCCGAGCCCGTCACGCGCCGCAAGCAATGGCTCTACCTTCCCGACCAGCAGGTGCGCCCGTACGAATGCGAAGCGGTGACGGAGGAGTAACCGGACGCGGAAGGGCTTTCGCCGTCACGGCGCTGGCCCTGCTCTGTCTCGCGACTCACGCGCAGGACGTTGATCCGGAGCGACCCAACGTTCTGATGATCGTCGCGGATGACTTGGGCTATTCGGATCTCGGCGCCTACGGCGGCGAGATCGAGACGCCGAATCTCGACACGCTCGCCGAATCCGGGCTGATGTTCACGCGTTTTTACGCGAACGCTTCGTGCTCGCCGACACGCGCGATGCTGCTGTCGGGCACGGACAACCATGTCGCCGGCGTCGGGGACGGCCGGCCGCAACTGCCGTTTTAGAGAGAGCGCAAACAACAAGAGGAGGGGGAGGACTCATGCGCACCTGGACCAGCATACTCTGCACGCTCGGACTCGCAGGCGGAGTCTCTTCGGCATCGACCGCCCAGGAAGTTCTCGTCATTGGTCGGGAGGGGAACCGCTGTGCGGAGGATGCAGCTTGTTTCAATCGCATACACCCTGAGATTCCAATGGCGGCGCGGGCTGAGCCCGGACAGACGATCGTTTTCAGGACGCGGAACGCCGGGGACTACCATGTGGATCCCGCGAGCAGTTACCAAGACCCTCGAGGCGAGCCGCCGTACGTCAACGCTGTCCATCCGCTCACCGGACCGGTCCATATCGAGGGCGCGACTCCCGGCGACGTATTGGCTGTCACGATCCTGGACATCGATCCCGCGGATTTCGGCTTCACGCGTATCGTGGGCATCGGATTCGTCGATGATCAGATACAAGGGCCTGCTGCTGCGCTGTGGCGTCTCGATCGCGAGTCTGCGAGGAGTGACGACATCCCCGGTGTGACCATCCCCAACGCGAGTTTTCCGGGAATCGTGACCGTGCTGCCGGGTCCGGAAGAGCAGCGTGCCATGCTCGCGAGGGAAACCGCGCTCGCTGCGGCGGGCGGCGCTGTCAACTTGCCCAATCCCACCTATGCCATTCCCGCGACGCTTTGCGGTTCGGAAGGCGCGAAGCGAGACGAATGTCTGCGCACCGGACCGCCCCGCGAACATGGTGGCAACATGGACATTCGCTATCTCGGCGTCGGAGTGACGATCTATCTTCCTTGTTATGTGGAAGGCTGCGGGCTTGCCATCGGCGATGTCCACTTCGCTCAAGGGGATGGAGAGGTCGCAGGCACGGCGATCGAGATGGACGCCGATGTCACCGTGACCACTCGTCTGATCGAGGATGGCCCGAATCTGGCGCGGGGGCCGCACTATGAAGGTCCGGCGCGGCTTCTGGATATTCCTTCACGAAGGTTTTATGCAACCACCGGGTTTCCCCTGAAGCGTGACGGGGAGGTTCCGCCGGACATGGCCTATCTTGCTTCTGCAAAAATTGCTGATCTAGAGAACCTCTCCAAAGACGTCTCGCTCGCCGCACGCAATGCACTGCTCGAGATGATCGACTACATGGTCGGCACTTACGGTCTGACTCGCCAGCAAGCCTATCTCGTCGCGAGCGTGGCTGTGGATCTGAGGATAGGTCAGCTCGTCGACGCGCCGAACGTCGGCGTCACGGCGATCTTGCCCTTGGATATTTTCGAATAAAGATGGCAGGTCTTCATGAAATCTGCCGCGAGCGCGAGCAAAACGCTCAGGAGAGCCGCTTTCGGAGTTCTCACCGTCGTTCGAAGCGCGGCTGCCAGGACGACGCAGCGGCCATGAACGCCATCGTCTCGCCATCGAGTGCCGAGTTGTTGCCGGGCGGGAAGTAGCTGAGCTTCACGACAACCGTGCGCGTCGCGGGGTCGATATAGACGTACTGTCCTTGGAGGCCGATCGCGGCATAGGCTTCACTCGAGCCGATCGTCCACCACTGCAAGCCGTAGCCGCCGCGGCCTGCGTCCTCGTCGCCCGTTGGCCGAGTCGACTGCCGGACCCACTCCGCCGGGACGATGCGCCGGCCGTCCGCGACGCCTTCATCGAGCATCATCTGTCCGAAACGGCCGTAGTCGCGCAGCGTCGCGTTGAAACCGGCGCCGCTGAACTCGCGTCCCGTGCCGGGCGGGCCGTCCATGATGTAGTAGCCGTCCGCTTCGGCGCCGAGCGGCTCCCAAAGACACTGCGCCGTATAGGCCGCGACGCTGGTTCCCGTCGCACGCTCGACGAGCCAGCCGAGCACGGCGGTCTCGATCGTTTTGTATTGGAAGTGCTGGCCGGGCGCGTGGATGCGCGGCAGCGTGCGCGCGACGTCGGCAAAGCGGGCCGTGTTGCGCACGAGCGCGGCGATGTGGTTACTGGCCGCGATGCCGGGGTTCTCGAAGTCGTAGCGCTCCTCGTAATCGACCCCCGAGCGCATTTGCATGATGTGCCGGATCGAGACCCCATCGTAGCCGCCGCCCTCGAGCTCGGGCAAGTAGTTCGTGATCGGCGTATCGAGCGAATCGATCCGGCCCTCGGCCAGCGCGCAGCCGATGAGCACGGAAGTGACCGACTTGGTCATCGACCAGCCGATGAAACGCGAGCGTGCGTCGCTGTTATTGCGGTAGATCTCGCTGACGATGCGCCCGTCCTTGATCACGAGCAACGCGTTCGTGAACGTGCGCTCGAGGAATGCCTCTGCCGGCAGCGACTCGCCTTGCCACGTGTACGCGAAATCCAACGCATGATCGCTGCGCGGCAGCCTCCAGACCGGGCCGCCGCGCGCGACGGTGCGCGTCGTGAAGAGACTGTCCATGCTCCGAAACATGAGCGGGCTCACGTTGTTGTCGAGCATGTGCCAGCGCAGGATCTGCACGGCTACGGGCACGTCGGTCTCCGGCTCGACCCGCAACGGGGCCGGCAGCTCCTGCTGAGCATGGAGATGACTGGCGCAGAGAGCGGCCGCGAGCGTGGCGGCGAGCCGTGCGCGGGTTCTATTCATAATCGGTCCTCCCAACTTGCTCAGAGGCGCGCATTCGTCGCCTCCTGTGCCACTCGGCGGTCCGTTCATGAACGTGCGCAAGCGCGAAAACGGTGGATTCCGCGCGCGGTTTGAACTGCCATTAGTCGAAAGATGTCTCTTGCTGCGCGAGGATCACCGGTGACGCCAGCAACACGGCACAGAAGGCTCCGGCGACCGGGAGGATCCGCGCGCAGAGTGGTGTAGTCGAGGGCGATTGGTGCGCCGTCGTTCATGAATCTCTCCTCGAACGCGCTCATTGCCCCGCGCGAGGGGCCGCCCCCCGCGCCGCGTCGCCGGCGTTCGTCAAGACCATTGTCGCTCGGGCGAGCGCCTCGATCAGCATATCCGCTTGGTCCTGCGCGATGTTCCATTCCTCTTCCTCGATCGCCTCACGCACGCCGGGCAACGTCTTGGCTGCGTAACCTTCGTAGTAGCCGGGCGCGTACACGAGATTCCTGTACCACGGCCGCCGCCAGATTCCGCGTTCGTCGAGGAGCTCACGCTCGGTCTGCATGATCAGCTGATTGATCTCCGGCAGCGTCTCTGCATACTCGTCCGTCCATGCCGCACCGCCGGAGAGAACTTGCGCAAACGCCGTGTTGGCCTGCGCCGCGGCGACTCGAAGCTCGGCGTTCGCTGCGCCGATCTCGCGGAGCGTGTCCCTCAAGCGTCCTTCGGCGTCGAGCTCGACGAGCTCGTCTACGTATCGGGCGACGACGTCCGCGGTATCCGTGAAATCGAACGGCAGAATCTCCGCGTTCGCAAGACGCATGAGCATCCGGCCGACCATGTCGGCCTGCGCAACGCCGTAGCGGTAGTCAGGGTCGCCGAAACGCTGGAACCAGTTGAGGGTGTCATAGAGCGAGTGGTAAACGCCATTGCCGCCCGCGTACCCGAGGCTCAACGAAGGGATGCCGAGATGATCGACGAACACGGTGAAATCCGAGCCGGAACCCGGCGCACCCAGCCGTACGGGAGTGCCGGGGCCTTGCGCCGACCAGGCGTCGTAGAGCGTCGCAGCCTCCGGGTGCGCCGCATCGCGCGACGTTTCGATGACAAAGCGCTCGAGGGAATGATTGCCCGACGCGCTCCAATCGCCGGCCGTGTAAGATTCGCGGTTGATATAGGCCACCATGTTCTCGCGAAGCTCCGCGCCGAACTGCTCGCCCCATTCCGTCGATCCGAGCAGGAAGTATTCCTCGCCGCCCCAACTACCGAAGACGATGCTTCGACGCGGACGGAATCCCTGCTCGATCGCCGCGGCGATGCCGCGCGCGGTCTCGAGCAACGACACGGCGCCGCTCATCGGATCCCGCGCGCCCAGCACCCAGGCGTCCCGGTGCCCGGCCGCGAGAACGAACTTCTCGGGCTCCACGGCGCCTTCTATCTTGCCGAATACGTTCCAAACCGGTCGTTGCGCATAGTCGTATTCGATGTGCATTTCAACGCGCGCCGGTCCGGGTCCGATGTGATAGGTCACCGGCAAACCGCCCTGCCACCCCTCGGGCACGACTTCCCCACCGATGTGACGCAAGATCTTGAGCGCTTCACCATACGAGATCGGTTGGACCGGGATCTTCTGTATGCTCTGCGCGTCCTCGAAGGCGAGGCGCTCGACGCCGGGAATCGAGGGCTCGAACGGCGTGAGCGGATCGCCCGGATAGATCGGAACGTCGAGGAAGCTGCCTCGTTGAATCCCTTCCCACGGCCGCCAGGTGCCGTTCGGATACACGTCGCCGCGCACGAACCCGTCTTCCTCGGGATCGGTATAGATCACGACGCCGATGGCTCCTCGCTTGGCGGCCTCGCGCACCTTCATGCCGCGCATTTGGGCCGGTGTCCCGCCGTATCGGACGAGCACGATCTTTCCGTCGAGCGACACGCCCCGCTCGTCGAGCACGCGGTAGTCCCCTATGCGGCCATAATTCGCATAGATCACGTCACCCGTAACCTCGCCGGGCGTAACGTAGGCTGCCACGCCCGGCACACCGCCTTCGACATACGTATCCGGATCCTCCGGGATGGGCGGTTCGGTGACGGCTAACTCGACGACCTCCGGTTCGACGAGACGAAGGCGCAGCTCGCCGGGCCAGGGGAGGAAGGCGTCGTATTTGACGAGCTCCGTTTCGAAGCCGAGCTCTTCCCACAAGTCTTGCAAATAGAGGGCGAGCCGATAGTTTTCTTCCGTCCCCGCATGATGGGGACGCCGCGTCATTTCGTAGTGATACTCGCCCATCCTCGCGCCGTCGGGTACGGCGGCCATGACGTTTTCCCATTCACGCTGTTGCTCGGCTCGCTCGACGCTGAAGCCCATGAGACTCGCGCGCTGAGCGGATGCGGCGAACGGAACGAGCAGGAGTGTGCATAGTGCGGTCGAGGTCTTCATCTTTTTCTCACTCAATAGAGAGTCGGTAAGGTCGTAAGTCGCGACGTTCCACCTTGCGTCAGCGATGCAGCGGCGGCGTCGCGACCGGCGGCTTGCGGTGCTGGCTCGCCTGTTCGAACGCGAAGGCGAGCTCAATCAGTCGGGGCTCGCTCCACTCCGGACCCAGCAGCTCGATGCCGATCGGCACGCCGAGAGGCGCCGATGCGGTCGGAACCGACAAGCCTCCGGGCACGGTAATCGCGGGGAAGCCGGCCCCGTTCGAGAGCACGCCGTTCCGCTCGAGCTGTGGCTCCCCGATCGGCGCGACGAGTCGGCGCTGGTGCGGGTAGAGAATGGCGTCCAACTCGTGATCGGCCATCGTGGTCATGATCGCTTGCCGCAAGCTCTGACGGCGACCAAGCCGCCTCAAATATTCGGGGTCGTTCAGACCATCCTGAACTCGTTGGTCCGCTTCGAGGCTTCCGCGGATCGACTCATGGAAGCCGCCGCCGTCGATAAACTCCTCGAGCGTCCCCACGGGCGCGCCCGACCCCAGATCAGCCAGGTACGCATTGAACGCGATCTTGGATTCGAAGCTCCAGACCGCGAGGTCGCGCGTCAGCTCGTCGATCTCGGGGATGCTGATTCGGATCATCGCGGCCCCGAGCGCCGCCATCTGCCCGATCGCGGCTTCGGTGACTGCGTTGACTTCCGCGTGCACGGGGTCGGCGCCGAAGAAATCGACGAGCACGCCGATGCGGGCGCCGGCCAGTCCATCGGGGTTCAGCGAATGTGTATAGCTCGCGGGAATCTTGTCGACGCTGAAGGCCGTGATCGGGTCGTTCGGGTCGTAGCCGGCGATCACGTCGAGCATACGCGCGGTGTCTTCGACTGTGCGGGTGATCGGCCCGGCGGCGTCCTGCGTCGTGCTGGCCGGAATGATGCCGTCGCGGCTCACCAGCCCCCGCGTCGGTCTGAGGCCCACGAGGCTTCCGGCGGACGCCGGCGAGCGGATGGACTGACCGGTATCGGTGCCCGTCCCGATGGTCGCGAAGTTGGCGGCGATCGCTGCGCCC